>Ga0172381_10001224_pt1 | contig 30732 bp, 19 predicted proteins | sample Leawel6488metaG_FD_119754 | JGI IMG/M metagenome (GOLD analysis project Ga0172381, IMG submission 119754) | Leachate microbial communities from a municipal landfill in Southern Ontario, Canada - Leachate well 64-88 metaG | ecosystem: Engineered > Solid waste > Landfill > Unclassified | place... | reverse complement strand
GAGACCAAATGCATAATGCATGGCAAGATTGTATTGGCTTAAAGATTCGCCTTGTTCCGCAGCATTTTTAAAGCATTCGAATGCTTTTTTATTATTTTTCTCAACCCCAATTCCATTACGATAACATCGCCCCAATAAAAATTGGGCCCGTGCATTACCATTATTAGCAGCTTTTTCATACCAATAGACAGCTTTTATCGGATCTTTTTCAATTCCATTTCCCTCTTCATAGCATGATCCCACGGCGCATTCTGCGAAAACAAATCCCTGGTCAGCAGCTTTTTGAAACCAATAAACCGCTTGAGATATGTTTTGCTCCGTCTTCTCAACACCGATACCATAACGATAGCATCGCCCCAAGGAAAATTGTGCGAGTGAATTACCATTATTAGCAGCTTTTTCATACCAACAGACAGCTTTTACATAATCAGGCTCCACTCCAATTCCATTTTCATAACAGTGACCGAGTGATTCTTGGGAATCCTGATCCCCTTGAATAGCAGCTTTTGTGTCCCAATAAAAAGCTAGGTCTAGGTTTTTATTTACCCCTTTGCCATATCTATAGGTAAGAGCAAGAGAATTTTGTGCAAATGTATTGCCCAATTCAGCTGATTTTTTGAACCACTTAAAGGCCTTGACTTGGTTTTGTATTACTCCTTTTCCAAGAAAGTATCTCATCGCCAATTCAAATTGTGCCTTGGCATTGTTCTTATGAGCAGCAGCATTAAGTTCTTTAAAAGAATGATAAGGCTGGCCATTATGTTCATTATTCTTGCCAAGCACTATGCAATTAAAAAAGAATAAACATAAGAAAATGATTACTCTTAAATTTCTATTATTTTTGCTCATTAGTATGTCCTGAGATTCTTAAAGTTGCTGTGTATTATGACACATAGATACTTATTTGAAGGGCTCATTTTCACCGTATAAATGATCTTTCACGTCATATTCTTGGGCTATTTCCACAAATAAAACATGTTTCCCCTCATCCCCTTTCCTTTAAGAGAACAGCTCATGCTCTCACTATAATTCTTTATGAAATGAGTCAACAACGTTCACTGATTGTTCCCAGTCAAGAATCTGTTTTTTCCTGGACACTCCCCATTTGTAGCGATGAATGTCCCCCGATTTTTTAATGACACGGTGGCATGGTATGACATAAGCTATAACATTATGTCCTAAAGCGTTTGCTGTAGCTCTTATAGCTAAAGGATTCCCAATTTTTTGAGCGAGCCATTGATAGCTTCTTGTTTGCCCTCGTGGTATAGAACAAACTGCCTGCCAAACGCGTTGTTGGAAGGATGTTCCTTTAAGAAAGATGTACTTGCACAATAGGGATTGATCATTCTTATAAAAAAGCGCTTTAATGGCACTACCTGTCCGCTCTTCATTATAATGCAGTCTTGCCACTATGTAGCGCTGGGCATGCGCCAGAGCCTGCTCATGGTCTTCTATAAACGACAAGTAACAGATCTCTTCCTTGATAAGACACACGAGGCATTTACCAAAAGGAGTTTGATGAATGCCATATATGACGGGTTCTGTCATGTTTTTAAAACTCTTTATCATGTACTTCTTCGCATAAGGAACTGCCTTGGACAAGCCCGCGGCAGCATATTAATTTTTCGATTGACAGATATGAATACGATTGCCATACAAATCTTCTATTTCCATTGAAATACCCCACGGTTGTTCTGCGGGCTGTTCAAGAATGTGTATGCCAGCTTCTTTTAACGTCATATAATCTTTTTGGCAGTCGTTACTTTCTAAACTCAGTAAAGGCTTTAAACCTCCTTGCTTACCCACAAGTTCCTTTTCCTGCGCAGTTTCAGCTAACATAAGGACAAGTTCAAGCTCCTTTTGTCCTGGTAAATTAAGGGTAAGCCAGCGCGTTGTATCAAATAGGTGGTCCGTATTAAGCACAAACCCCAATTTTTTGTAAAAAGTTAGCGCGTCGTCTTGATTATGAACGAATAACGTTATGTGTGTAATTTTGGTAAGCATAAACGATCCTCTCGTCTAAATGTTTTCAGTATACGTGGTACAGGAACTTCTAAGTTCTTGTTCTGCCACCAAAAATAATAATATCACGATTATCGCCAATTTCTTGAATATTCCAAAAGCTTGCTCGTATGGGTTCTGTTTTGTTCTGGCAATAAGGAAAACAAAATGAATTCGTAGAACAAACTTTTTTTATGGCTTTCATTGAGCAGGGTCATACAGCTGGAATTTGAGCTTGTCACTCCACTCCCGATTAAATCCTGCCTGCCCCAAAAAATTAATAGCATCAAGTGCTGCCATCATCCCCTGTGATGCTGCCACAGGCGCTTGTGTATACTGAACACAAGTAACACGTCCTGCGGCAAAAACACCCGGTACTGATGTTTGTTGAGTGCCAGGAGCCGTTACGATAAACTGCTCCGGTGAGCAGGTAAGATGACCACGCACAAGATCACTTTGTGCCTGTGGAGTCATGCTCAGAAACACCCACTGTGCAGGAAAAAATTGGGTTGTACCATCGACTTGGGCAATCACCCCCGTTACCTGACCATGTTCCCCCTTAATTTCTTTAAGAACCGCATTATATACGGTGCTCGTATTATTTTTTTTTCGAGATAAATCAGGTGTTGTTACCGAAAACATATTTTTTTGAGTAAGCACCGTCACTTCATTGGCATAAAAAGCTACTGCGCGAGAAATTTTTAATGCACCATCACCATCACCGACCACTATGACTGAACAACCTTTTGTCTGCGGAGCTTCACAAATAGCACACGGACTTACTCCATGTCCCCAGTATTCATTCTTACCTGGTACATCGGCAAACACTTTACGCGTCGAAACACCCGTTGCAACAATAACAGAAAGAGCTCGCAGCTCCTGCCCCGAACTTGTCTTAAGTACAAAGGGCCAACATGAAAAATCTACGCCCGTAATTGATTGATTATCCATGCGCATTCCCCACCCAATCGCTTGAGCCTCTAATCTTTTAATAATGTCATACCCGTTCATCTTGGAAACGCCGGGCCAATTTTCAACAGCAAGCGCATCAACAAACTGCCCGCCAAATCGCGGGCCTCGAAACAAAACACAATAATACCCAGCACGTGCTGCGGTAGCAGCAGCAACCAGTCCGGCTGGTCCAGAACCGATCACCGCAACGGGAATGATATTGGCAACATCAACAACCTTAGCAATATCATACAGATCCTTAACATCACGATTTTGTGTAGAGGTATCAGCTGCCGTAATAGCAGAAAGAAAAAGAGTAGCAAAAAGAATATAGGTCAGTACCGAGGTACGAACGGACATAGACTATCCTTCTTAAAAAACTTAGTAACAGACGGTGATCGTACCAAGAACTGTTCCCGATTGATAACCATTACGTTGCCATACAGGTGCCTGCCAAAGGAAGCCAAGTACAATGTGATCCGATATATCGTAATTCAGACCAATATTAAAGAGCTGTGCTTCCCACTGAGTACGCGATTCGGCAAGTTTTATTAAAAAGCCCTGCGTATAATAATCAGAGCCCTCAGGAATAAATGGTTGGCATATCGTAATATCATCCGTTCCGTGACTTATAAACATATACTCAGCCCACATGGATAGATTAGCCAAGAAATGTTCCGCATGTATCCCTACACCCACATTCCACGTTCCTGCTGGTTTTATTGTCACGTTTGCATCATACGGATATATACCCCCTTCAAGAGTATTTGTTGGTAAATGGTAGTGAGAGTACTGTTGTTTTAAGAACGTAGTATAAGCACCAGAAATAGTCAGATCGATCGAGTCAAGAAAATCAAACGTAAACCCGCCCATTGCACCAAAACTAGCATGATGGTTATTGCCAAGCGGAGCAGCAAACATATGATGAGTATTTATTTGATTAGCAAAAGGGATAGCAACTTCTGCTTCTACGAATGGCGTAACCAATAAACGTGCATACGTGTTTTCTTCGTTCACCACGTTATACACATGCCGCCAATAGAGCCCAAGACGAAGATCTTCTGCACTTAACTTTTGATAGTCGTTGTAATCAAGGCCAAGAAATTGCGCAATCGTGTCATGTTTTCTCATAATATGTTCGATCACTTCCTGCTTACAGGTACAGTCATACGTAAGACACAAGGTCGAATCACAACAAGGCTTAAATCGTTGTGGCGGATATATGGTATTTTCCGGAGGATAAGGACAATTCAATGACGGTGCCGCAATTGCATCTGCTGTCATATAAACGGGCGAGACTCCAGTTGGGTCCTGTGGATTGGGAACCGCACACGTGTTCGTTCCCGGATCAGCACATCCCTTGGTAGCAACAGGACAGGCAATACCAAGCGCCTGTGGCGTGAGATCATTAAACTGTATATCACTCTGTTTAACTTCAGCTACGCCAGCTTTAATTGTAAAACCAATAGCATCCCCACACCCTTTAAATAAAAGCATCTCAGCTTCAAAACGAGCACCCCGTTTTTTATACTGTAAGGGAATAGAGAAGAAGCCAAATTCTTTATTAGGATCACTTTCTATAGGATTGGTAATAGGTTCTGCGCACCCTTCTGTTATTTCAAAAGCAAGAAGTTCTTCAAGTTGAGTTTTAAGATAGGAGTCATAAAAAAGAGCGATCATATTAGTACGTCCGTGAATATCCCCCAGCGGCACTCGGTTACGATAACTATTTCTACCGCGATCAGCAGATTGAGAAAAGGGACTGATGCTTACCCGTACACGGTCATTGAGATATTTTGTTTTATGATGCTGAAGAGCTTCTTTGTAATGCGTTGCCAGTAAGGCATAGGGATAGATACTGCTGTATAACGGATACGGATCATAACTCGAAAGACTGGTCATACCTTGTATCTGGGTACCAACCGTCAGTGATAGTGCCACCAGGAGTAGCATCAAAGTTATACGTTTCATTACTAGCCTTTCAAAAGGGAGCGCTCTCTTTTTTTGAGGGGCCGCTCAGACAGACAATCGACCCCGGTATGTATATAGCACCTTTTTACAAAACACGTCAAATGATACCGGTCCAGTACCACTCTAAAAGAAAGGCCTCTTAAAAGTCTATTGTTTGGTATTAAAAACTTTTCACCAAACTATAAACCGCACATAAGAAAATAATTACGGCAACTTTTATGCCACCGATAACTACAACCCAATCACGTAATCTATACGCACGTGTGTTTTTCAAGAGAGCAACGAGAGCACTGAGATACGCGCTCACAATAAAGACAGCAGTCAAGCTAAAAAAGAGGTTCAAACTGGTAAAGGTAAGCAAGCTGACACAAATACCTGCCCCAACCAAAAGTACTCCCAGCTGATTTTTATAGGCACTTGCACGTACGCAAGTTAAACAAGATGCTGAACTTACATTAATCAAAGAAACAACCAGCATGCTTGCACCCCAGACCATCGAGTGAATGGTCCCTAAAATCGTAGGTACTAATGAGATAGCAATAAGAGTTGCCAACCAGCTGAATGCAGGATAGGTCTTTGCAAGAAGATGAGAAATCAGTTCCTTTGGATAGCTCACCGAGCTTTGCGGAATGGAAAGAATTACGGCAGCCATAAAAGCAATATACAAAATAGCAGTGAATAAAATTGACAGAGTAATAGCGCGGGGAAGATTTTTTTCTGGATCACGTACGAGTGAGAAAAGAGAGGTCGTACACTCAAACCCAAGGAAACTATAAATAACCACCTGAACCGCCGGTACTAACGCCCACCAGCCATAAGGTGCAAAGGGGGTTAAATATTCCGTGTGGATATTAAATAGAGCAAAAACAATCATAGCCAACAACGGAAAGAAGGTACAGGCAATAAGAATATATTGCCACAACTGAGATATCTTCACGCCCAGGATATTAAAGAGAACCAAGAATAGAAGGGCCATGATACCTAAAACTTTTTCCGAGACCCCAGGAATCCATTGATGGAGTAATGATCCCGTAATCTGTCCAAGTAATCCCATAGAGATAATTAATCCGATAAGATAGAGGAGCGCTGCTACCATCCCAGCAGAGTGGCCACCCCAAAAATGTGCATAAGCATAAAAACCGCCCTCTTGTGATACAAGGCGAGCAAGACGCGCAAAGGCAAGCGCCATAATCCACACCCCGGCAGCCACCAGAATAAAAGCTACAATGCTTGCGGGACCAACAAGGGTAAGCAAGGCAGCTGGTGCCGTAAAAATACCTGCACCAATCATAGCGTTCATGGCGACGATAATAGCCATTGATAAACCGATAGTAGTAGTCGTGGAAGACATATCAATCCCTCTTTGTTAAACTAATAATAAATAAGAAAATTTCATCTCTCTCAAAAACATCGCAAGTTTAGTATGTACTGCCGCTATTATCAAGCACGCGTAAATGAAAAGGATTGTTGGTTTTTTGTTGCCATTATGCGCAGCTTCGAACATCTCATGTTTGATCGCACCCTTGATAAAAAAACGAGTACGTTTGAATTTTTTGTCCCTGCAGGGCTAGAAGTCTACTTTCTCCAAGTCATGGACTATTTCATCGCCCATAAAATCGTGTCTGATCTAAAACAGTATGAAAACCGTTTACAAAATCCAGCAGAAACTCTCTAAACAATGAGCCTTTTGAGACGTTTATGAGCTTCTTCATGACCAAGCATCGTAAGGAGTTCCTTAATGCCCGGCCCTTCAGTTTTACCCGTTAACGCCAGACGATACAAAGTAAAAATATCCTTCAACTTGTATCCACGTTCACGAGACTTCTTTTGCACCTGAGTTACATACTCACTCGTATCAGAAATTTGTGAACTTAACGGCATAAGCTCTGTTTCAAAAAAAGATTTGAACTCAGAAAGTTTATACGCCTCAAGAATCTCAGGAGAAACGGACGGTTCTTCGAAGATAAACTTAAGCGCCGATACGCTGTCACGCAAGGTCACCAACTCTTCACGAATATGACTAATCAGGAAGGTTAACTTTTCATGACTAAGATCAGTAACTGCCGGATAGGCTTCACGAAGCATATCAGCACAGAGACTGGCAAGAACTGATGGTTGATAACTCATGAGCCAGTGATGGTTAATCCAACGCAACTTTTCCACGTCATAACGCACCTGTCCCGTTGAAGCAACAGCATCAAAGTTAACCTGTGCAATAAGTTGTTCAATGCTCATAATCTCTTGTGAAAATGAACCGCTGATGATCGCTAGATAGTTACTGATTGCTTCATGAACAAACCCAGCTTTTTTTAAATCGGTCAGAGAAAAACCAAAATCCCGTTTTGACAGCTTTTTACCTTCATGATTAATCATAATAGGTAGGTGCCAAAAGACGGGAATCTGAGCATTAAATTCTTGATAAAGAGCGACTTGACCGGCAGTATTAGTTAAATGATCCTCCCCACGAAACACGTGCGTAATATTCATAGTCAGGTCATCAACAAAGTTAGCAAACATAAACGTAAAGCTGCCATCTTGCCGCGTAAGAGAAAAATCAGAAAAATTTTTAAGCTCAAAGCTCATATTCTGCTTTGCCATGTCATAGAAATTACTGCTCTTTGTTTCATCAAGTTTAAATCTCCAGATAAAGGGCACGTGAGCAGCAAGCCGTTCATTAATCTGTGCATCAGTTAACGCACAACAGGTACGATCATAACGAGGAGGCAGCTTCAGAGCGATTTGACGTTGCCTCTTCTTTTCGAGTTCTTCCGTGGTGCAAAAACAACGATAGACACTCTTTTTTTCTTCAAGAATATGTAAATGCTTTTCATAGATATCAGTTCTTTCTGATTGACGGTATGGCGCATGAGGACCACCTTTATCAGGACCCTCATCATAAGAAAAACCAAGCCAAGCAAGATCTTCAAAAATTTGTGTTCCATACTGAGAAGCATCACGCTGTGCATCCGTATCTTCAATACGTAAAATAAACGTGCCCTGTTTTTGACGCGCAAAAAGAAAATTCATAAGAGCAGCACGCACATTTCCCAGATGCATAAAACCAGTTGGCGATGGTGCGAATCTGACACGAACAGAAGAACTTTTCATAGGTAAATACCTGATATAAAGAGTATTTTTTTTATTTTTTAGTATACCAAGGTATCACTAAGAGAACAAAAACAGGGACCGTTTTGTCATACGGCCCCTGTTAAAAGCATTCTTTAGTATAAGCTCTTAAATAGACATCAAATGAATATTAAGCCCGGAATCATTTGCCTGAATAACATCAGTCGTCGTGCCAGCATAGTTAAGGGTGAGCGTTTGCCCCGCGGTCAGAGAAACAAGCTCAGCAAGATGAAATCCAAGTCGAACACCATTGGCTGCTGAAGCTGTTGTACTATAGCCAGTTGTAGCAGAGCCATTAATAAACAGCGATAACGTACGCGTAACAGTACCCCCAGCCGTTTGTACACTGACTCGGCCCGTCACCAAATACACTCCTGTCACCGGGGCAGTATAAGTATGCGTTCCCGTATTAAAACTACCTGATGGGTCAAAGTGCCCATTGGCAATACTATTAATTTGTACCGTTACCGATGCCGCTCCTGTTGTTTGATTGGTAGTTGCATACGCACTTGTTCGATAGTTTGAAGTATAACGACCACCATTGGTATCTAAAACCATACGATTCACCCCATTAGTCGCTACACCAATACTACTTGAACCAATACGATATAATCCGGTGTTAACCTGACTAGCAAATGCCAAGGACGGAATAGCTACCGTACCATCACTGATTAACGCCGAGGCTTGACCTGCTCCCGCAACAAAACTTGCGGCCGGAGCACCCGTATTACCCGTGACCGTAAGGCCATTTCCTGAGCCAGGAGTTATAGCAAGCGTACCGGTCATACTGTCACCCACTTTGAGTACGTTCAGTGACGCTGAACCAGTAACCGTACCGGTAAGATTTGCCGAAATCGTACCTGCAGAGAAATTACCTGAACTATCACGTTTCACAATAGTACTTACCGTATCTAAATTCGTTGCCGCATTAGCCAATTGTGCTCCGCTTGCAATAGTGGCAGCTGATACACCGCCAACTAAGGCAACGGCCGTTGTTCCTTGTGGCCCTGTTACATCACCAGCTAAATTGCCTGAGAAATTTGTTGAAGTGGTAGCCGTTGTAGCATTACCACTTAAAGCAGCCGTAATAGTACCCGCACTAAAGTTCCCCGACCCATCCCGTTTAACCAAAGTTAATGCCGTATTTGCGCTCGTTGCCGTAAGAGCAAGAGATGTAGCGTTTGCAACATTAGCAGCGCTTTGACCACCAACCGTTGATACAACAGTAGCACCCTGCGTGCCCGTTACATTACCCACTAAACTTCCCGTAAAACTTGTAGCCGATCCACTCAGATTTGCCGTAATAGTTCCAGCACTGAAGTTACCTGAACCGTCCCGCTTTACGATCGTATTTATTGTATTTGAATTCGTTGCTGCATTCGCTAATACAACACCCGTCGCGACAGCAGTAGACGATTGCCCACCAACTGAGGTTACCGTAGTCACTAATTGCGTGCCAGTTACGTCACCAGACAAAGATCCCGAGAAATTAATTGCCGTAGTTGCTGTCGTGGCATTACCACTTACGTTGCCTGTCAGATTTGCCGTAATAGTTCCGGCACTGAAATTACCTGCAACGTCTCTTTTAACCAATGTAAGTACCGTATCAGCACTCGTTGCCGTTAAAGCAAGAGACGTAGCACTCGCAACGTCAGTCGCACTTTGTCCGCCAACTGAAACAACGGTCGTTGTTGTTTGCAATCCCGTGACATCTCCCGCTAAGACTCCGGTAAAGTTCGTTGCTGAAGTAACAGTACCATTAAACGTATTGGCCGTAATACTATTTACCGAAAAATTTCCTGAACCATCACGCATAACAATGGTACTTGGTGTATTTGCATCAGTTGCAGCAGCAAGTTTTGTATAATCAGCTGCTGACATAAACCCTGCTACACCTCCCGTTGCTGTAGCATGCAATAAACCGCCAGCTAAATTACCATGATTATGTACGTGATCAGAACGAGAAAATTTATTTTCTATGCCCGGTGCATTTGCGGTACTTATGTCAACCGGAGTCCCCGTAGTAAGAGGATCTAACCCATTTGGCAGATGACGACTTGCATGAGCAGATACCGTTACCCCATCAACAAGACCTGTCGTGGTAATATCATTGGCACCCATTTGCAGGGTACCAGACATAGCACGTGTACCATTAACCAAGAGATACTGTTTATGATCATCGGCTGCTAGCCCCTGTAAATCACCATGCACCGTAACACCAGTAGAAGCCGCGGCCTGAAATGCCAATCGTGGACGCTGATCCACTATTTCTGCAATTTTAGCAGAAGGAACAGTCGTATTAGTAACAATTAATGAAGCCAAGAGAGCAATATTTGATGTCCACGTGACAGGTGGCGTTGGTACCGTCCCACTCTCTGCTGCCGTTAATGACGGGTACGTAGTTTGTCCATAGACAAATAAGTATGTTTCATCAGCACCATCTCCCACCACATATAAAGAATGGCGCGCATATTCCCCTACAGCAAGTGGTGTCAACGTGTACAACGTGTCACCAGCCGTATTGGTATAAGAATAGTCATAATGGTTATAATCAACTTGAGATGTTGAAGTAATCGTATAACTACCCGGAGCATTACGAGAATACGCAAGCCAATTACTAATTGGTGTTCCACCTGATGGGAAATATTCGTGAGTACCAAAGTAATAATCACCTGATCCTACATTCAGGGTAAGCCCACTTGCATGAGTACCCGTACTTACCAGCGACCCCGATGCATACAAAGATCCCACACCAACCCGTAAAAGATGATCAACCAATGTCGCTTCATGATAAGCCTGGCGCGCATCATTTTGAATGAATGCAATACCTGATGAATCGGTGCTTACTTGGCCAATTAATATAGTAGTTAAATTATCAGGTCGCGACAAAGTTGTTTGAACAATACCCGTACCGTCGGTATATACCCAATAGCTCTGATTTGCCGATAAAGATAATGGTGTTGAAGACCACGTCACGTACTTAAGATAAGCAGTTGGATACATTCCAATCATCAGATATCCCGTACCTCCTGCTACAGATACGTTAAAACCACCATTATTCGTTATAGTACCTCCTGAAATAACTCCAATATTGGCTCCTTGCTGAGTAAGTGGGCTAATGTTAACCACCTGATCAATAGTATTTCCAACAAACTGATCCCCTACCAAGAAACTACCTCCGTTAGCACCATCACTAAAAGACAAAACTATCGTACTTGAAGAATCAACAGTAACTTTGTTGCGATCCATCAACCCTGTTATAGCACCCGTTGTTAATGGATTTGCTATAACAATATCATTGGTATTCTCTAATTGGGTAGCATCAGTGATATATATCTCAGGACCAGCACCAGTATTCGGAACATATATCCCATTGGTAAACCCTTCAATAAGACATCCATTAATTTCAACACGAGAACCGTTAATTATCGTTATTCCATTACCTGAAGGAACTGTTACTTCAGGATGAATAACCAAAGCATCAGCAATCAATTGAGTGTTAGCACCTTTCACATAAAAGAAATCGGTCACTGGTAATGGGCCTGTAGCAACGGTACCCCACACAAAACTTTTAACCGTTACAAAACACGGAAAACCACCATCTTCCGCATGAAACGCCTGTTTAAAAGAACTAGCTATAGTCAGTCTGCATGTTTGACAAAAAACATTAACAAATCCAACACTTGAAACAGCATTAACTAATATGTCATTATTCCCAAATCGCACCCCTCTAAAAGTGATGGTCCCTGAAGTTATATAGACAGCAGCCTTTCCTGAGTCAGTTGCCCCATCGATGGTAAGATCAGAAATGAAAGACTTATCACAACCAACAAACACATTCTTCGCCGTCGAATCAACTTGCACCACAGAACTTAAATTTGATTCACCAACAACACTCACATATGGCTTCAACGTAATCGTATCTTCTACAAATACCCCTGGCCCCACACGTACCACGTAGCTATTAGTTAGAGAATTGTCGGTAATACTATCAATGGCTGCTTTTACCGAGTTAAACTGATTTGGCGCTCGCAGGATCCCCTTGGTAACCAAGAGTTCATTTTTAGCAAGCCCCGGCTCCCCATTTGCGTAAGTGACGTAGCCATTAATATACAAAGTATTCGTTACCGTTAGATCATTTTCTACGGTTGATGACCCAAGGATATCTAAATGGCCAAAACCTTGTATATCACCACCAACCGATAAATGACTGGTACCACCCGTAATGGTTAACGAACCATTCATCGTATCACCAGTTTTTAATACATTCAGAGAAGAAGAACCGATCACATTACCAGTCAGTGCTGCACTTATCGTTCCGGCACTAAAGTTCCCTGATGCATCTCGTTTTACTAACATAAGCGGCGTATTGGCACTTGTTGCCGTAAGGGCAAGCGTCGTAGCACTCGCCATATGAGCAGCAGTTTGACCACCAACCGTTGATACCACGGTAGCACCCTGCGTACCCGTTACATCACCAATCAAACTTCCCGTAAAGGATCCCGCTGTTGTAGCACTCGTTGCCATTGTAGCATTCGTTGCTGAGGTAGCAGTTGAGGCATTACCACTCAAATTTGCCGTAATAGTTCCCGCCGAAAAGTTACCTGATCCATCACGCAGCACCAACGTACTTGGAATAGTAGCGCTCGTTGACGTGAGCCCAAGCGAGGTAATAAGAGCAACATTGGCAGCTGTTTGCCCACCAACTTCTGAAACTACCGTAGCGCTTTGCATACCCGTTACATCACCAGCTAAACTTCCCGAAAATGATCCTGCTGTTGTAGCGCTCGTTGCCGTTGTAGCATTACCGCTCAACGTAGCCGTAATCGTACCTGCAGAAAAATTATTCGATCCATCACGCATAACGATAGTATTTGGCGTAAGAGCAGCAGTAGCAGCACCCAGCTTGGTAACATTGGCAGCCGACATAAATCCTGATGCAATAGTCGTTGCATCAGCATGTAAAGATCCGCCCGTTAAATTACCATGATTATGTTGATGATCAGAACGAGCAAAACTATTTGCTATACCTATTGAGTTAGAAGTTGAAATGGTAACAGGAGCAGCAGTAGTCAGTGGATCTTCCCCATTAGGCAAATGGCGACTTTCGTGAGCAGAAACATCAACACCATCAACAAGACCTGACGTCGTAATATTATAATCACCCATATTCAGGTTCCCCTCCATAGGCGCAGAACCATTAACCTGTAAATATTGTGGGTGATCATTAGCACTAAGTCCTGAAAGTTCTCCGTGAACCGTAACACCCGTTTGAGCTGTTGCTTGAACGGTAAGTCGTGGACGTTCATCATAAAATGCCACAATCTTCTCGGCAGCTACTGGCGTATTCGTAACAATAAAAGAAGAAATAAGGGCAATATTTGATGACCATGAACTTGGCGGTGTCGGTAAAGATCCATTTTGGGCATCAATTAAAGAGGAATACAGCGTTTGCCCATATACCATTAGATATTTTTCATCACCACCATCACCAACAACGTACAACGAATGACGCGCGTAACTATCAGTTGGAATAAGATCCAAAACTCCCGTTCCATTATCCCAATGATCATAATCAACTTCAGTTGTTGACGTAATAATGTAATTACCAGAGCCATTACGATAGAAGGACAACATGCTACTAATAGGAGTACCACCCGACGGATCAAACTCCAATGAACCAAAGAAGTAACGACCTTGCGTTACATCTAACATCAAACCACTTGGATCTGCATCTTTTGTCACCAAAGATCCCGAATAATAAATATTACCAACCCCTTGACGCATCGTACGATCAATCAACGTTGCTTCATGATACGCAAGACGGGGAACCTGTTGTATATACACGATAGATGATGCATCGGTACGCGCTTTACCCACTAATATAGTATAAATGACATCGGGACGAGCAAGAGATGTCTGTATCACACCGTCTTTATCAATATAAATCCAGTTATCTTGATTAGCGGGCAAAGTGATAGCCTGAGCATTCCACGGTGTATAGTGAAGATAATCAGTTGGTGAAGCATTAATCATTAAATAACCAGACCCTGCAGATAGATTGATAGAAAGACCAGCTCCGCTGGTAAGCAATCCACCAGATATCTCACCAATATTTGAACCTTGTTGAACAAGAGTACTCATATTAGTTACCTGATCAATGGTATCACCGACAAACTGGTTTCCAACCAGAACGCTACCTCCCTCATCCTCATCAGCAAAAGAAATGACTAATGACGACAGTGGATTGATTAAAACACCAGCACGAGCCATTAACCCAGTAATACTCCCCTGTGTTGCTGGATGCTCAATAAGGACATCATGGGTATTTAACAAGATCGACATATCTGACGCATTAATAATCGGACCAGTACCAACATTTGGTACATATATGCCATTAACAAATCCTTCAATAATACACGCGTTGACATCCAACTTGGCACCATCCTGTATTGTCAACGCATTACCCGTAGGAATTACGAAAGATTCAGGATGAATCATCACCGCATCAGCAACAACTTCTGTTTTGGCACCTGAAATATAAAAAAAGTCAGTAACCGTCAGTGGCCCCACAGGAATCGTAGTCCAGGCAAAACTTTTCATGACAATAAAGCAATCATTTCCTCCATCTTCAGCATGAAGAGCCTGGCTAAATGAAGTACCTGGAAAAATTCTGCATGTCTGACAAAAAAGATTGATGTCACCATCAATCGAAATAGCACTAATGAGCCTGTCATTAGAACCAAACCTAATCCCTCTGATCGACATTTTTCCTACCGTGAGAGCAATCGCCGCCATCCCCAAATTAGTCGCTCCCTGAATAGTAAGATCAGCAAGCATAGAGCCATCACACCCAACAAAAATATTATTGCCTGTAAGCGATTGTACTACTGAGCTCAAACTGGCATCTCCAACAACACTCACGTATGGTTTTAAGGTAATAGTATCTTCTATGAATACACCAGGCCCTACACGTACCACATAACGATTGGTTGATGAGTTATCAGTAATACTATCAACGGCTGCCTTAACGGAATTAAATTGTTGTGAACCAGAAGCAACACCCTTTGTAACCAACAGTTCATGAAGCGCAAGACTTGTTGCCGAAGATATATTTGTCGTCCCAGTTACATTTAAATCACCAATAACATTAAAGCTTCCCTGTGAAGTTACCGTGGTAGAACTTAATACGAGCCCACTGCTTGAAGCCGTTATTCGTGCAACGTCTCTGCCGGCATTATCCTGAAAATAAATGGTTGGATTTCCCCCTGCTATCGGATGTAACGTTAACGAACCTGTTGTTGTATCCCGCGTTACTTCAAGAGACCCATCAATGTGCGTATCACGCAACTGCGTATATCCTGTAACCGTACATTTTTGTGGGACAAAAAGGCATTTAACCACGAGAGCGCTTTTAACCTTTTGTATCTTCTTTGTAGTATCAGTTTCGACGGTCAACAAAGCTGATCCATTCTCAACATCGCGTACATAGGCGCTGAGTACCAGCCTACTATCTGTTGTTTGATCAACGAGTGTCAACGCATGTAGAAGAGCGGCATTGACCACTTTAAAAGGAGCCGTACTCAATCCACCATCAAGCTGGCTAATAAGTTCATGAATTATTCCCGTCGTATCACATTGTTCACATGAACGAACTGCTTCAATAACCTCTGAAGGAATGTATACCCATGAAATTTCTGGGTGATCTACCATGCGTTGCCATTCACATTCCTTAAATTCAATGCCATTCCCAACAGATGTCGTCGCAGCACAAAAACTACTAATAGTCGTAGCTATACTAATGACAAGTAAATGATAAAAAAAACTTTTCATTACTCTTCCTCTTTGTTTTTAAACTATGCAAAAAATTCCATCCTCCCATACCTATTTTTTTCTATGCGTACGATTAAAACCCGAAAGCAGCTCATCTGTCAAGAAATCTCAGAGTAACGAATGAGATTATGGCACCTAAGATCACGGTTTTTCATGCTCGTAAAAAAAATGGTATAAAAACTCCTCTTTTGCTATGCTAGAAACATTATTTTTTATCTTTAAAAAAAATTATGGAGAGATGGCTGAGTGGTCGAAAGCGGCCGCCTCGAAAGCGGTTATCCCGGGTTAACCGGGATCGGGGGTTCGAATCCCCCTCTCTCCTCCATAAAATTACTGTTTCAGGATGGCATATGGTAAAACGCATGGCTCAACAGCTTTCTCTCATTGCACTAAGCTTTCTCCACACCACCCTGTTTTCTATGGTGGTTGATAACAGGTATTTCACCCTTATTCCGCAACCTTATATTCATCGCTGCGAAGCACCGTCCCATATTTCAATTCAACCCCTCTATTTCTATGCTGACTACGCCTATGGATTACTTGAAAGAACAGGAATACCTGAACTTGAAGGTAAGTATGATTCGGCAATTATTGCTAAAGCATTAGTTACCGCACAGCGAGTAGCAACTAATCCACTTCGTGCCGACTTACAAGGCCGACAAACTCTCCCCTGGGATGAGCAAAGTACTATTTCTGGACAAGGAATAACCTTTTCCTACGTACAAGCATTACCCCGTAATTTTTCTCTCAATCTTGCTTGGATTTTTGCCCACGTTAATCATGACATTGAACTCCTTCAAGGACATAACAACCTTACTGCCGGTGAAAAGCAGTATATGTACTCCTTTAAACAAGAATCTAACCAACTGCTTGGTCTTGAAGAACCACTCTTTCATAAAACCCTCGTTGGTGATATTGATCTCGGATTACGCTGGGGAAACATCTGCCATTATCGCAGCAAATTCAGACGTATTGACGCAGGAGTAACCTTCGGTGGCGTTCTGCCATCGGGTACCGTACGCCCTATCAATAACCCCGCTTCCCTCTGTCTTGGGGGCAACCGCCACTGGGGGGTATATGCAGCCATCGATGCTGATTTTGAAGTAAAAGAAGATATGCACGTAACATTATTTTTCCGTACTGATAAGCGACTATCAAAAGTTGATTATCTCCGCTTACCCGTATCAACTGAACCAAATAACTACGGAGCTACAAGCGGACAGGTAGAAGTCAACCCAGGATGGACCATTATGTTTGCACCAGCTATCACGGTTGAAGGGGTCAGAGAGGGCCTTGGTGTTGGATTACAATATAGTTTAGCTCATCATTTTAAAGACACCTTGAGCGATCGCAGAACTGATACCAACATTCCCGTACAGCTATCTGAAATGGACCACCGTTCTGAGTGGGCAACTGAACAGCTTTCATTACGTATGTTTTATGACTTTGCAAAATTTCAAGATAACCGCGTATCACTTCCTACGCTCTCAGTTATTTGGAATATTCCTGTACACTGGTCAGTACGGGAGTTTTCACCAATGACCACCAGTGTTTTACTCTCGCTTGATGTCAACTTTTAATTACGAAAAGGTAATATCCCATGGAGATGCTGAAAAAATTTATACCGGCACGCCGTCTCTTTAGTTTTTTTTCTAATGATCTTGCCATCGACCTTGGCACCGCAAATACTGTTATCTATGTACGCAACAAAGGAATCGTGTTAAATGAACCTTCTGTTGTGGCAGTACGCGCTCAGACAAATCAAGTTCTTGCCGCTGGTCACCGTGCAAAGGAAATGCTCGGCAAGACGCCGGAAAGCATTATAGCCTGTCGTCCTATGCGCGAAGGTGTGATTGCCAACTTCGAACTTGCTGGCAGCATGTTGCGTCATTTTATTCGCGAAGTACATGACAACCGTCGTACTATTTTCAGTCCGCGTATGGTTATCGGTGTTCCTTCAGGCATTACGCAAGTTGAACAACGGGCCGTTGAAGATTCTGCAAAAGAAGCTGGCGCACGCGAAGTTCATATCATCACCGAACCACTTGCAGCAGCAATTGGCGCAGGACTACCGATTCATGAACCAGCAGCAAATATGATCATCGATATTGGTGGTGGCACGACAGAAGTTGCCGTCATCAGCTTAAAAGGCGTTGTTTTTTGTCGCTCAATTAGAATTGGTGGCGATGAAATGGATCGCGCAATTGTTCAGTACGTAAAAAGAAAATATAACTTACTCATCGGCGAACGCACTGCTGAAAAAATAAAAATAGAAATTGGAAATGTTCTTCCCGATAAAGGCATTGAAAGTGTAGAAGTTAAGGGACGTGATTTAGTTACCGGTGTTCCTAAGACCATTATGTTAACCAGTGCAGAAGTTCACGAATCTCTTCTTGAAACCATTTCAAGTATTGTCGATGTTATTCGTGCTGCACTTGAAAATACTCCTCCTGAACTTTCTTCCGATCTGGTTGATAGTGGGATTGTTATGGCTGGTGGTAGTTCTATGCTACGTGGACTTGATCGCCTTATATCACGTGAAACGGGATTACCGGTACGCATTGCCGCAGATCCTTTATTCTGTGTCGTCAGAGGAGCAGGTATTGCTCTTGAAAATTTAGATTTCTTCAAGGAAGTATTTATTCGCTAAATGAAAGATTATGGAAAAAGCTCATATCGGTACTATCAATCTCAAAAAAAAATACGGTCAACACTTCCTGCGTGATCAGGCAGTTGTTACTCATATGATTGAAGCTGTGCAGGTAACTCCTGCACAGTCTATTCTTGAAATTGGGTGTGGTGATGGATTCCTCACCCGCATGCTCCTAAAAACAAAAACTGAACGCATTTGGGTATTTGAGATTGATCCGGAATGGGCAGAACGCGTACGCAAAGAATTCATTAATAAAAAGCTCACCGTCCACCAAGAAAATATTCTTGATGTTGATTTCACACGACTTGCTCCCCATAAGCCATGGGTATTGCTCGCCAACCTTCCTTATCAGATAACCTTTCCCATTCTTTATAAAATCTTCGCGCATAAAGACCTGTTCCAAGAAGGCGTTATTATGATTCAGGAGGAAGTAGCGCAAAAGTTAGTAAAAACAACAGGGAGAGATTACGGATACAGTTCTCTTTTTTTTCAGCATTTCTTTACACTTACTTTGCTAGATAAAGTACCTCCTACAGCGTTCTTTCCACCACCAAAGGTAACTTCACGATTAGTCTATTTTAGACCAAAAGAGCAACCTGAACCTATAGAGCGAGAAGAAAAATTTTGGGTATTTATCAAACAATGTTTTGCTCATCCACGTCGTACGTTACGAAATAATTTAGCCACCTATTCCTATAAAGATATTCCCGAAAAATATATGCCATTACGTGCACAACAAATGACCATGGCCGATTTTCTTGCTATATGGAAACTCATCATTTCATAAGATGAGTCGGGGAAGGGCATGATACAGACATCTCTCGTGAACACATCTCAATCTGTTCTATCAACAGCACTGTTTAAAAAAGGCAGTTCATTTTTAATCAAAACTATTCAACTACAACTGTTTATCACTCTCTGCTCATGGCCACTACTCTTATGGTGGGGGCTTCCTCTTTCTCTATTGACCGTTATAGGCAATATTCTTTTTATACCTTTTCTCACGCTCTTTATTTTAATTTCTTTTTTTATCTTTTTTGGTGAACTAGTTCATATCCCAAATGGTTTCTTAATTTTTTGTCTTGAGCAGTTATCATCGCTCTGGTATATAATTTTGGGATGCGCCACTAAAACAAGTTTGGTAAGCTATCGCTGTCCACCACGTATATTTTTAATCACATTGCCACTACTAACATGCTTTATTTTTGCATTGCGTAGATTTCATCAGCAACCTGATCTACGTGCATCATTAATAACCAGGGTATCCTCCCATTCATTATTCCCCCTGATAGGTATGCTAGTAGGTACGTTATGCGCCTTACATCTCTACACACAATCAATACATGGCACCTATAAGATTGAAGATCAACAAAAAAATGAACCCATAACATTGGTTAAAGAAGAAAAAACTGCGCTAATCCTTGATCCTACTCTTCGCGTATATCCACGTTCGGCATCATCATGGGTTGATTACACGCTTATCCCTTCATTAAGAACACAAGCGGGAATAGATTCAGTTGATTATCTTCTGGTAAACAAAGCAACCGTAAGTAGTTACCATGTAGTTGCGCACCTAGGAAGAAAGATTCGAATTAAGAATTTGCTTCTGCCAACACCAAAACATAACAGTCGTACCGGATGGGCAGCATACGAAGAGATTCTACGCCAAGCGCATACTGCTCATACGAACATTATTCTTTATTAAATGAGAAGACTGCTCTATGCAACAGCAGCCATCATATCTGGTTCTGTGCCCTTTTCTTCTTCAACGGCCATCTTGCTTTCAATAACTGATGTATGGACTTTATCTACCGGCTCTGGTTTCGCGCCATCCATATTATTTTCTAACATTTCTACAGATTGAGATTGAATAGAATTATCGTTGGCAGCTCGTCTTATTGGCACTAATGAAACTGACGACGCGTAGGGAACGTCTGTTTGAGAAATAGTATGTTTTTCATCTTTCTTAAGAAAGTATTGCGCATCAATCCACGGAGTACCATCTCCAAGATCTATCCACATATTATGAGTAAGCTGACGTGTTTGTGGATTAAAATTAAGTTTAAGTCCCTTCCAGTCATAATCTTTTATTGTTGGCATATAGTCAATCAACTTATCAACCGTAACAGGAGCCTCAATTTTGTTGGCAATATCACCAAATAACCGCGTAGCAATATAACCCTCAAGAGAGAATACGCTATAGGGAATTTTTGTTTGATTCATAACATCACGATATTCCTTAACAATCTCCATCTGAGAGTGATCAGGGTCTGGTATAGATTGTGAAGAAACAACAGGCAACCCAGTTCTTTTTAAAAACTCTCTAAAATTATTTTCCATGACATATGACAACGCAAATAATTTCATACCCGTAAGAGAACTAATATCAATTTGGGAAATAAATTCACGAGCCTGTGCCGCCGTTGAAAAAAGTCCCAAGGCTTCTATACCAGAATTACGAATAATACGAACCTGCTTAGAAAAATCATTTGATCCTCGCCCATAGGGAACCTCTATCCAATCAGTAAACCCATGTTCTTTAAGTATCTTACGTGAAATTTCAAGAGAACCGATTCCGTAAGCATCATTCTGATATAAAAACCCAAACTTTTTAATTTTCATCTGCTCGATCATGTACGTAATGAGCGCTATAACTTCCTCCTCATTAGAAGCACGTAGGTTTACTACACCCTTAACATCTGGTTTACGCAATTCACCTGTACCAGCAATAGGAAATGCTACAAAAACTTCTCCTTTCTTCATGCGATCAAGGAGAGTAAGTACCGGACCGCTTGAATTAGGTGTGATGAAAATACGAATGCCATACTCGTCATACATAGTATTATAGTTTTGCAAAGCAAGCGCAGGATTGTATTTGTCATCCATGGCATATATTTCTAAATTTTTCCCATGAATGCCACCATCTTTATTAATCTGCGTAGCTGCTAATGCCATACCGCGATTTACCGGCTTGGCAGCCCCAGAAACACCGCTACTTAAATCAAGAGAGCACCCAACAAGAAAATTGTTTTTCATAAGATCTATCAGTTTTACTTTAAATGCCATCTTAAAGGACATTTTTTTATATATATCACGATTATAGAGAGTAAAAACACTACCTCTTACATTCTCGCCAAGAGTAAGAATAGCAAAGGCATCATAATGAAAGTCATGAAGTTTCTGATTGATTAATGAAGGGCCTGAAAAGCTATTCCACACTTCAGCACCACCCTCATCTTCAGCCTTATTAAGTCCCTGCGATGGGCTGTACACAAGAGATCTCTCAGGAACACGAAACAACTCTTCAACATGAACCTTTTTAGGTGTTTTTTCTTTGTTTTTTGTATCCCAAATAGATATTTTTCCTGGTTGAAGCAATTCGAAAAAAGAACCAAACAGGTTTTCTTTTAACTCAGTATTATCTCTTCCATACGACGAAAAACGACCAACGCTTTCATGTGTCGCAGGAGTTACCACATAGAAAGCAAGTCCTATAGTATTAAAATAATTTCCCACTTCATCTTCCAAAGGAATCTTTTCTTCTGACGCCATGTATGCAAATTCTTTTAACTGGCTTCCCATACCAAAATAACTCCAATATCCTTTGTCCATAAAACGACTTCTGGCCATAATGGCATTATCAAGATTTTTTTCGCAAAAAGACAACAAAAGATCTAGTGTTTCTAAGACATAGGGTGACCTATTAGCGTTTGTCCCCATAAAAATGAAATAACAGTTAGGTTTAATTATTCTTAACTGTTCATCGATATATCCCATCCTTTTAAGTTCCGTCAAATCTCGAACAAAGGAATGAAATGCACCATATATATCAGCAAAAACCACAAATTCCGTCGTAGGTTCAACCATAAGACCCGAAACAAACCGATCTTTAAATCCTCGATTTTCTCTTGCCGCGGCTGTTTTAATCAGCAATTGTTTAAATTTTTGTGAAGAAAAAATCGGCTTACGGTATAAACCAACTTTTTTAAGCACCCTCTTCCACAAGCGGGGCGCATGCTTTCTATAAGTAGAACGATACACAGGGTTTAAATAATCATCCGTATCAGGTTTAGGGTTTTCAGGGTAGGCAGCCGCGTAATTCTGAGCATCTTGCAGTGTTATAAAATTTGCCTGCAATGTGCTACACAATAAGATAATTAAAATATTGACTATTACCTTCATGAAAACACCCACCTAACCCATACGAATGAAAATTCACTTATCACGCTCATTTTTTATCGTCTCGTTAACTAATAACTATATAGCAACAACAGACCTCCTTTTTGACTCAATAATAGAATCTTCTTTCACTAATGTCCTTCTGCCATTGCTCCTAAAATTATTTTTAGCTGTTGACTGAGTTACATCAGTATTTTTTACTGCCTCTAACTGTTGTGAAATCTCTGGTATAACAGGTGGTATTGGTAACGGCTTTACCCCTTCTTGCTTGGCAGTATTATCAACATTCTTCGTAGAATCAACACGCTGCACTCTCTCCTTAATAACTGGTGACTCCGTCCCTAACGCAGACAGCGCTGGTTGAGTAGGCGCAAGTTCTTCCTCTCTTTTGATAAAAGCTTTGGCATCAATCCAGGGAGTACCATCTCCTGGATTAATCCATACATTATTGGTAAGTTCATGTGTTTCAGGATTAAAATTAAGTACAAGACCTTTCCATTCATAATTTTTGATTGTTGGTACATATTCAATCAATTTTTCTTTAGTAACCGGCGCCTCTATTTTATTGGCAATATCGCCAAATAAACGAGTACTGATGTATCCTTCCAAAGAAAAAGGACTATACGGAATTTTTTCTTTATCCATTGCTTCACGATACTCTTTCACAATCTCAACCTGCGAACGTTCTGGATCGGGAAGAGTTTGGGCAGAAATTACTTTAAGGCCATTCTTCTTAATAAATTCCATAAAATTAGTATCAACAACGTATGACAAACTAAAAAGCTGAATACCAACAAGAGAACTAATATCAAGTTGATAGATAAATTCACGTGTCTGTGCCGAAACTGAAAAAAGGCCTAATGCTTCTATGCCTGAACCACGAATCATAGATACCTGTTTGGAAAAATCAGTCGTTCCTCGCGCATAAGGAATTTCAACCCATTTATCAAACCCATGTTTTTTAAGCTCTTCACTTGCAATTTTCAAAGGACCTTGACCATACGCATCATCTTGAAAAAAGAACCCAATTTTTTTTACCTTTGCTACATTAACCATATAGGAAATAAGGGCCTTTACTTCATCAGCGCTAGAAGCTCTGAGATTAACAACGCCTTTAATATCTGGTTGTCTAAAATCACGAGAACCAGTTACGGGAAAAGCTACAAATACATCTCCACTTTTCATACGATCAAGAAGGGTAAGTACGGTAACACTACCAACTGGCGAAAGAAAAATACGAATACCATACTCGTCATAAAGGGTATTATAATTTTTAAGGGCATTATCAGGGCTATATTTGTCATCCATGATGTAGACCTGCAAATCTTTGCCATGAATACCACCCGCTTCGTTAATCTGAACAAAGGCCGTCGTTATTCCACGATTAACTGGCCTACCAGCACCAGAAAGACTGCTGCTCAAATCAATAGATGACCCAACAAGAAAATTGTTTTGTGAAATATCAGCAAGCTGTTTTTTGAAAAAAAGCTTAAATGGTTCATTAAGATAAATATCACGATTATATAAAGAAATAGTGCTATTTCTAATACTCTTACCAATATTAAGAATGGCAAATGCATCATAATGGAAATCATGGAGCTTTTGATTGGTAAACGTAGGCCCAGAAAAAATCAGCCATACCTCTGCACCGCCCTCATCATCAGGATTATCAAGACCCTTTGAAGGACTATAAATCATTGTTCTATCGGGAACACGAAATAGCTCTTCAATATGAACCTTTTTGGGTGTTTGTTCTTTGTTTTTTGTATCCCAAACAGCCATTTTTCCCGGCTGTAATGATTCAAAAAAGGTCCCAAACTTCCTTTCCTTGAGTTCTTGATTATCCCGCCCATACGCAGAAAAACGAGCAATGTGTTCGCGCGATTCCGTAGTTACCAGATAAAAGGCAAGAGCTATCGTATTAAAATAATTTCCCACTTCGGTTTCCAAAGGAGTATTCTCTTTTGATACCATGTACGCAAACTCTTTTAATTGGCTTCCCATGCCAAAATAACTCCAATACCCTTTATCCATAAAACGACTTCTGGCCATAATAACATTGTCAGGATTCTTTTCGCCAAAAGACAGAAGAAGGTCCATTGTTTCTAAGGTATAGGGAGACCTATTAGCGTTTGTCCCAATAAAAACAAAATAACAGTTAGGTTTAATTATTTTTAACGTGTCATCGATATACCCCATTCTTTTAAGTTCCGTCAAATCACGGACAAATGAATGAAAGGCACCATTGATATCTCCAAAAATCACAAATTCAGTATTAGGTTCGGTCATAAATCCTGCAACAAATCGATCCTTAAATCCTCTATTTTCTCGTGCTGCCGTTGATTTAATCAGCAACTCTTTAAACTTCTTTGAAGAAAAAAGCGGTTTGCGATACAACCCAACTTTTTTAAGCACCCGTTTCCACAAACGTGGCGCGTTAGCTCTATACGTATTCTTATAGACAGGATTTAAATAATCATTCGTGTCTGGTTTAGGATTTTCAGGATATGCCGCAGCAAACTTTTGAGCATCCTGCAATGTTATAAAATTTGCCTGAAGCGCACAACAACAAAACAGAAGAGAAAGCTTAATTATCATCTTCATTAAAGCACCCACATAATCCATATATAACCCACATATCCAACAATAATGCTATTTAAAAGCACAATAAAAATTTTCTTATAGATCGTTCCCACATGCTCGGCAAACATACTAAAAAGAAAGACTGCAATGCTTAACAGGAGAAAAATAATAAATAGGTAATCAGACACCAAAAAATAACCCCCTGTTAACGGCGACATGTTTTCAATAACAAATCTGAAAGCAAGCAATGCAGAAATAGCAGCCGTACAAAAAGCCAAAATACCCGTTCGATACCTTTCAGGATCAAGCGTAAAGGCAAACATAACCACAAAGAAAAGAACAAGCATTGGTAATATAATGGTTAAGCTATATCGTACACCACTCCGTTGGTAGGCTATAGAATACTCAACACAGGGATGAACCACATCAGTTTTATTATTGAATAAATCAAACCGCTGAATATCAGCCCCCGTACGAACCTGCCGATCATACTCTTTCCATCCTAACGATGTCACATCATGTTCTATCACAAACTCCCGTGGCGTTGCTTCAAATACAAAATCATTTGGCGTTGCATGTCGCGCAACAAGAATCAGGTAGAGCGTATGATCATCAAAAGGAAAGAGTGAATAATCCATATCGCTTGAAAATTTCACCCGTATATCAAATTTAGTAAACAGTCTTCCGGTATCCTGTAACCGACTTTCCGGAGCCATTTTTTCAATAATTTCACCTTTTTCAAAGGTGAAATTCGATACAGAATCAAGAGAAATAACACTCGGATCAAAATCAAACCAAACGGTACCTTCAAAAATAAATTCATTTTTCACTAGATCAAATTTACGGTAATTTTTAATCTGTAAACCTGTACGTACAATAGGTGGTACCAGGGCTTGCTGTGCAATCTGTTTTGGCGTAATAATCTCTATTTTTGGCTGTGGATCATAAGGAGCCGCCGTAGTAGTTATCTTATACACAAAAAAGCTTAGCATTACAGACGCAATAGCAATAACAGAAACAATAAAAAGGGGACTTACTATGACCTTTTCATTTCCTGATTTATAAACCATATACTCTCCCTTAGGTTATCAAACTTTTTTATCAGTCTTGCAGGGCACTCACAACGAAGTCAATAGTTCCCCTGTGAATAGCAAATAAGGTATAATTGGCAAAGAACGCGGGACATGTAATACTGATTATCAAATTAAGAAAAAACTTTTTACGTAAGAAAAATTATGAATAGTATGCGCATTCAAGCCCTCATCCGCCGAAATACCATCATCATGTTCCGTGGCCTTGATACCCTTTTTGACTATCTCTACTGGCCGCTGCTCGATCTCATCGTCTGGGGATTTGCCGCCACCTCCTTTCGAACAATACAATCAGCACCAGCTACCCTATCTGTTGGACTGCTAACTGCACTTGTTATTTGGCAAGGAGCATATCGTGCAAGCTTTGATATAGCCTTTAATCTTTTACAAGAATTTTGGGGGCGAAACACCATTAATCTTTTTGCTACCCCCATGACACTCGTAGAGTGGATAACTGCCGCACTCATCAGCAGTATCGTAAATTTTATCCCGAGTATTTTCTTTGCCGCTCTCGTTACCTGGCTGCTCTATGGTATATCCATTTTTTCTCTTGGATGGTTTCTGTGCCCGATTATCTTCTTTATGGCACTTGCTGGATGGTCAATTAGTTTGTTTTCAGCAGGCATACTAATGGCCTTTGGACAACGAATACAAAAATTAGTCTGGATATTGAGCTCTGTATTTATGCCTTTTGCCGGCATTTTTTATCCTGTACACCTTCTCCCTACCTGGGCACAATATATCGCCCACGCTCTTCCTTTATCTTATCTCTTTGAATCTCTTAGAATGTACCTCCTTACCACTACCATTCCCTGGGCAATTTTTTCTACAGGAATAATTCTCAGCATCATCTACTTCTGTGGTGCTATACTGTTCTTTATCCTCCTTTTTAATTACAGTAAGCGAATTGGTCTTGGACGTCTTGATAATCAGTAAGGATACTTTTATACTTGTGCACATTGAAAAACGCCTTTAACTCAAGGATTCACATGAAAAATTTTATCGTTCCCTGTGCTCTTTTTGCAACACTCTCTAGCATCTATGCAACTGACTTTACCGCAGCAAATAATGCTGAAGCTGATAGGATATTTAACACCTTTCTTCAAGAACATCGCTCAGTAGCCGTCTTTTTCATGTTAGCTGACTGCCCTCCGTGCCAATTACTTAAGACGTCTTTTCAACCCCTGACTGAAAAATATAGTGATCAAGGACTCTCCTATCTCATGATCGATTACGCTCAGTTTGAACAGTGGGCAGAAAAACGTTTCGGTATCAGCTGCGTGCCAACATTTATGTTCTTCAAAGACGGACAGGAAATAGCGCCCCGCATTCTATACAGCGAAGATCCTATTGCAGTTATCGCCAATACTATTGAAGAACACATCACTAAAATTTTATAGATTCTCTCCCATTTTCTTTCACAAAAAAGGACCCGCGTTGTAACGGGTCCTTTTTTATTAACATTTTTCTAAGAAATATCAGATCAAGACAAAGAATATTCTACCACAAACTCTTCGATTAACTTTAAATTTTTTTTAAGAGCTTCCGGTTGTTCGTGTAACGATGGGTTTGCATCAAGAACAAGCACCGGCACATTCTGTAAATCAGGAAGCAGATTTTGTTTTTTGATAAGAAAATCTTCATGCCGATCATGAATTTGCTTCAAGTATTCAAGAGGAATAGTGGATTCATCAGATCTGTTGCGCTCTTTTACTCGATTATAGGCAACTTGGGGCTCTACACGCAAATAGATAAATCCTTTAGGAGGAAGACAACGCGCAGGAATAAGAAATGAAAACCAATCATGATACATATGCCATTCTGTATCTGACAAAAAGCCACTTGAATAATCATTGTAAGCAAAACAATAATGGCCTGAATAAATAGAGCGTTCAAGAACACGAAGAGGATTGGAAGATTGTTGGTGGTAAATATGATCTTGCACACGACAGATCATAGTTAGCGTTTCTATGGTATACGCCCAACGCTTAGGATCTTGGTAAAAATTACCCAACAGCGATTGCCCATGTTCACTTTCTTGCCAATTTTGACGTGGTTCAAAAATAACTTCTATATGGGAAAGAGTCTCCTTGATATGAGCGAGAATAGTTGATTTCCCTGCCCCGATGTTTCCCTCAACGATGAACATGCACATTCCTTATCAAATAAATAAATTGTTGCCTATTTATGCCTAGAAAGCGCAGTTAGTGTACTACCATACATAAAAAAAAATAGATCTACACAATATAACGAACAAGCGCAGGCGCAATCCCCACCACCAACTCATTCGTAATAACTCCCGCTCTCTCCGCACATTCGTGTGCCAGAACACCCTTCTGGTTACCAATAAGAGTAACCTGATCCCCAACAACTACACCTGGAATATCCGTCACATCAAGTGTCGTCATATTCATACTTACCACACCAACAACAGAGGCTCGTCTCCCCCTAACTTCTACCACACCAGTATTGGTAAATGACCGCCTATAACCATCACAATATCCCACAGGAAGAACAGCTAAAATGGTTTCACGGGCTGTTCTAAAGGTACCGTTATACCCAACATAACTTCCTGCCGAAACTGTTTTAATATGAATAATCCGAGTCTTCCACGTTAATACCGACTTAAGCATAATATCAGGATGTTGTTCCCGCACCCGTTGATAAAATGGCTCCGATTTCCACAATCCAAAAAGTCCTGCTCCAGGACGAACCAAGGAGTGGCGCTTATTTTTTCCTAAACAGAGCAACCCACTTGAAGAAAACGCATGTATATACTCAAGAGAAATATTTTTCTTAATCAAATTATCAAGAACGTACTCAAACTGTTCATTTTGCTTCTGACTAAACTCACTACTGAGAGGATTAGCCAAATGAGTAAAAATGCCACACACATAAATGCCAGGATAATTACCTATTTCAGCAATAACATTTAAGACATCTTCAGGTAAAAAGCCAAGACGGGACATGCCCGTATCCACTTTAAGATGCACGTATGCCCTACGTCCTGTTCTATACGCTGCTTGTTGAATATCAATAAGCTGTGAACGTTCATAAATAGCTAGATGAATATTATGTATAAGAGGAGAATCGTAATCAGTATCAACGAATGACATTGCTATAATTTTTTTAGTTATTCCCCGCTCACGTAACAGCAGCGCTTCAGATGTTCCTGCCGTACACAGCCAATCAATAGATGAATGCTCTTGCGCAAGTCGCGCAATCTCAATCATGCCATGACCATAGGCGTTACTTTTAACAACGGCAGCCAACGACGTATGAGAGTCAACTATGCGTGCCAGCTCAGTGACATTATGCATAAATGCTGCACGATCAAGCTCAACCCACGAGTGCGGTTGTGTTTTTTCGAGAGAAAGGAGGCCCGGAAAGTTGCCGGGCCTTTTTATTTCAGACGTTTCTTGTGTACTATCAATTGTCATACTGTTATCCAACGGCTACTTTGACCGTCTTTTTTTGTTTTTTAGTAAAGGTCAGCAAAAGGATATTATCTTTAACTTCTGCCTTAACTGAAGCAATATCAACATCCCCTGGTAATGATTGTACCTGAGAATAGGAACCAAAACTATAGCTACTTACTGATTGTTTGTTCTCTTCTTGGCTTTCAGTTTTTACCTCTTTACTGTTGGTAAGCGTCAGGTAGCCATCGGTAATCCTAAAATCAACCTTGTTGCCACCCTTACTGGTAATAGCGCCCTTGAGAACCTGATCCGTAATAGAAAGATCAACATCCTTATCAGTAATATCAACCTGAGGAGCAAGTTTTACCACTATGTGTTTATCTGTTGTCGATATTTCAATTTGGGGAACTACCGCCTTACGTTGCGCTTGGCGTTCTTCTAGTCTCTTAAGCTTCTCTTGAGCACGTTCCTGAACTTGCTTAAGATAGTCCATCTGATGCTGTATATCAGTCCCCCATACATCACTTTCATCAAACGGTTCAAAAAATAAAGCTCCTATAGGCACAATTACTGCCGCCAAAAGAGTAGAAACGTAAAATTGCTTTTTAATATTCATAAAAAAGGACCTCCTAAGAAGACTTTTTTTCATTAGTACTTTATGCTAAAAAAGATAGTAAAAGAAACGTTTTTATATTTTTTACACGATATTACAACTGAACGCAAGATAGTATGAAACAGATTGCAAATCATGAGCTCGTTTTTGGCATACACCCAATCATTGAACTATTAAAGGCCCGTAAGCGCAAGCTCTTCACTCTCTATACCACAAAACCTACCCCAACCGCCTGGCGCGACATCAGCTCTCTTGTTGGACGCGAAACAAAAATACAATATGTCACTCGGGATGTACTTACCCGTATGGCAG
>Ga0172381_10001223_pt1 | contig 30734 bp, 67 predicted proteins | sample Leawel6488metaG_FD_119754 | JGI IMG/M metagenome (GOLD analysis project Ga0172381, IMG submission 119754) | Leachate microbial communities from a municipal landfill in Southern Ontario, Canada - Leachate well 64-88 metaG | ecosystem: Engineered > Solid waste > Landfill > Unclassified | place... | reverse complement strand
TGGAAACCGTTTAAAATGTCTCGGTGTTTAATGATAAATTCCCAAATAGCATCACGCCAACAAGAATCGTGATAGCATAAATGTTCCATTGGCTTGATATGGCGTTGGCCGTGTTCGTCAATACGTTCTTCTTGGGCAGCAACATGGACATAGTTGTGGGGAGAAAAAATATACATATGATATATTCGGTACTGGTCGTGATTGGTGGTCAACATGTGAAAGCCAATGTGCATGGCTTTGCCGGAATTTCTTTGCTCTTTCCCTGCAACCTTCTCAAATTCCCGTTCAATTATTGTGCAAAGCATTGAGTCAATCATTTTGTCTCCCTTTCCATTTCATCCAAAACTTTTTTGTCTTCTTCTGTAATATACCAAAGAGCTATTTCTTTACTATTGTGAAAAGCTGTAGTATGTGGTTTGCCCAAGATGGCTTCTATAAAGGCATATCTTTCTGAATTTTTGGCAACATTAATATTTACATTCATTGGTTCTTTCCTCATTCAAGAAACAAGATGATAGTAACATATTACTGTGGAAAGTCAAGAATATTATTTAAACTATGTTTCCCTTTTATTGTTTAGGCACATTCATCCAGCAAGTTCCCCAGTTCAAAGATAGTGTAGGCGTTGCTCCCTTGAATGCAAATGAAGCAGTAGTAGTTTCTTTTTTGGATTGCAACATTGTAAAAAATTTTCCGCTCCTTACTTTCCACTCATCATAAAAAAAACCAACCCTTGTATCCGTAGATTTAGAACGGAATGGGATAGCAACTTCGTAATTGGAAATTTCAAAGCGGTGGCGGTATCCAGCACATTCTCCATAAAGTTCAGTAAGAATAAAGATGTTTGGGCAATTTGATGGTGGGCCCCTGATTATTGACAATTTATAGTTGTTATGTTCTATAATCGGTTGTGGCGTTACATCCAGGTTTAACAACGAAAAACTTGCCGTTTGGGTGTCTCAATACATCATTCGGGTAAGCTTTAATTATATTCATATGTTAATCTTTTCCTTTACGATAAGAAAGTTGGAATCAATATGTCAGATTGTTGTTTAAAGTCAAGATAATTCTTCAAGAATCTTTTCAGCTTTTGTAATTAAAGATATGCGTTCATTCAAATCAATGACAAAAGAATCCTGAGGATGACTTTTAATCCAATCATTTTCAAGAGTTTCTTGATCATATAGAACGCCATTTTTGATAATTGGAATTAGTATTGCAAGAGATTGTCCTCTTGTTTTGTCTTCAATGATGGTTCCATTAGGCATTTTACCTGCCGTTAAACATTGGCAACATTCTAAAGTAGTCATTTGTCCAAAGGGGATATTTCTTGGTGTTTGCATTATAAATATTTAACCTTCCATTCTGTAGGTTGATTGTTAATCCAGCAGACTCTATGACACCATTTGCCATCTATCTCATAAATATGCCCATGTCCAAGAATTTTTCCACAAATAGAACATTTTTGGGTTAATGATGCTATCCTTTGCCTTTCAAAATACTTTTCACTTTCTGTCATCTCTGGAGGCATAATAGTTAGTAGCTCTTTTTTAAAAGTTCTTTAACCACAGACTTGGGCAAATCTTTCCATATACCCTGCAATTTCGTAGCAGCATCAACAGCTTTTTTTACCTGTTTATTTTGTGATTTGTTTCTTTTCATAAAACAATGCTATCATAATTAAAGTAAAAGTCAATATAATATTGTATAATAAATAACAAAGGAGAAAATATGAAAATCAAACTACCTAAGAAAATACAAGATCAGTTATCTAATCTTCCAGAAAATGGAATGGGTTATCAAAGAGTTAATTTAGTACTTGCTAATGGTAAAATTATTAAAAACGCTATTATCAACAATGGTGAATTTCTTGAAACCAATGAAGATATAGATATAACCAAACTTAAAAAGATCATAGTTCAAAAAAAGAGTTGAACAGTGCCATAATTAAATAGATCATGAACAAGAACTCTGAAAGGACCTGAACAACGGATCCTTCATGATCATGATTTCATTGGCTTTTTGATAAGGCAGTGTGGTCCACAGTGTGTGCCTGGTGGATAAAACAGCTCTTCATTTTTAATTCGGCACTGAACCCATCAAATATATAGGAAATAACAAGACGAGTGCATTTACTTATAAAAAAGATATCATGAGGACCTCAGAAGACAGTGTGTGGTCCTACAAAATCTTTGTGGACCGCACATGATTTCTAAATAAAACATTTCGTTTTATTTTTTTTATGTATAATGAAAAGAAAGATATAAACAAATAAGGGAGAAAAAAATATGGGAAGAAAGAAAAATTTGGAGCCAAAAGAAGAGAAGTCTTTTAGTGTTGTGGAAGAGGGAGAAGAAATTGTTAAAAAATTATGTGAAAAATACCCCGAAGTTCTTTGGGCAGTAGAACCACAAAGCGTTGGAGTTTATGGGTGCGATAATCAAGAAGCTCCGGCAAGTTGTAATACATTAGCTAAAATCAGAAAAGTAAATGGAGTCTTAAAAGCAGTTCTAGAAAAGAATAATATCCCCCTAAAGTATATTATAGAACTATATTGGAGCGATTGGAGAGAATGGGGTATGCCTACAAAACAATGGATCTTGTTCCATGAATTGTGCCATATTCTTGATCCTGATGCCAAAGGATTAAGAAAACACAATATAGAAGATTTTAGTTTGACATTAGATATTGTTGGTATTAATGGCTACAAACAAGAAAATCTTCCTAATCTATTGGGCGATAAACCTGTAGAGTTCGACAAAAGAATAGTTGCTGCCATGATGAAACCAGTAGAAGATAAGGCTGAAGAAGCCCCAACCCCACCAGAATAAATCAAAAAGAAGGGCGTGAAGGATAAGAAGCTCTTACCGAACATCCTTATCCATCGCGTCCTTCTTGGGGTCTGGGGGATTGTTATTTATTACTTATTTTGTTTATCAAATTTATTCCAACATTTATCTTTATTTTTGAAGTTTTCGCAACTGCTAAAAGAACCGCAGCCTATACATTCCTTCCAATTGGGTTTTTTATCATAGTCTACACTTTGATACCACCAAGCAGGGCAAGAAAATTGTCTCATTTCTGTTCCCTTGCCAAACTTCTTTCCTGCTTTCCAATCTTCATAACTCAATCCCCCAAAGCTTTCAAGACCTAAAAATTTTGGATTTCCTTTATAGCTTGAAGAAGAACTTTGTCCCATACCAACACTAATGCCTGGATTGGTCTGAAGAACTCTGGTAACTCCACTTCTTTCTTGTCTACCTTCAAAATCATCATATTCAATTTTTACATGGGTTTTGCCGCTTCCTTTACAAGTATGACAAACTACGGCAAAACCGTTTTTCTCTGCAAATCCCCTATATAATCCCGTTCCGTCACAGGACTCGCATTGACAATCGTATTTTATAACATGATGACTCATAAAAGATTATTCTCCAACAGTTTGCTTTTCAGCAGCAGTTAGCACAACATCATATTTGGATTTCATCGCCGTAACTCCATCATGCCTTTGATTAAAAAATGTCGTGTATTGATTAAATAACTTTTTGCAAGAATCATGAGCTACGATATTAACGGGGAAATCATCTTCCTTTGTCATAACAGCTTTAACAAGACGGCTTCTAGCCCACTTTTTGATTGCCTTCTTATCCAGTTGACCCTTATCTGACCACAGAGATATTCCCCTGCACCAGACCCCGTCAACTTTTTTAAGGCATACGCCACCAAAGATTTGACGGTTATCATCCCGCAGGTAATAAAAATAAGTATCCTTGTTGATTTCTTCTGCAGCCTTCACTCGTTCCCTACGCTTGGCCAGTTTCTTCTGGATGTTTTCTTCTGTAATATCAAGACCCATGGCACTTCTCCTTTTATTGTTATTCGTCACGATGGCGTTGATTTTCTTCTTCATCTATAGTTTCAAGTTGATTTTCAGCTTCAGCTAAAAGTCTTTGTTCTTCTTCATTATATTCTTCATCATATTGCATTTCTTCTTCCCTACGGAGGTCTTCTTGAGCTTGACGATTATATTCTGCTTCCAATTCGTCTTCTTGAACATTTTTCTTTCTGCTCATTTTTAACTCCTTATTTTTTAAACCTGTTCTTCCGAACTTGAACTTGAAGAAACATGATCACCCATTAGAGCAACATATTCAAAACGGGGTTCTTTACTTCCATCAGGCATGTTAACGGTTTCGTCATCGAGCACATAAGTCCTGTAACCACCAACAGGCAACATTTCCCTTATGGCGTCACTGATAACATTGACTCGTTCTGAACAAGAAACAGGATAAACCCCCTGCTTAACAACAAACTTATTGTGAATCAGAACATTGCGAAGATAGGTTTTCCCTGTTTCGGCATTATCATAGGTTGAATTAGCAACCTTTTCAAAGTTATCTGTAATCTTTTTGGGGTCAATAATGCCCTTACGGACTTTAGAGACAGCTTCGGCAAAGTCCTTATCTTGGATGGTAATGACTTCTTTAATGCCTTCATTGAGCGTCCTACCCTTTGCCTTGCGGTTATATTCAACCCCCTGAGCGTCAACCCAAGCATTGCGGACTATTTCAAAAGAAAGCTTTTCATTTTTTTCAAGGGTATCAAGTTGTTCAGCAGACCTTTGATGGGTGCGTTCATAAGAAGCATCAGCATGAACTGTAACATTCTGCTTTTCGCCATATTTATTTACATAACCGTGAATATAAATAAACATGCCAGCTTTAAGTCCATTAGCAGCTTCAATCAAAGTGCATTTTTGTTCCAACATAAAAGTTTCCTTATTTGTTTTTTCTGAGAATAATCTAACAAACTATTTTGAAAAGTCAAGGATTATTTCTTATCAACCCTATCAATTTTCCAACCCTGAAGATGATCTCCGCCTTCTAAAACAACAAGACCAGCAGACTCCAGTTCCAGAATCTTCTTGTCCTTGGTTTCGTCATCATAAGCACGAGAGCAAACGATTTGGTTCATCTTTCCATCTTTACCTGCCAAAGCAATCAACTCTTCTTTATTAGTGATCAACATATTATCTCCTTTTTAGTGTTAAAAACAGAATTAATCTATCATTATTTAATCTTAATGTCAAGAAAAAAAAGTTACTTCAGTCCCCCAGAATGGATCAGATAGACGCCGTATTCATTACGAGAATGCGTATAACTTCCATCTTCAATATAAGAATCCATATCTTCATCAGTTGCACCATTCTCTTTAGCCATTTTTGTGAACAGCTTTTCTGCTTCCTTGTTGCCCTTTTTATTATCCTTGAATGATAAAATCTGGCTTGGATTTGCATTGACAACTTCCAAAACATTAACTGTGTCAATTTTCACTTTTCCTCCTTTGTTTTGTATTTAAGAAACAAGATTAATGTAGCATATTTAATATAAATGTCAAGAGTTATTTTCTATATCTTGCTATCAATAGTCTTTTTTTATCAAGCTCTGTTTTTAAAGCTGTGCTGTGAACATTTATATCATAAGACCTATGGCATTGTTGAGCTTCTTTTAGACAATGTTTGTGATAAAGAATAGAAAAGTTTATAGCATCTATACTTTTCTCATGATAAGTTTTAATTGTTTTTCGTGTTTTCATATATCACATTTAAATAATAAGTCAATCCCTAAAACAACATTAATTGCATTCCTGCTGGCACAAGAACCCATTGAGATCTTCCTAAAGCTTCTCTTGACAAAAAGAATTCTTCACCATTATAATAAGAGTGACATCTACGAAAACGAAATCCTTGTTCTTGGACTTCGATAACCCTTATAGATGAACTAGCAGAGCAACCGTCAGGCATTAAATATGATCCAATGTTTATTAAAGATATTTGTTCAGTATTCATTTAAAATTCTATTTCTTATAAATTGTTGCTGGGATGCAGGCTATTATAGATCTTCCCAGCCAGACCTCCATGAAAATGTTAAAGTTGGATAAACAATAAAGGGTTCAACAACTTTAACTACAGCATAACCTGCATGACTGGATCAACAACTCGAACCCCTTTAGAATTTTTGTATTTAAGAAACAGAACCAATGTAACAAGTTTTATAAAGAAGTCAAGTAAATTATTTACACATTGAAACTTTTTGGCAAATAATTTTTGGGATGGCCTTGCCTTTCAAATCGTTACATATAATTTTGTAACGATATTCAATATCACCAGCATCTTGCAACATAACACCAATTCCCAAGAAGTCAAGATAGTGGGCATCTTTATCAGTATATTGCTTTGCTTGCCAAACTACAAACTTGGCAGCAAGATAAGATGGGTCAGTAAACCTATTATCTTCTACGTTTTTTTGGACTTCCGTGAGAAATTTTTTCAAATCTTTTCCCAAAAGGTTGCCATCATAGTGCCTATAAACGATAGCAGCTGTCTTGTCTTTGTCATAGCAAAAATGAATTGATGCTCTTGTACTCATTTGTTGTCTCCTTGTATTGTTGTATTATGCTTTTAAAACTCCAGAATTGTTATTGATAACTTTTGCAGGTGATTCAGTTATATATGAACTTGTTATTCCAATAGCACAAAGTTCAATTGCTTTTGCTATTAGTTTGGCTTGGTCTGGGGGAAAAGACATGCGTTCAGTAATTTTATTATCTTCATTGAAATATCTTATCTCTACACATCTCAACCCATCCCTGTCGGCACCAATTTCAATATGGGATTTGTCTTCACTATTCCATATTTCTCTAACTGTTTCCATTTCAAATTTCATAATACTAATTTCCCTTTCCCTTGCAATTCACTTACTTGAACTACATCTTTACAAACTGGACATTCATAACAATCGTCCTTTTTGTTCATAACCACAATTTCTTTTTTCATTTTACAGGTAGGGCAATGAACTTCTTCAAGCATACTTTGAACGCTCATTACATTGCTGGTAATATCCAAGTAATCACTACAATCTTTATCATAATATTTTCGTTTATAAAAACGGTTAATAACGTCCATTAAAGCAAATACTGAAAAAGGCTCTCTTGATGTAACGAACCAATCAGTGGAATTAGCCCAGCGGTCAAAATTTCTGGTAACTGCAATATCTGCTGTATAACAAAGGGCATCGCCTTGTCTTTCAAAAATCCTGATAGTAAATGTTTTGTTTTTAACGATAAGCATAGAAACACTTCCATCACTTCTTTCTTTAATATTAAATTTTAAGGCAGAAAGATGTTGCTGAATAGTATCAATCCATTTTGATGTTGTCATAATTCTCCTTCTTTAACTTTCCAATAAGCAACTTTATTGCCAAGTTCTGTTCTTACCACTTTTAAATCATTAGGTAGTCTGTCAATATTCCATGCAACAAAACCCCTATGAAAATTCCTTTTTTGAATTCCCTTATGCTTGTACGGAGCGTGGCATGTAATCACTCCGTCCATTGTTGGAAATCTACAATTACATTTTTCCATAATATTGCCTTTAAGTTATAACTATGACGAATATTTATTTAAAAGTCAAGAATTATTTAGTCAAATCCATTAGAGCATTTTTTATGTTTAGAAGACGTGTAGAACAATTAGTTCCGCCAGTATAGTCTCTACTGTCTTTTGCAGTTCTTACAAGGAGATTATTAAACCATTCATCTTGAAAATGTCTAATATCGCTTGAAGAAAACCATGCCCATTTTTGAGTTTGTTTGTTTTGAGCAAACCCACTAAAATAAAAATGCCCCCTATTAACATAAAAATAAAAGTCATTATCCAGTTCTTTTTTCAGAAAACCCTTGACGGCTCTGTGGAAGGATTGAAATTCGGCGGTTAAGCCAGCAGAACTTGCAAACTTTTTACCAACCCATTTATCTATTGTATTTGCCATTTTTGTCTCCTGTTAAGAATAACCTACCATAAATCAAATTAAAGTCAAGCAATTTTTTAATGAACAGCAACAATATTTAACAAACAATTGAATGACATATTTCAATTGTTTGTTTTGTTGTATGGCATTAATAAGCAAATATTTCCTAAATTGGAATTCAGACATTGTTTTCTTTTCAGAATTACACTTATCACATGCTATCCTGAAATTTTTTGGGTCATTTCTTTTTTTGGTTATGCTTTGCGGAATAGCATGATCAATTGTGGCTTTAAGATATTTTTTCTTAGTTTCTATTTTTAATCCAGTCTTGCCACAATAATCGCAAACAAGAGTTCTGCTTTTAGTAAGATGACCTTTAAGATAGGCTTTTCTAGATTTCATCCAAGTAGTTAAACACTCGTCTGTTTGAAGATACAATTGTTTATTCAGCATCAGCAAACTGGCATAAGATCGTGGATCAGGATCTTCTACAAAGAAAAGATCGGCAGGTCTTTTCCTAAGATTTGTTTTCATATAATCACTATTTTTCTAACAAATAGCTTTGATATTGTTTATATTCGTGCCAGAAACGTTCCAGTTCTTCTTCCAAAAAAGTTTCATCAATTTTACCTTCGCGAGCTGCACCGCAAGAATATGAAACTTTAACGATATTGCCTTTTTCATCTGTAATGCAATATTTATAATGCCCAATATCAGATGCCGAGATATATTCTTGGGTAGCCTTAATCATAAAAACAGGGCTATTGAGTTTCTTGTTTTTAAAGCACTTGCCCAAGTTAATTGTAATCATTTCGTATTTCATGTTTCTCCTTTTATCCATATTGCAGGACTTTGCCACACGTAGAACAGCACCAACCATGGTCGCCATCAGGAGTTGTCCAATAAACCATATTATCTACCATTTTGTCTCCTGCATGATTTAGTGGGCAACCTTTAATAATTTGCATGGGTTCTGAAAGAGGAATGACTTCATCAATATATTTTTTGCCAAGAAGGGATGCAAACTGTTGTAACTGTTTTTTTGTTACCTTAATACCTATCATCATGTCTTCAGGAATATCACCAATCGTGGTTCTACAGGCAAGGGGGACTTCAATTGTTTTCATGGTTATCCTTACTTTATTTACCAAAAACATTTTTTTCACCAATTTGTTTTGCAGCTTCGTCTTGGATGTAGTCAATAAAATTAAGAAGCCCATCCAGAGATTTTTTAGCGGATAATAAATATTCCGTTTTATCCAAAAGAAGCAATAATCCTTTCTTTTGTTTGCGAAGCAATTTCCAATCTGTGTTTGACAAATCTACTGAACATAGTTTCATTTCTGATGGTTTCATTTGTTTTTCCTTTGTTGTAAAAACAGTAACATGTTTAATTAAAATGTCAAGAATTATTTTATATAATAAAGACAGGGAATCATTTTGAGTCCCATGGCAATGTAGTCATAAAACCTACGCCAACCGTCTTGAATGATTGTAATGTCATTAGGATGCTTTTTTTCATCCCACGCATTCAAGTCCAAGATAACAGGCCAAATTTCCTTACGAATGTTTTTAACTATGACATTTTCATAAATATATCTTTGTTTGCCAAATAAATCAAGAAATTCTTCTCTTGGAATTTCAACATAACCAAACCTAACATTTCCGTGACGTTTAGTATACCAGCTAATTACCTTTTTAAGGTCACGAAAAATCATGCTTGAATATTCTAAAGAAGGGGGAACTTTCCAAGCTTCCCCATCAATAGACATATAATAAGCCATAGCATATTTGGATTCTTTTTGTAATTGCTTAAACTTCAATACTTTGCCATTACATTTACGAATGAGTTTAATTAATTTTTTATTTTCCATTATTATTTTCCTTTCATAAGAACAATGTATCATATTAAATAAAAAAGTCAAGAACATTTTATTTTTATATTACTTAAGTTTTATAGAACTTAAGTTCAGGGACCAACTTAAGTTTTGTTGTTTATCCAAGCATCTTTGCACTCGTCTTTAATTTTATTAATGTTTTGATGGCAAAAAAGACGAGTGCTTTTTATATTACTTAAGTTTTTTATATTACTTAAGTTTTCTACGCGTGTTTTAGTTGGTGGTTAAAAGCAAAAAAACTGATAAGGATCAAATCCCTACCAGTTTTTTTCAAACAGTACCGTGGTTACTGTGGATATTTATAGGATAGTTTTGCTAAAATGTCAAGAAGAAAATTATCTTACTTTTGTAGCCCAATTAAAACCTACCAAGAAAACGTGTTCTGGATAATACTGTTCTTTAACTATCACAATAGTATAATCTCCATAACGCTCTTCTGTTACTTTAAAAGCTTTAGTATTAATTTGAAGCGAATTTACATTTTCTGCAACACTTCCAGTAGGATTTTCTGCAATTAAAGTATTATTATGATTTATGGATTTATTTTTGAGACAGCTACCTAAAATTGGGAAAATTATTGCTGCTATAAGTCCAATAACCGCTACAACAATCATGACTTCAACTATAGTAAATCCCTTTTTCATAAATTATTGTCCTCCTTATTGAATTTTAACTGCCCATCTATATCCTTCTACTATTACATTGGTTTGCCCAGATTGTAAATTTATTACTGTCATGATCTGATAAGTTCTATAATTATTTTCATGTTCCTCAAATTCCATTTTAAAATTTTGTTTAATGGGTTCTTGTTTTTCAATAGGATTTTCAACCATTACATGTTTTTCTTGCTGTTCATTATGTCTTTTGCGAGCTTTATTAAAAGAAGGTATGGCTATGGCAGATAACAAACTAATTATTATTAGAATGATTACAATTTCCACTACTGAAACAAATCCTTTTTTCATGTTTCTCCTATTTAGTTAAGCTTTTTAAATGATATTCATTTGTGCAGTTTCCCTTGTGGCAAAGAGTATATGAATAATTTGCTGCATAAGTTCGGTTCACACTTTCAATATATTCACACCCGTCTACAACTACAATTTTATAAGAAGATGTTGGTTTCGGTTGAACAGGAATTGGATTTTCTAAATAAGTATTATTGTTTTTATATTTTTGAAATACTGATACTCCCATGAAAAAGAGTATGGTTATAATAAAAACAACAACGAAAAGCTCTATAAATGTAAAACCGTTCTTCATTTTATCCCCCTTTTTTAATTCTATCATGTTCTCTACAATGATCTCCGCAACAATAACCACCATTATGTTTTGTTTTAATATCACAACCAGACAGCAAACATTTCCGCAAGGGCTTTTTAACTACATAAGGCGTCATTGCTTTTATAAGATTGGGATCAGCATAATTTCCCCAACCCATAATAGATGCCATAGAAGCTGCAAATAGTAAATCGCTATAATTTTTTTTCATAATTCTGGTTGAACAATATGTTTGTCTTTTGCTGGAAATATACTAAATTTTACTAAAATGTCAATCTAATTCTGAACTGAAACATTTAACTATTCTACCCACTCTTTATTTTCAAAAGAAGCAACTTCCTGTATAGCACCATAAATCATTTGGACAATTCTAACATCATGAACACTAATTTTTACTACTCCGTATTTTGTTCTTTCTTGTCTTTTTACACCAGATGTTCTTGCTAAATAATTAACACTTGTTTTTACAAAACAAAAATTTGGCAATCCTAATTTTTTTATCCAATATTGTTCTACTTCAAAATTACTAAGCCCATTGCAAGTGTAATAATGGCATCCAATTCTAATGTCTTCGTTTTTTACATTGAAAAACTTTTTTAGAAAACCAATAAAATATAATAAAAGGCTTGGATCTGAATTTGTAATTTGACAATTTGTTTTACTCTTTGTGCCTTCTCCCCAATACAACATACATCCAGCAAAAAAATCTGGGTCTCTAAGTCTTGCTAATTCGCGACCTTCTTGTTGATAAGACTTTCTCAATTCCATATATCTTACTTTGTTAAGTTTGCCAGCCACAAAACTGCCTATTAAACTGCTTTCTTTCCACTTTAAAAAAATAGCAGATTGTTGTTCTTCGGTAAGTTGAACGTCTCTGACCCATGTACTAACAGAACCTTTAGAAACACTCAACATTTTTGCTATTTCTCTAACTGAATGTCCCTGTTGCCTCAACTCTCTCGATTTTTTCAACTCTTCTATTTTAGCTTTCATTTGAACCTCCTTATTTTGAACCATAAAATATAGTTCAACAAGAAAAGTTCAAATACCTTTTTTATTATTTACAAAAATTAACTGATGGCAGAAACAAAAAGGTTGGTAAGAAATTAATCCTACCAACCTTAATATGGTGGGCCTGTTAGGGGACGATCCTAAAACCTACGGATTATGAGTCCGTTGCTCTAACCAATTGAGCTACAGGCCCTTACAAATTATTTATACATTACAACATGATCTCCAAATTCTTCTTCAAAAACTTTTAAAAGGTTATTATAATCCCCAGTAGTCATTCTCTTTTGAATAGCAGTAAAATCTTTTCCGGTTTGCTTGGAAAGACCTTTGGCTACCCCCATTAAATAAAACGCATTCCCTTGAGATCCATTCAGGTCTATTTCAATACGTTTTTCTTTCTTTTCAGATTTTGGAATGATCATTGAGCATTACCTTTTTTATGCCGTTTTTTTTGCTGATTTTCGAAGAAAATTTAATTTATCCAGACTAATTTCTAATCCCCGTATTACATCATTGATAATCATTGGAGCAGCGTTAGAAGTAAAGTTTCGCAAATCGCTCTGCAAATCTCCCAAAGATTTCTGTTGTATTGTGGAAGCTTCAATAAGTTCTTTAATAACATTCTTTTGAGATTTATTCATTGTTTTTTCTGCTTTTGATAACTAGTAAAGTCAATCTTAAAAAAATTTCTCCAGTTTGATGTTAATCTTTTCCAACGCCATTACAAGCTTATCTTCCACATCTTCATTTAGTTTATTGTTAATGTCAATATTAAATTTTACACAAATCTTATCTTCAAGTTTATCAAATCTTTTTTGATTTATAACTTTAATCTTTTTCTTTTTCAATTTCAAGACTTCTTTTTCAATTAAAGAATCAACTGCTAAAAAATCTATAGGTATAGGCAAGTCTTGTTCCATTTCATTCATATGTACCTATTATTTAGTGTGTTTTTACTGGCTTACACGCTTTCAGCAACTCTGGGTCGCAAAAACGTCCAGCAGCATGTTCTGCCTGCTCTGCACCACACTGCTTGCATCTACGCACTGCATAAAAACGCGGAGTACCACATGGGGCAAGAATCTCACAGCGTTGTTTGCTCATCTTGTGGCTCTTATGCGGTATAGATTTCCATTTCATAATATACACCTATCATTTAGTGGGACAATTTTTAATAATAAAAAAATCTAAAAAGCAAGCATGATATAAAACTGCGTATTTTCCATTATAAAATATTGCACAGTCAAGATCGTCGTCACATTCTTCTGCATGGGTGGGTATTTTTTCATACTTTCCCCATCAGTTTCAACTTTATATTTTCTATACATGGTTGCCATCCAGGACACGGATCTTGTGGCAAACCAGCAATATCAGCAAGAGTATTTATAATGACATGGATTTCATTTGTTAAAAGAGATTGATACTTTTTGCATTTATCTATTTCAAATTTAAGACCAGCATTTTCAATCTGCAATCTTTCCAGGGCTTTTCTCAAATCTTTTTTGCTTGCTCCATTAGCACTCATAATTACTCCCATTAATGTCCCCATGCCATTATATATAGATAATTATCTTCCAGTTCTGATTTCCATTGATCGCTTTTAACAAAGGGTTCAATTAAAGAAATAGCAACATCAAATCTACGGTAGCCTGCCCCACCATAATCTTGATTTTTTTTAATCCTGTCGTTATTTAATAATAGGGCATAAAAAAATTCTTGAATAGGAATTAGAGGCATATATTCGTCATACTTATCTTTGCAAACTTTAAATTCCCTATTACCATAATTGTCGTAAAAAAAGTATTTATTTTTCTTAGGAATATTGGCTTGTTCTTTGTGATACTTAATAATGCAGTTCATTACATCACCATCTCCAATTTTAGATAAATCCAAACTACCTAAAACTTGGCACCAACCATCAGCACAAAGACTTTGATTTGGGCGATGCCTGACAACAAAAATTTTAACTTCATATCCCATAATAGTTACTCCAAAATGTTAAATTCTTCCATGAAATCTGCATTAGATGTATAAACAGGTTCACGATGGGTGAAAATTTTCCAAATAAAATCTTCTGGAAGACCATCCAAATATTTCTGTTGAAAAATTTCTTTTGCTTCTGGGGCATCCTTGGCAATTTTAACAGCTTTAAATTGGGTTAATTCGCTACTGGGTAGAGGAAAATCAGCTCCATACCATTTTGGGAGACAAAAAACTTCATTCATATTATTTCCCCTTTCTTGAAATACAATGTAGCATAAGTTAAAAATAAGTCAATAACAAATATTAAGTCTTTTGCTTTTTTCTTTTAGGAATCCATGCTGGTGGGTTTCTTTTAGTTTTCAAGCCAAGCTCAATATCCCGTAGTGCATTTCTAATACTTGTCTGAATGTGGCTCTCAACCAAAATTTTGGGATTATCCGTTCTAGTCAATTCTCCAAATGTTACGGAATCAAATCCACAATCCTTATATGCCCTAAAATAATCGTTGAGTATCCTTGCAACTTTTTCAGCTTGGGGAGTCTGGTATTCTTTGCAAATCTCTCTGACAACAAATTCTAAATGTGCTTTACAAAATTTGCTCATGTCTTCATCGCATCTTTTAAAGGGCAACATTTAGGAATGGGGGATATGGTCATCATCATAACCCAAATCCATATTGAGTTTTGAACATAGATAATACCCCTGACCAGTAACAGAACGACAAGCTGGGCACTCTTGGCAATTGTCATCAATTATTTTTTCATACAACTTTTTCATATCAGTTGCTCATGTCTTCATCGCATCAATTCGTTTTTGGAATTCCACCTTAACAATTTGTTTTATCCCATCAGCCAGATATCTGTCAACATAATTTTTCAGATAAGGTTCATCATATTTTTTAATTGCCCAGTCTACAGCAGTCCGAACCATGTCATGAAAAACCCTCTCGGTTTGGGCATTGACTTCCAACTTAATCCGTTCCAAGAAATTTTCATTGATTATAATTGTTTTTTCAGAACCCCACGAATTGGTTGCCTTTACCTTGCCAATTTCCTTCTCAACTTCTTTCTGAATGGCTAACAGACACGCATCTTTAGCTTCATTGTGTGCCTTTAGCAGCAGGTTGATCTCCCCCCTGATGTCCTCAAAGTTAAGCATAGGGCGAATACATTTCTTGGTAAAGTTTTCAACAACCCCCTTTTTAATATCAATGACGAATTGGGGATCATCTCTCATCAGCTTCTCAATGGCATTGCTATCAAGTGATACTTTAATAGACATGGTATTTCTCCTTATTTCATTAATGGACCAAGACGTTCTTCATAAATAAACAAAGTTTGAACAATATGCTCATTATCAACAAACTCATGGCATACATGCTTGATATCAATAACCTTCCCCCTTTGTTCAAAAGTATCTAGCCATTTTTGGATAATAGCTTCGCCATCTTGAGGTTTATTGCTAAAAGTATTAAATATTTTAATTTTCATAGTTTTCTCCTTTTAGAAGACAATATATCAAAAATATAAATAATGTCAATGAAAATTATTAACTATTTTAAAGGTTTCTTGTATAATAATGGTGAACAATATAGCAGTAATCAATGATGTTTGTAGCACCATTGAAACGGTGGAGTTATCTACCGCTGTCCTGCTAATATAAGGAGTTATATCTCATATGAATAATCAACTAGTTACTAAAGTTTGTTCTAAATGTAAAGAAGAAAAACCGGTTAGTGAATTTGGTAAAAACAAAGACGGCAAAAATAATTTGTATAGTTTATGCAAAATTTGCTGTAACAAAAAAAATAAAAAGTATAATTCAAAACATAAAGATGAAAAAAAGATATATGATAAACAATATAATTTAAAATATAAAGACAAAAAAAAGTTAAGAATGAAACAATATTATTTAAAAAATAAAGATAAAATTATATTGAACATTAAACAAAACCAATCAAAAAACAAAGACAAAATACGTATTCGGCAAGCAAAATATACCAAAAATAAACGCAAAATAGATAATAATATTAGGATATTATGTAATTTACGCAGTCGGTTTTACAAGGCGTTAAAAGGCAATTTTAAATCTGACCACACCATGAGATTAGTTGGTTGTTCAATACCAGAATTAAAATTATATTTACAATCTTTGTTTAGACCAGGAATGGACTGGTTTAATTATGGTAAATGGGTTTTACATCATAAAATAGAATGTTATAGGTTTGATATGTCAGATCCAGAACAACAGAAATTGTGTTTTCACTACACAAATATAATTCCAATGTGGGAAAATGAACATAGGAAATTACATTCAAATAATTTTATTATGGATATTTAAGTAAAAATTCAGGGTTAATTTTCTTAAATGAAATATCTGGATTATTTTTAAGACGAAATACTAAACCTTCTCTCCATATTTCTGGATGTAGGACACTTTTACCAATACTCATTTGGGTTATTTCTTCGATTATTTCTTGGGCAGAACGTTTTGCGTTGTTAAAAATCCAGTTTTCTTTCATAATTGGAACTGTCTTTAATCCATTAGTTTTACAAAAAAACTGCATTTGGCTAAGGGAATATTTTATACCATTATCAATTACATTAAAAACAAAGAAGTCTAATTCGGGAAGTTTATATTTATTGCCTTGCACTTTACCACCACAAATTTCTCCCTGCACTACAATACCAGTTTTTTGAAGTTTTAACAACTTGTCGCAAATATTATATTTATCGGCTATTTTCCAATAAGTACTATTATTGGGTTTAGCCAAACGAACATTGCGGGAACAAACACCAAAATATAGTTTTTTAATACCCCAATGTTTTTTAGTAGCAACGAAGTACGAAGCACTTTGACCATCTATTTTTTCGCTTACATACCATTCGCTATCGGGTCTGCTTGTTAACGTTTTTAAACATACTTCAATCCTTTCTTCATCTGTTTTTGCAATCCAACTTGGCCATCCTTTGTCTTTCCTGTTTAATTTGAAATAAATGAAACGATACAAAGCAAAATTCATAAAGAATTTATTAATTTTAGATTTAGAATGAAATTGCTCATCCAATGCCTTTTCTTCTTGCAATTGGAGATCATATTTTTTTACACCAAGAACTTCCGTAATGTCCATGCCTTCTATATTATTTTTATCTATAATTAGAGAAGGAGGAAGAATACTCAAAGGAAGTACAATGCCCTGGCTAATCTGTTTTTTCAACCGAATTGTGCGTATCCTGAATTTTCTTTCTCTCAAAAATTCAAACTCTGGCTTTTCTGGCATTATACTATCTATCTCACAGTACACAACAAAATCGCCGACTTTAAATTCCCCCCGCTTAACGACACACTCCCACCCAAGCAGTCTGCATCCCTCAATCTTATCTGCTCCTTCAATAGGAAAAATATCAGTAATCTTTTGTATACTGGCTAATTTCCTTTTCTTTTGTTCTTGTACTTCAATCATTTAGTGTCTCCTCATTTAAAATGTATATCCAACAGTTACTCCACCATATAGCAAATTGTCCTTAAAATATATCTCTTTGGCACTATCACGAACTTCACTATCCCAAAGCCATGTATAACTTATTCGTACTGATGTAAACCAATTGCTATTAATAATATATTTCAATACAGTATCAGCAGACCCACTATTAAGTGTAGCATTATCAGATCCAAAATAATATTTGTTAAATCTACTAGTCCCATATCCTGTAGAAACTGATGGAGTTAAAATAAGATTATCCAATAGCTGAACGTCTCTATAAAGACTTGCAATAATATATGTTCCGTTTACCTCATCAATATCATAATAAACCCCACAAACTGGTGTCACAAAATAATTGGGATATTTAATTTGTGTAAATACCTCTCGTGTTTCTTTTAGAGTGCAATTGGGATATACATACTCAATTAGTCCAGCATTTATTTCCAAAACTTTTACTGGCAAGGTATATTGTACAGTAAAATCAAGTTCATTAAAATCCCTATCTTCAGTTATCCTGTCAGTAAGATTGTAATTTCCCCACGCATTTACTGAAAAACCATTTTTGGATATGTTCAAAAATGGTTGGGCAACAGGTTCATCATTAATTACTTGACCACGAATAACACAAGCAGACATAAAGGAAACTTCAGCATTTGCTTGAACTTCTGTTGCCTTGGTTTGGCTAAAAATCAGCAAGAGAAAAACAAACATTAGAACTGCAAACCAAATTACCTTTTTATTCATTTTTTATTCCTATTTTTTGTTGTTAATATTAATTATCTTTCTCAAAAAAAGAAGGATCAACAGCTTTAGAAAAAGAATCGGCAAGTTCAGGCGTTTGTGACTGAGCTACCTGTTTGATAGTTACAGTATCTCCTTCAATATTGGAAGCCACTGGTTGTTCAGCAACAGGGGGAACATACCATGTAACTCCTTCAAATTCTTTTTCAACTGCCGGATTATCAAACACTGGCTTAACAACATCCTTTGAATCTACAGTTATTTGTGAAGTTCTTTCCTTATAATTTGGGATGACCATAAAGTGAACCGTATTAGTGCATTTAGCAATACCCACAATAGCAATAGGCGTCCCATAAGCCGTCTTGGCTAAAACCCATTCAGGATTAATAGGCAAAGAATCCTTGCGTTCTTTTTTTTGAATTGACGTAACTCCAACCATGGGTTTGTCAGCTACATTTGTTGTAACAGTTGAAACAGGAGCAGCAGAAGTTACAACTTTAGACTTATTTTTAGAACCTTTTGGACGTCCTCTGGGCATAATAATTCTCCTTATTGTTAAACATTTTGAATATCAAAACTACCGGGACCATTACCTTCATCATCACGTAGAAACCAAATAACTTTTTTGGTTTTGTTAGGGAGGATTATTTGTAAACCAAACAATTCTCCGTTTTTTTCTTGCACTGCACTTTCAATCTTACCACCAACAAGTTTATTTAATTGATTTACAAAGAAATTATTTGCCATTATGTCTCCTTAATTATTCAGATAACGATTCTGTTCCACATTTACCTTCATGTTCTGGCCATCCACATTCTGAACATGCCTTGGTTTCCAAACTATCGCTTTTTATAGACCTGCCTCCAAAACATTTAGCAACTATCTGAACTACATAAACAATATCATTAAATTGTTGAGGAATTATTTGAGCATCTTTAATTGCATCTTCATAATTTGTATAAGATTTAGAGAGAAGGGTTCTATCTTGCCCTCTAAAAACCCCATCAATATTTTCATAATTATGCTCTTTAATTAGAAAAAACTGGTTCATAATATTCCTTAATTGCGAAGAAATCAGGATTTATTTTCCCTTTGATAAATAAAACTCTATCATAAATAATATTAATGTCAAGATAAATTGTTGGTTACAGAAATATTTGCTAATTGGCGTTCATAATATTTCGTTTTGCCGCACCATTTTATATATGCTTTACTAGCCGATTTCATTTTAGAATTCCATTTATTCTTCATTTTTAGGCACTTATCTCTTTTCTGTTGAATAATTATACTTTTAGGAATTGCATTAGCAGGATTTTTAGTTTCTATTTCAAGAGAAAGATCATTAGCCCAAAGGTAATGTTGTCTCCAATCTATTTTGTGTTTAACTGCATAACGTCTGCTATAAATTGCATTTTTCATTTGCTTGTGCCGAAGACCTTGCGTATGACAAAGCTCATGAGCAATTACATAGGCCAATTCTACTTTATCAACTGGGACATTTCTTGGAACTTTAAGAGTAACTCGTGCTGGTAAACCGTAATATGCATAACCGCCAATATATGCTCCCCTAGAACTTATACGCCTGTAAACGATTGTAAAAGCACCATCTTTTAAATCCATTATCTCTCTTTTTGCCACTTCCATAATAAAATGATTTAATTGATCTGATCTTAAATTAGTCTTATTAATTAGTTTCATTTTTTTCTCAATTTTTGCAGTGCTTCTGATAGAAATCCTTCCAATTCCCTATTTGTTAGTGTTCTGGGAATGCCGTCAACCATTATTACTGGGACTAATTTGCTAACATGATTGTAAAAATCATATTCGTCTGGGTATAAAACAACATCATCTAAAGTTATTTTTGGAGAAGGATTGCTCTTTGCTTTTTTATTCATTGGTGTTTTCCTATTGATTTAAAGACAATATAGCAGGTTAATATAGAAAGTCAATAAGAAAAATGGTACTCCCGACAGGACTCGAACCTGCATTTATTTCCATGTTATGCACTGCTGAGTTAGGAACTCGCGCCATTACGGGAGCATTATTGACTGATATCCCAAATAACAAGTTTATAGTTCTTTTTTCCTGAAGTAAAACAAAAACACCTTCCTTCAGCGTTCATTGGTAGACCGCCGTTCGTCGGATCTTTAATTTCTAAATTGCAGTCCCCATTAATAAATTCTTTCACAAGATTCATCACTTGATCTATTTTTTTCACAACGTTATTCCTTATTATGGCGTCCCCGGCAGGATTTGAACCTGCGACCCTGGGATTCACGTTTGTGTGAGTTACCCCACTCCGTGGACTTTATCTTCACCATACCGTTTGGTTTAGGTGGTAGCCGTCAAGTCTCTACACCTTCCTGCTAACAGGCTTGGCTCGGTATTGCCCCATAAGGGTTTCACCGAATTTGACTACTTACATTTGTAAAGTTTCCTCTACAAAGCCCGATTCTTCAGAAATCCCATGCTCTATCCAACTGAGCTACGGGGACATTTATTATATTGTTTAATCCATTTTTTTACAGAATGCCAAGACACACCATATTTTTTGCTGATTGAATATACGTTACCATTTTTTAAAAGAATGTCAAGCTCTTCCTTTGAAGGTCTTATAACTTTTCTGTTTCCAGTAGACGCACATTCCGTAGAACAATATTTTGTTCCATATACATATTTTTCACATGTTGGACATTTTCCTGTTGGCAAGAATTTTACTTCTTCTCTATTTAAATTTCCATTACTATTACCAGTATCTTCAAATATTAAATTCTGGTCAGGAGAATGTATTTCATTGTGACAATTACTACAAAGCAAATCGCATTTTTTTAATTCGTCTACAACGGATTCCCAACTTTTCAACCTTAGTTTCAACCAAGTAAACTCTTTTATTTCTGGGTCTCTATGGTGAAAACATAATGCAGCTAGATTTTTGTTGTAGCCACACTTCGAACACTTACCCCCAAACAATTCAACAGCTTGTCTTTTCCTGTCTTTCCACCTTAATTTTTGCAAAGTGTATAAACATTCTTTGCACCAAGAGCTATACCTATTTTCGCTCTTTTTAAAATGAAATTCTTTAAGTTTCTTTTCATTAGTGCATTTTGTACATTTTTTTGTTTCCATAAGAAATATCTCCTTCTACAGAGATAGTTCTTATATCGAACTTGGATATCCTTTATTTTTCTATCCAACTGAGCTACGGGGACATTTAAATTTGTTTATCTTTTAATTCTTCTTCCTTCCCTATAACTTCACTACCAACCTTCTTTTTAATATCTTCAAACAATTTCTTTTCTTTTTCCCCTAAACTATATTGTGATAAATCTATATCATTATTGTTTTTTATAATAGATTCAATATCTCCAATATCATAAGCACTTGCACGTCCCAACTTTAAGGCTACTAATCCAGCTTTAGTTACTATTGGCACTTTAATCCCACCCAGATTAATTATAGAAGCAGTAGCTATGGCTTTAAGAACAATGGATAAATCAACTTTAATAAACTCTGGAGTAACAAGATCTACTTCCACTCCAGTTTGTTTATGAACTAAAGCATGAAACCTATTGTGCCTAAAAAGAGATTGAGTTAATTGAACTACAGTGTCAATTATAGCATCATTTTCCAAAATTATATCTACATCTTCTGTTCCTCTTGGGTTTGTATAAGCACCTATGGCAAGTCCCCCACATAACGCCCATTTTATTTTATTTTGTAATAGCTCAGATAAATCAAAAAGAGTTTTATGAAGCGGCTGGTTAGATGCAAATTGATAAAAACCGTGCATTTTTTGTGACAACATATAAACTTCATCTACGACAGCAATAGCCTTGTCTATTTTTAATATTTTCATGATTATTTTTTTATGTTTCAGTTACATTTTTATCGGTTGACCAACCTTATAACCCAAACTTTCCCAAATGCCATGCCAAATATTCATTAAAGACTCAATCTTATCAGCAGTAACTTCATAAGTCGTATAGCCCCATAGACACAAATCTTCTTTGCTAAAAGATATGTCATGTACGCCATAGTCATATTCTAGACGTTTGGCATCTAACTGTTCTTGTATCTTGTCAATCACTTCATCAAATTCAGGCAAATCTCCATCCATACACGGCCCATCATAAATCGGTATCCCCCAGGTTTCTAGATATTCAATTTCACCAGCACTTAAATCAAACTGAAATTTAAACCACTTGTTGGCTTTGTCTATTTTTAATATTTTCATGATTATTTTTTTACTTTTACTTTTTCTACTATTTTATATAACAACCTCTCGGCGGCATAACCTTCAGAACGCCCCCTTGAATGAATATCCCCATTAATAAAAGAAGTTTCATCCAATTGTTTTTCATCTCCTGCTCTAACTGTAACATTTAATGGTTTGTTTGTCCAAGCATAATCTCCTGAACGAATATGAGTCCCCTGGCCAGAAGTCTTTGATGATACTATCTGAATAACACCATAAAATAAAGCATTTTCTCCTACACTAAAACATCCCCCTAATTGTTCAAGTTGATGTGCTATATCTACAGGATCGGCAACAAATGCCATCATGTTGTTGTTGCGTATAGATGCTGCTTTACTTAATGCTTCTTCCTTACGTTTTTTTTCTGCCAACAGATAATCTTTATTGACTTGTGCTTTATCTTCTTCTGTTTTAGCAGCATCAAAGATCTTTCTATATTGTTGTCTTAATTCAGGATACCCTTCATTATCAAAACAAGGTTTTTGTAAAAGCATATTACTTTACCCCCAACCATTTTTTGGCAGCATTTATAGCATCTTGTTCCGTATTCCATTTTTCTATGCCGTTGACTACAATTGCCGATCCATTGATAGTAGGATAAAAATGTTTACATCCAGGCCATTTTGAAACTTTAATATCATCAAGACTAAATTGGGGGAACCTGTTATTAGTCACAGATTCTAATTCTTCAAAGGTGGGAGCCCAAGTCATAAAGCCACCATTTTCATTAACCAAAATCCTTCCATGTTCATTTAAGGATTTAAGTTTGCCCTGACTTGCTCCTCCTAGCTTTTCAACAAAATAAATTAAAGGACTAAATTTCTTACCTTCTGGGAAAGACAAAACACTGGCATATAGAAATGGATATAACTTATTCCAGGGACTGCAATGATCTCTTCCACCCCATTCTATATTTGCCCCAGAAAATGTTTTATTTACCACAGATGCATAATCTTTGGATTGTAAAAAATCAACTATGCAACTAGCATTCTTACTACATTGCATTTCTTCAATTTTCATAAAATCTTCAAAAGATCGTACGTCAGCCATCCAAGGATAGTCAATACCGGTTCTTTTATCATGTATGCGTATGTATTTCATGCTGTCTCCGATTCATCAAAACACTTTTCAAACTTTGGCTGCGAAAGATATTCTTCTTCATGCCGAAGCTGACGTAATAGCTGATTATAATCTCCAGGCAAATCTACCTTATATTCAAGATTGCGAGCATAAGAACGATCATTAGGATAGAGAACTTTAGCTCTCTCAATTGCAGCTTTTACTTCTGCAATACACTCATCCATCGCCTCACAAACTTTAGTTATGGCAAGTTTTTTCATTTCCATAATTTACCCCATAAAAGATTCAACCCTACTACTTCTTTGTTCCTTTACCCAATGCAAAGCCCATTTCTTGAATTCAGGATCTTTTAATTCCATAGCTACGCCATTAATTACCAACCAAAGTAAATCATAACTAACAAACTGCATAGCCAAATACTTCAACAGCAACTGAACTTCTTTACTATAAGTTTTTACAGTTTGGCTGGGAGAAGGAATGTTTTTTCTGTCAGTATTTAAACTGCAACAACATCCTTCACCTATATATAGATCTGCTTTATATTTAGAACCAAGTTCTCCAGCAATCTGGCAAGCCTTACACCAATACCTATGTTTACCTTCATCCCAAACCAATGCAGGACAAATATCCACCTTACCATAAATTTTTACTGATAATGCACACGGAGCTTTTTTGCAGCAAAAACCACAGCCTATACATGGTTTGGGAGCAACATCTAAATGTATTACGCTTTTCATAAAACCAATGTAACACATATAAATTAAATGTCAAGTAGTAAATTTTTCAATAAAAACAGGCATTCCTTCTCCCATCCAAGACCCTATTTGGTTATAATCCCAAAAATCTTCTGCTTCATCCCTATTCATTTTTTTCATCAGTATCTCTATAACCTTTTCTCTATCATAGGCAACCACAGGATGTCTTCCATATTGATAGCACATCCCAATAATTGCATCATCAAATCCTTTCATTACCAAAGCTTCTTCATTGTATTCTTCCACTGCTTTTTTAACATTCTTCATAAAAGTCCCTTGTGCTTTTGATTCATTCCTTCTCTATTCCCTTTGTTATCTTCTTCTTCATCAATTTCATCAACATAGTCAGAAACATCAGCAACTCTATCAACTTTTTCAATTGCCTTGTTATTGGGAATATCATCTAATCTGGTGCAAAACTTTAACTGATGAAACTTTAAAGGATTCTTTATTTTGCCAATTTTAATAATCGCCTGATATTGTGGGTTTCTTGGATGAATTTCTGCCACTAACCCAAACTTGCCCATTAAATGACTTTTAGGATCTATAACCTGAACCATGTCCCCAACATATATTAAAAGCTTCCTATGTTCTTTTAAAGGTTCACTGGTTCCTTCAACAGGAGTGTAATTTATAGGACGACGTTCTATTTTGATAGGAGGACGCGACACATCTCTTGAATCATTCATAAGTTAATTTCCTTGTTCTTGTTTAATAAATAATTTTAAAATACCCAATAATAACTATAATATACAATAACAATTTTAAACAAACCTTTTATGGATAAAATATATTACATACCCACTAATAAAAATATATTGCACCTAACATTTGATGATGGCACAAATAACCCCACAACATCTATTATATTAGATATCTTAAAGTTTTATAATATCAAAGCAACTTTTTTTGTCTTGATGGAAAATGTTCTCAAAAACACCAACATATTAAAAAGAATTATTAATGAAGAACATACTGTTGGATTACATGGCTATGGTCACAAATCATTTAGCAAACATCCTAAACTTGCAATTTATCGTCATATTAAAAAGAGTATAGATATATTACATGATTCATTTGGTGTAGACGTAGAATATTTTAGACCCCCTTACGGAACTCTTACTAAAGATACAGAAACTGTAATTAAAGAATTCAATTTAATCCCAGTAGGTTGGTCTATTTTTGAAAAAGATTACCAAGCAGGAAGAGTAGATAAAAAATCAGATAGTATTATGAGAAAGTGTTCTCCTGGGCAAATAATAGTTATGCATGACGGTTATAGACAACTTAAACATCAGGGAACTACTATCGAAAATCTAAAACAAATTCTTCCCAAATTAATAAACCAAGGTTATTCTTTTGTATCTATTCCAGAATTGGTTTCTTCTAAATTAACCATACAACATAAATCTTTTAATAATATACCCCTGCTTGGACATAGAATTGTTAATTTTATAAACCAAAATATTTTATTTCTATATTGGGACGTAAATTATATTAAATCTAATGGAAACACTTTTGAAATAAAAATAATGAATGACAATATGTCTGTCAAATTTCCTAGCCCAAACGCCATGGAAGAATGGCCACAGAAAATAATTCTGCCATTAGAATATAATGATAGTGAAATATTTATTAAAAATAATGGAATATTTTTTAAAATATAATCTTTTGTTGTATAATATTGATGTCATTCAGTGTAACAATATAAAGGAGAAATAATATGCAAGCCCCTAAAAACGCAATTGGTCGTGAACAATTAACAGTAAATGCAGGAACTCCCTTACCAGAAATTAATACAACCGTAACTACAGAAACAATAGACCCCGCAATTAAACCTGGTGTTGAAACTTCTGAATTCTGGGTTACTTTAATTTCTGCTATTGTCCCTAACCTTGTAACAATCTTGGCAATATTTAAAATTGTTCCCAATGAAGTTGCATCTACATTAAGCTCAGCAGCAGTTGCTCTTATAGGTGGCATTATAACCTTGTTCGTTACATTGAAATATATCAAATCTAGAACTGAAGTAAAAACAAAAGCTTTGGAAATTGAAGATTTCATAAGAACTAGAAATATCAATCAGAAAAATATTGATAAGCAGTTTATGTTCAATCTTTTTGAAAAGGGTGTAATTTCATCAGAACAAATTAAAAAAGAATTTAAAATGGAATATTGCGAGTAAATTCTAATTTATTGTTCTTCCCAAGCTTCCTGATCAATATACTCATCACATTGATTGCATTTAAAAGACAACAGAATCTCTCCACTAAAAGATTCTATTTTTGTGTCTAAAGATTCAATTTCTATTTCAATGTGTTGATCACATACTGGGCATATAGCAGATATTTTGTTTATTATCATAACGATATTTTCTTCGCTATAATAATTCCTTCCTGCAATTAAATTAATTTATTTTGCATCAACCTAATAGTAGCACCTATATATTCTAACCTGGAGTCTTTTAAAGATCCCCAATCCTCATTGGACTTATATTCCTTCATCTCCTGTATAGCTTCATTTCTTTTGAGATAATCTTCTGCACTGGGATAATAACGAAATATTTTAGTCCAAATCTTTTCCTCATCAATAGATTCCCTTCCCATCCTCTGTGCCACTTCTGATATAGATGCTGATTTTTTAATAGCCCAAAGTAATGCTTTCTTATTTATTTTCATTTGGTGTGCCTTTTATTCATTCGTTTTTATTAATCAATTTCTCCAATCCATACTCATTTGGTGTGCTATGAAGACATCATCCCAATTCTAATTAACATTTTATCTATTTCACTTATATCTACTTCTTCTTCAGGTTTTAACATTTCCTCGGCTGGACAAACAGAAGCAATATTTTTTGGAATATAATTAGAAATAAAATGTTTTTGATCAGGTTGAATAGAAGCATCCACTAGTTTTTGTTTTTTTGGTGCTGACCAGTCACATGGGAATAGGCTAAACATAATATTCACCCCTTTTTTTAAAATCTTTTGTAAATCCAATGCCATCTAAAGAGTTATTCTTTTTCATTAACATAACACAAAATTTTCAAATGTCAAGACCTATTTCATACTGATTATTATACTTTCATTTAATTATAAATTAATGGAAGGTTTTTTGTATAATATTAATGAACAATATATAGCAGTAATCAGTAATGCTGAAACACTACTGAAACGGTGGAGTTATCTACCGCTGTCCTGCTAAAATATAAGGAGTTATATCTCATATGAATAATCAACTAGTTACTAAAGTTTGCTCTAAATGTAAAGATGAAAAAACCTTAAGTGAATTTTGTAAACACAAAAGAAAAAAAGATGGTTTAAATAATGCTTGCAAAATTTGCTGCAAAGAACGTAATAAACAATATAAATTAAAAAATCCAGACAAAGTTAGGCAATGCGTGAAAAACTGGAAATTAATGCATAAAGACAAAACTAAACTATATAAAAAACAGTATGATTTAAATAACAAAAACAAAATTAATAAGCAAAGAAACAAACATAGAAAACAAAGAATGAAAATAGATAGTGGTTTTAAAATACATGACATTTTACGTAGTAGGATGAAACAAGCACTAAAATCACAAGGTATTAAAAAATGCCAAAAAACATTAGATTGCTTAGGGTGTACTGCAATCTTTTATCAAAATTATTTACAATCTCTATTCAAACCAGGCATGACATTAGAAAATAAAGAAATAAGAAAATGGGAGCAACATCATATAAAATACTGTTCAACTTTTGATTTATCCGATCCAAAGCAGCAACAATTATGCTTCCATTATACCAATGTTGTTCCGTTGTGGAAAGATGAACATAGAAAGTTGCACGCAAAAGATTCGCTGTAACTCTAACCATCATCTAATGCTCTGTCTACCCTGCCATGTATATCACACTCAATTTTATAGCCTTCCGGTAAAACATTTCCATTAGGACGAACCCTTTTATGAATGTTTTCCCAAAGTTTGTCATATTGAGCCTTAAACAAATTAATCAACAAAGACATGTTTTCTTTATGATTTTTTTGACACTCAATAGCAAACTCCTTAATAGTAAAAGGAATTTGATGATTATAAATATAACTATTTACCATTTCATCATATCCCCATAATAAACTGTTATATAAATCATTATGCAGATTGTTAATTGCTGCTGCCATCTCATCTGTAAACTCTCTGAACTCCTCCGGCACTTGCTGTAAATACATGGCAGGAATCTTTCTCTCTTTAATGTCCCATGCTTCCCAAAATGCCAAAGGAGTTAGATTGGAAATGATTTTATGTATGCGAAGATATTCATCCCCTTTAACCTTTACCTTTAAACCTGTAGCAGGAAAAGTAACAACAAATCCTTCCCTTTGAAAAGGCAATGTCTTGCAGTAAGTAGCTAACTCATCCAAAGATTGAAAAGAGTTGGATGCCGCACATTGAACCATTAATATTTTTGCCCATCTATTTAAGCCATCTGGTCCAAGCTCACTACCATCTTTATTGTTGATTATACCAGTTAATACCAATTCTTCCATGTCACCATAATCAACTACAATTTTGTTAGATGGATAAATAATCTCAAATAAATAAGTTAAATTGCTATCTATTTGAAGACCTCTCTGGGGTATTTTAATGCGTTCTTGTATCCAATTAGTAGCCCAAAGAGCTTGTTCAGATGTAAAAGATCCCTTAGTAGCTATACGATATTCACCACCATACTTATATAAAATACCCATAGAACCATCTAATTTATCTAATACATAAAATAAATTGTTATTCAGTGTGGAAATAATATTGGTATACTCAGGTAAAGAATATAAACCAAATAACTCATTTAAATTGAAGAACTTCTTCCAAGGACGAGCAACTAGTTCTCCAGTAACTTTGCTGAAAATAATCCCGCGAGCGTTCAGTGTAACATTATCCCACGCCTTGTCATATGTGCATTCTTGCTTGTAATGGAATAATACAAGATCATTCCATTCTACAGACTTAACATATTTATGGGAATAAAATTCAGATATGGAAGGAAGATTAAAAATATTTTGAGTTGGAACGTTTTGGTTCATTCAGTGCTTTCAAATATAAATTCATATATTTATTAGAAACCCAAAGATCTTCAAAATGATGATTGTTATTTATATAAGTAGGAAAAATAACACTACTTAATCCTACGACATCCAATACCTTCTTGCAAATCCAATTAATTTTTATAATCATGCTCATTCAGTGAAGCATTATTAATCTATCATTTTTCATCATGAGAAAGCAGATCTATTTTCATACATTCATCACATAGATCGAAGTCAGGTCTGCAATATGAACACCCTTCTCCACAATAATCACATTTAGTTCCCCAACCAGAACATTCGCTACAATTGCCATCACCAGGTTTTAACCCATCACCAGTTCCATCACAAGCTGGACATTTCATGGCTCATTGACCTTCTGTTACCGCTGCTTCCCCAACCTTTGCTTGTTCTGCAATAAGTTGAGATTCCCTTTCCTTCTCAGCCTTTTTACTATCCTTTATCCTTTTCTTTTCAGCTTTCTTGCCTTTGCGTGCCAAAATTCTCTCATTCTTGGTCTTTGAAAGTTCATCCTGTTGTTCCAAACGCTTTTTAATCATAAGAGGTTTTTCCTCCTCTTTATACTTTTGAAAAGCTATTTTATAATCTTGAAAAGCTTTTGCCTTAATTCTGCGTGATTTTGGATCCCTATTAGGATTACCAGTAATAGCTGCTGCATAAGCTTTGCCAAACGATGTTCCCTTACTCATTCTCTTCTCCTTTGTTTTCTTTTTTTGTATTTTCTCCTAATTTTAAACACATAGAATATACTTCTTCAGGACATTCAGTAAGTAATTCTCTTAACCGATTAGCTTTCCATTTAAGACCCCTACCATCTATCCCAAATACACTTCTCATTTCATTTTCTAATTTTAAATATGAATCTGGGCTCATGTTTTTAAACCTTATTAATTTTCAAAAAAAATATAAGCAAGAAATAATAACAATATAAATACAGGAAAATCATAATAATCTAATAGGAATCCTAAAAATATAAAAAAATAAAACATTGTTTGTCCTTTATTCTAAAAATTCATTAAATATAACAATAATAAAAATAAGGGAAAAAGTACTAAAAACTATAAAAATCCAAAAACATAAAGCATTGTATGGATAAATAGAAATACCATCAGGACAAGTAATAGTAGTACCTTCTTTAGAATTGTCACATAAAGTTTCCCTTAACTTCATCAGAACATTGGTCTTCTCAAGCTGAGTAGTTTTATCAGTTACCTCTTGCAGTTCCTTTAAGGATGCCTTGAGATTTGTATAAAAATAACCAATATCATTCTTAGGTTGATGTAAAAATATGCTAACAACCCCATTTGTTAAATTCTTTTCCTCTAAATAAATAATAGCATCAACAAGATTCTTTTGAGCCAAAC
>Ga0172381_10001220_pt1 | contig 30747 bp, 30 predicted proteins | sample Leawel6488metaG_FD_119754 | JGI IMG/M metagenome (GOLD analysis project Ga0172381, IMG submission 119754) | Leachate microbial communities from a municipal landfill in Southern Ontario, Canada - Leachate well 64-88 metaG | ecosystem: Engineered > Solid waste > Landfill > Unclassified | place... | reverse complement strand
TTAAGGGTTGAAAAAAAAGCGAAAATGACTATAATGTAATAGTCATTCATTCCGGTGTGGCGCAATGGTAGCGCGGTTGCCTGTTAAGCAATAGGTTGTAGGTTCGAATCCTACCACCGGAGCCCAATTGGTTGATTTGCTAAATCAACTATGTAATTAAATGGAGAACGTAGGGAAAATGTGAGTTTTTTGCCGTTTACTTCTGGGTTCTGAAGTAGATAATTTAGCAAAGCTCTTTTTTCATTTGGTTCAGAACTTTCAAAAAGATCAAGAGCGCCTTTTGCTATGTTTAGTATTGTAGATGCTGTTAAATAATAGTTTTCGTCTGCCTTTGTGTGCTCTTCTATTAATAGGTTTATTTCGTATTGCCTTTCCTTTATTTCTGTTATCTTTCTGTCATATTCATCCTTAGTAATACTATTGTCGAGTAAAACGTCCAGTGCTCGGCTTGTTTTAGTTTGCAATGTATCGTATTCCGACCTTAATTCTTTTATTATTCTTTCATGGTATAGATTTTTGTTATCGTGGGATTTTTTAAGTCCATTTACGACTGCATCTATCTTGTCTTGCGGAATGGCTTTCATAGCTCTTAAAACCCCATAAATGGGCTTTAAAAGGTCGGTTTCGGAGACATATGTCTTGCTGCAGATATGCTTTCCATTAGTGCAGCTATAATAGACATATTTGCCTTTAGCTGTTTCTGGGCTATATTTGCATCCACATTTTGAGCAAGTAAGAACTCCTCGGAAGATGTATGGCTTGCCAGCGTATTTGTATGGTTTTTTATGCCAGCTTTCCCTAACTTGTTTGCATTTATCAAACAAAATTTTGGTTATTATTGGTTGATATTTGTGGGGGTATAACTTGCCCTTAGAAATCATTTCGCCGTAATAGAAAGGGTTTTTAATGATATGTTCAATCATGCTGGCGGCAATAATCTTTCCATCCTTAGTTTTTAGCCCGTCCTTAGATATTTTTTCACGGACCATTTTAAATGAATAGTTTCTTGTTGAATATAGCTCAAATATTTTGGCTATAAAATGAGAAGTCGCCGGATCGGGAATAATATCTTTATTATTTTTCTCGTTTCCGATATTAACATATCCAATAGGAGCTTTACCTGGCCATTCGCCGTTTCTTAATTTTTGTTCAACTTTTCTTTTTACGTTATCACTTAATTGCAACACATAGCTTCTTGCGAACATTACTCCCATATCCCAGCGGATCAAGTCGGCGCTGTTTGAATTTTGGTTTACTATAAGATTTTCTCGGTAAAAATGTATTTCGAGTTTTCCTTGTTTTCTTAATTCGTCTAAGACAACCGAATCTTTAAAGCTCCTTTGCAGTCTATCTACGGTATCAACGATAAGAGCTATTGGTTCTTTTGATTTTGTAATATCCTTAATTACTTCTTGGAATTTTTCTCTGTCTCCTCTGGTTGATGATTCCTCGATTTCATAGGTTTTCCATATGACAAGATTTCTATTTTTAATATATTCTGCAATCCTTGAAACCTGGGCTTCGTTGGAGTCCTGTTTTTTGTCTGATACCCTTGCGAGAATTATAGCTTTCATATGTTTATGATAAATCAAAAGTTTCAAAATCTTTCATTGATGGTTCATAAATATACTTAGTTTTTTTATTTATTTTCCATCCATTTGGACCATCTTTTATAACAATTCCTCCTTTGAAATCTTTTTTGGTTTTAAGCCAGGCCTGTAGGGCTTCTGCCTTATATTTAGTATCGTTGCTTTCTGCTGTTATTCCTCCTTTAGTATCAATAATATAAATATTACTCTTGGTTTTTATAATCCAGTCTGGATAGAATAGTTTTTCTTTATTTTCATCAGGATTATAATAAGAAATTGAAAAGTGTTCGCTGCCTGAGTTTCCATTTTTATGCCACCAAACTATTTTTTTGTTTTTAGGAGTTTCTAAGAATTTTATAAAATCTTCTTCATTTTTTCTACCAATATAGTTTTTCTCAATCCAAAATGGTTCCATTCCAGATTTTTTTACCTTAATTGATTCGCATTGATCGGTAAAAAACATCATTTCTTGGGGAATCTCTATTTTTTCAGTGCGCTTTAATCGAGAAGATTTTTTATTTACCTCAACCTCTCTAATTGGGCGATAGGCGAGTAGCGCATCGCTAATTATTGGAGCGATAACGCTTGCGGGACTAATTAAATCGTTTACTATTATTTTATATGCTTCAGCTCGATGAACATTTATTTTGCTTAAAAGCCAAACATTTATAGCTGTTTTAAGTTTACCCCATGAACGTTCTGGGGCGAATTTCCTATTTTCGTCAGTTTGTTTTGATATTATCTTAAAGCAAAGCAATTCATATAATCGTTCAATATCGTGTGGGGACATTTCCTCATCATAAGTTCCTCCTTCGGTAAGAAGTTCTTTTGTGAAATTGTCGTAATCATCTATTTCAACTCCAACAATTAAACCGTTTGTTAGTTTTGGTTGTTTGTCTATTTTCTTGATGTCGATTTTTTTATCAGCTATCTTTCCGAAAGTTTCTTGAAATGAATCGCCAAGATCATTATAGTCTGCACGTGTTATAAAGTCTGACTCAAGCGTAATCGGTTTAATGCCTTTCTTGCGATAACTTCCATTTATTGCTGGACGATTTTCTGTCTTAGATTTTGCGTATTCTGCGATAACTTCATTCCTTTTGTAGTTTGTATATAAGTATCCGAAATTTAGATCTGGAGAGGGAAATCGATTTCCTAAGGGCATTCTCAGTATTCTCCCGACTGTTTGTATTGCAAAGGTGGGATTTTTTATTTCCCTAAACATTACCAAAATTCCTGCACGAGGGCAGTCCCATCCTGTTGCAGCAGCTTGCTTGAAAAGAAGAAAAGATATAGGGGAAGAATTATTTTCAATATCTTTAATGTTTATTTTGTCGTGTGATAGCCAAATTGCAATTTCATCTTCACGGACCCCCTTGCTTTTAAGATAATTAATAACTATATCTTGCTTTGTTTCTCCACTGGTTTCTTTGGTTGCCTTATCATCGTTAGGTAGCTGAATGAGCACAAGAGGGTTTATTTCAAAACCACCTTTTTTGTATAATTTAATTAAATCTTGTCTTTTGTTGTAAGCCAATTCAAGAAGTATTTCATCTTGATCAAGTCCCTTATATTCTTTATTTTTTAAATCTTCTTCTGTTTGAAAGATTATTTTTTCTTTAATCAGCCCAGCTTCTATAACATCTTCTCTTTTAACCTCAACCCATCCGGCAACATCAGCTCTTGTTGGAACGTATTTGGGGGTAGCAGATACACGGATAGTTATTTTCGGTTTTATGAGACCATCTATAACTTCTAATGCAAGCTCAGTATCTGATCCGATGTGTTCCTCATCAATTATAACGATTATTTTCCTACCACTTTCGTTTGTTTCATTAATGAAGTTATCAAAAGTTAGGCCTCGCTCATTTTCTCGTCTTAATTTTCTGCTGTCCTTTGTTTTTCCTTTAATTTTTTGCCAATTAATAAAGAAGACATCGTTTTTATTGAGCTTTCCATTAGAAAGATTATTTAGGTCGATTAAATTAATTTCTGACGCTCCTCCATAATAATCAAAAAGTTTTTGCCTGCTTTGCTTATAAGAATCTTCGCTAAAAGAAAACCAAACAAAAGCAATATCATTACCTTTAAAGCGTGGATCTCCCACTATATCCCGAAGAAATTGGGCAAGCATAATTGTTTTTCCAGACCCTGTTGGCGACTTAAAAACAAGAGGAATATTTTGATTTGGTAATTTCCACAAAGAGAGAAATTGATTTTTAATCTCTGATATTGCGGTTTCTTGAAATGGTTTTAATGCAAACATATATTTATAAGCGATTAATTTCTTTATATACCTCAATAATTGGTTCGGGGATGTCTTCTACTCTGATTTTTTCTGAAGAATACTCATTTTTATATTCATTTTTTCCCCAGCTAAAGATATATAAAACGGTGGGTATTTTATCTTTTTCTATTCTTTCGACCAATTCACGGAGTTTTGATTTGTCTTCTTTGAAGTAGATTGCTGCTGCCTTATCTTTTCCATGGAAAATTTGCCACCAATCATTCTTTTCTAATTCATCAGGAGTGTTTTCTTTTACCGCAATCATTTCTCCCGCTTGATAGGTTAGTTTGATTTTAGCTTCATCTGGTATCTTATGTATTTTCTCTATATTTACTAAGTCGGTCTTATAGTAAAAAATGTTTCCGTCTAATCCTGGAATTTTTTCACCTTTTCTATTTTTATAACCTTTAATTACACGTTTGATTCTTTCGTGGGTAACTTCTTCACAAATTTTATTTTCATTATTAGTGCATAAAATAAATTTACGATCACCGCCATCCTTATTCATTTCTAATGTCGCATGTCCGGTAGTCCCTGATCCTGCAAAGAAATCTAAAATTATGGCATGTGGTCGATTTCCAACCGCTGCAAAAAGACAGTCGTAAACCGTATAGAGTGATTTTGGAAAGTCGAAGTCACAATTTGGTATAATTTCTCTTAGAAGTTTTGTTCCGTATTCGCTGGCATCATATTTTTTATCCGTCCAAACTGTTTTATAAGTTCCATAATCTTTAGCAATCATGATTTGGATCCCTTCGTTTTTACTTTTTTTAATTTGAAGGATATCTTTAATTTCTTCAACGCTTTGTCTTGCGTATCTCCATTTTCTTTCAACTTTTTTTTCGTCGATTGGCCATATATAAATACTTCCATCTTTTTGCTTTTCGTTTGCTGACTTTGGATGAAAATCATCAGGAGCAACATCTCCAAATCCTATAATCTTATCATTAGAAATAATAATTGGATAAAAACAGTTTTTTGCGTCTGTTCTTTCTGATTCGCTGCCCCAGTTTCTCAGATTTGAGACATAGATTTCTTCTTTGGTAAGAGATCTATTTCCGATGACTTTATTATTTTTAGGAATTACAAAGATTGCATATTCGTGAATATAAGAAAAATTGGTTCCCTGGATTCCTTTAGGATTATGAATAATGGCAATTACATGTTGCTCATGTGCTGGGAAAATAGATTCAATAAGGACGCTTAAGTGGGCTTGTTCGTTTTCGTCAATGGCACACACTAAAACCCCGTCATCTTTCAATAACTCCTTAGCTAATTTAAGACGATGGCGCATGAAAGATAACCATTTACTGTGTCGATATTCATCATCTTTATCTACATAATCATTATTATATTTCCAATTTTTTGCTCCAGTATTGTAGGGGGGATCAATGTATATTAAATCAATGCCCTTTTTATGTGTGTAATTTAAGACGCAAAGAGCATGATAATTATCTCCCTCAATTAAAATATTGTTTTTGCTGCAGCCATCAGAAATAACACGTTTTGATTTTATTTCTTTTAAAACAGGAACATTACTTTGGCACATTGTAATAATGTCTTCTGTTTTATCTTCAAAAACTAATCCAAGATTACTTTTTCTAAGACGTTTTATTTCTCCCTTGAGTTCGGATATTTCTCTTTGCAAATCTTTTTCCGCCATATTTTATTTATTTTTTACTTTATCTAAAAATCTATTAAATTCTTCTTTATCTATTCTAAATTCTTTTCCTATTTTGTAGGCCTTAATTTTTTTGGCTTTTATGTAGCGATAAATCGTCATCACATTGATGTCGAGTTTTTTTGCTAATTCCTCGGCTCTAAAAAATTCTTTATCGTTTTTATTCATATGCTTGTTTGCTGTTATTTTTATTATACTTTACTTTGGTTTACAAGGGAAGTGGACAACTTTTATTGTTGCAATATGGCTATAATTGGTTCATGTTTGTCCGGATTGGATGGAAGTTATTGATCGATTCTTCAATTTGCCAAACCCAACTATGTAAGGACTTTTTATTCATATAGCCATTTAATGACTTGATATCGTTTGCAATGCGATACCAATTTCTTTGGGTTAGGTGTTTTGATAAAATTTGTCTTAATCCACGAATTCCATCCTCATCTTTGCAAAGCAGGTTGAGACCGGTTAGATATATAGCTTCCTTGCTTTTTATGTTTGGATTTTTTCTAAAGATATCTTTTATCGTTTGCTTAGGCCCATTAGAAAAATTGAACAAAAATAGATTTTCATCTTTTATAATAGTATCCCAATAATGTTTTAGTATTTTTTGACAAACTTCTTTTTTGCAAACATCTTTAAATTTAGGATTAGTGTCGAATCCAAGGTTTTTAAGAACGCTGTTCATTTTTTGTTTTTGCGACAGTCTGATTTCCATTCGAATTACTTCAAGCGATGGATTTTGACTTTTTATTACTTGAAACAACTGAACCTGTTTTAGGGTTTGATCTTTATCTATTGCTCTTTTTTCTGGCTTAGCTAAATCAGCAATTTTATCATAAAAAACTATTGAATGAGCAATGGTGTATCCCTGGATGCTTTGCCCGTCGTTCCTGAAATGAGTTTTACTTAAATCAAATTTTTTATTTAAATTTATCTTTGATAGCTCTTTTCCGACTAACGAAGCGGTATACCCATCTGATAGAATAATGTTTTTTGAAGGATGAAACGACGAGACATCAGCATTCTCAATATCTGTTTGAGATATGAGAACCCCCATTTCAATTAATCTTTCACGGAGGGTTTCGGCTATTTGTTTAAAATCTTTATCTGTTATTTCGTCGAAATTATTACCGTAGATTATTTTAGGAACAGAGAATTCTATTTTTATGAATGAATAGAAATTATTTCCAAATGAGCGACGCTTTATTCCGGTTAGACGTGGCTTGTATGTTGATTGAGATAAGCGATAGGGAGGATTTTTAATGAATTTTTGGAAATTAGAGGTTTTACTTTGTAGGTCCCAGGACGAAATGCCCTCACTATTCGAAATGAATTTTGCTTTGTCGTATGGAATTGTGAGAATTACAGTGTCAATCATTTTCGTTTTTATTATCAGATAGGTATTTTTCTGGGTTAGTCCTTTTTGCCACATCAAAGAGAATTGAGAAGAATCCCACTAAGTTTTCTTGCGGATCGTCATGGTTTTGGTCGATTTCCATTTCCAGAGACCTTAATTTTTCTTTTTTTTCTTCTTTTGACATAAAAAAAGTCTGACTTTTTGAGGTCAGACTATCACGTTGTATGTTTGCAAAAGTTTACAAACTTTTATTTTTTCAGGTATTTTTTATTTATAGACACTGTTTTTGTTGTTACATCAAGGAAATCCTTGATTGTTGTTTCTTGGGCTATAATACGATTTGCGCTTCTTCCTGCTTGGTAAACTTTAGTTTTAGGGGTCTTTTTTTCTACATCAAACTTCCAATCATCAAGTATTTCGTCATTATTCCAGACTCTTTCTTTATCTTTGAAGATGGTTTTAAGTAATTCGTGGGGATCGCTTTCGGCTTGTTTAGATATAGTTATTTCTTTCCCATTAAAATAAAGGACGCTTGTTTTGGGATTAAAATCTATATTCTCCAACCAGAGATCATTTAGTTGTTCTAATTTTTCAACAATGTCGTTGTGCAGTCTTTGGGTATAATAGAATTGTTCTTCTCTATCCGATCTGATTGATGGAATATCGGGATTAAGATGCACCAGATTAGGATGTTTTTTATAATCTTCATAATCATTTCCTGTTAATTTTATGAAATTTTCCATCAATCCGTATTTTTCATCAACTTGTTCGTCGTAGAAATTGGGATAGTAATGTTCTTTAGGAACCTCTCTTTTAAGGTAGCCAGATAGCATAAAATCATTAAATATTTGTTTTAAATAAATAGAAGGGATCCTATCTTCTGCGATCAATTCCTGAATTATCGGTAATAACTCTAAAGATCTGCAAATATATTCGTGATATTCAATAACAGAAAAGAAGTATAGCCCGTGGCCTTTATTATTGGTTATCATTCGTAGCTTTCTTTCCAGGGTATTCTTTATATTTTCTATTTTTTTCTCCGTTAAAATCATTTTTATTTAGCTTACAATGGTTTACATTTCTAATCAATGGGAGGACTTCACTTTTTACCAATATTATTGTATTATTAGTTTACAATTTAATTGGCCTAAACCCTTGTAAAAGGGCATGGCTGTAAGTCCGATCAGAATAAACAACCCATCATGGGGTGTCTGATCGGCCATATCAGGAAACTGGTATGAGCGGCCGAAAGGCTGCTACCTGTGGTGGGCTTTTTGTTTGGATGCGCCGCCACAGGAAATGATTATTGGTCGGCATAATTAAATATTTATATAATTTAAAATAAAAAATATGATAAGTGGATTATTCTCTTTTATCGGTATCATTCTAATTATTGTTTTCATAGTTGGCGAGATAAAACCTCAATTATTGAAAAATAAACAGGGTATAGTTCTTTCAAGGAAACAAATCGCAATTCGTTTCTTATCTTTGGCCTTTTTATTCTTCATACTATCCGGATTGTTTTCTTCCAGCTCTTCTCCAGCATCGTTGTCTTCATGGATATCTGTTTCTAACCAAAAAGCTCAGACACAGTTAAATTCATTAACTAACTTAACGGAAGAGCAAAAGAACGAATTAGCAGGGCTTTCAAAGATTCCTAATCTTGTTGTTCAAGACAAATGGAATAATAATATGGGGTATTTCGAATACTTATCTCCAGAAACATACACACAGCTTTCTGATCAGCAGGTAAAAGCCGTATTAAATTATATTCAAGATCTTCGAAAAAAAGATGATACCAAATGGTTTAATGTTATGGTTTTCGATGACCCGAATATTGCTAAAGAAGCCAGGACTGCGGACTATTCTAATTTGTCTGAAGAAGAGACCTGTAATAAGTTTCTACATTATAGGGGTGCCTATTCGTGGAATCCGACAAATAAATACGAGCAGGTAAATTTAATGATTAATTGTAATTGGAAAGAGGTATTAAAATAATGCCACTTCTTGTTCTATGGGTAAAAGGCGGGTAAATTAACCCGCCTTTAAGTTTCTTTACTTTGCTTTACAATGATTTTTATTGTGATATTATTAATTATATGGAAGAAAAAGACATTAAAAAAGAAGAATTAGATTTTGTTTACGATGATGATCTAATGCCAGTTTTTGAGAAGCTTGGGATAAAAGAGGATTTTATTAATGGAAAGCTGGTTTGTTATTATTGCAATAAAAAGGTTACCAACGAGAACTTATCCGCATTTTTTTTAGAGGATGGCCAGATTAGATTAGTATGTAATGAAAAGGATTGCTCTGAGAAGCTTGGTAAAAGAGAACAAAATCTATGACAATAAGCGAATTTATTTCATCATATGTATTTCCTGTGGTTCAGTGGGGTGGCTGGGGTTTGTTTGGCGCTTTACTTTGGTATGTCTTTAAGCACGGAGAAAAGGTAGATAAATGGATTTCTCGATTTAATGGGTTTCTTATGTGGCTCGGCATTAATAGGGAGAAAAAGTATGTAGCCGGTGATATTCGCTGGAGAATAAATAGTGCTTCCAAAAAAATTAATAAAGAAGCTGAGGGAATCGTAACGAAAGGGGTTGATATTGTTTGGGTTGATCAGGAAAATGTAGAATCTTTTTTAAGATCAGGAAAGGTTATGATTAGAATGAGGCATCATAGTAATCAAGATAGAAATATCTCTACGGCAGTGATGCATTATGTTAAGACCGGAGTATTGCATACGGGGAAAATTTATTTGCCTGATAAGATTAAAGAAGCTTTAAATCTTTCTTTGACAAAGAAAATTTTATCAGAAGAATCAGATAAAGGAACTTCATTAGAATATTTTTGTTCTAACGAGCTTGACCCTCTATTAAAGAACGATAAAGAAATAGAAAAGCAATTTTCTACTATTGAATTAATGGAGTATAAGGGTCTCTTAACCAGAATTTTATTAAGGGAGATTCGTGCTCTTGGCAAGAAAATTTATCCTAAGAGACCGAATGACGAGATATTAAAAGAAACTCAAAGTTTTTTCAATTTTTTAGAACCGTTCGCCAATCATAGGGGTGGCGATAATGATATTAAGGAATGGCAGTTTCTCGATAAAAATATCCAAATAGGTATCCTTTATGTAGCCAAACAAACAAAGCTTGATTGCGAAGGTCTTAATCCATATGTAAAGCAAATAGATAAAAAAATAAAAAGTGGCTGTAAAAAGATATATGTTTTTGGAAGGCGTGGAAATAATGTTGTAGCAATTAAAGAATTGTTAAGATTGATTGAAGATCAAATTACTAATATAAAAATTAATAGAGAATATTATTCAGAAATAAGGGGCGAAAAAGTTCCAGCTATTTGCGCAACAATATCAATAAAAGATTAGTTGCTTGCTAATTCTAATATGCCGCTATATTGCAAGTCATGCTCAATACGAGACCAATTAAAGGTTCTGAATGTATCCAATAGTGGGAGCCAATATGATAAAACATTGGAAGACCGAAAATGGTCAAATAATTAATAATCAATTAGTCAATTAATGGCACCTCTTTTTGAGGTGTTTTAATTTTATAAAAATATGGAAATAATTATAGTTATACTTTTAGTAATTATAGCTTATATATTGTGGCGAATATATCGTCAAAAAGAAGAAGAAAAAGAAGCCATTAGTAAGACAGAGCTTATGATTGAAGATGAAAAATTTGAAGCCAAATGGGAAGGAGAACAAAAAGAAAAATTTAAAAAATATCCTCATTTATTAGGAAATATTGACTATAATTTATTGGAGCTTTATGGCGAGTTATATGTCGAAAAAGGTTGGCCTCATTTACAAATGGCCTTTGCGAAGTATGTGGATATCGCCAATAACACAAGTCCTGGCATAGACGATGCTGATTTTCTGTTCCATTCATTGTGGGATATTACAGAAGAACTTCTTGAGCATTTAGAAAAATATCATGACAGTTCTAGATATGAATATGAAATAGCGATTTCTGTATATTGGCAAAATGTCGCAGAAAAAGCAGAATCTTTTGTTGGTAAAGATTTAGAATCTATCAAACAAGAATTTCAATCGTCTCCATTTACTGACATGCAAGAAATTATTTCATGGTTTCCTAAAAAAAATAACCACCCCTCTAAAGAGATTACTTTTGTTGACGAAATGGGATTTTTCCCAAGAAAATCAAAGGGGTCAATTTATATTAATAAAAAAATTAATTAACGAATTAAATTTATTTGTTTAAGTTTTAATCAACCAATTTACTTCAAATAATTATAAATTTAACAATTGGTAATACGAATTTTGTTTTTTTGAAATATGGAAAAATTTAAGATTGTAAAAACTGGTCAAGATTTTATAAATTTTATAGAAAAAGAATTAGACGGAAAGCAAATATCAAAATGGTTGTTTGGTAACCTTTCGCAATTAACCGAAGGAGATTTTGAAAAAAATGATAATTTTGAATTGAAATATTGGGCTTTTACAAAAAACGACAATCCAGATCATTTATTAAAAGTTCAACGTAATGAAACAGAATTTACATTTATAATTAAGGGTGAGGTTATCGGCACAGTCGGAAACGAAAAAGTTAACTTAAAAACTGGTGATTATATAATAATAAAACCAGGTGTAGTTAATAATTTAATAGAGAAGGTTATTGATAATACTGTGGGCATAACAATTAAGTCTCCGAGCCAAATAGACGATACGGTTAAAATATATAAAGGAGGGGAATTAGTAGAAAAAAATAAAGAACGTGTTTATATCCTTAATTGGTATAGAATAATTTCTGGATTAGCATCTCTTTTGGTAGGAGCAATCATACTTTTTTCCTACAAAAATATTCTTTTTGCTTTCATTAATAGCAGTCTTTTGTTTTGGATATTAGGATGGGCATTTTTATCTTTTGGTCTTTATGTTTCATTGTTGGGGACATTTTGGTGGTGGGAAGATGGAAAAACATCACAAAAAGAAGACACATCATTAAGAATGCTTTTCAGAAAGTATTTTAGGTATTTTGCGTTAGTATTAGTATTATCAATCTTAGCTGCTGGCTGGTTAAATTCTTATTGGACACCAGAAGAATTAAATAGAGAAAATAATATTTATTTGATTGGACTTGGTTTGGGAATATTTTTAGGCGTATGGACTCATACAATCTATCAAGGGATTGATAAATTGCGTGATAATTTAAAGATTCCTTAATTGTTAAAATTATTAATAATAGTTTTGACTGTGCACCAGTGTGCTATAATTAAAATATAAATATATAAAACATATGGATTATTTAAGTGAAATATTAAAAAAATATCTTGATCTCGACGAAAAATATAGAAAATATATCAGTCAATTTTCTAGTGTTGCATGGGAGGGGCAAAAGAATACTTTGCCGCCAAAAGTTTTTAATAAAGAAGAAATAGAAATAATAAAAAGAATGAGGCAGGAACGTGATGATGCACATGATGAATGGTTTAGGGTAATAAGGGCTAATGGATAAAAATTTTTTTCAAAAAATAGAAAATAGCAAATACGCAGATTTTATAAGTTTTGCTCTTTGGAGCGATAGTGATATAAGTGATTTATCTGTAATCAAAAATAGTATTGAATTTTTGAATCAAAATATTATCATTATTGGCCTAAATGTTAGCCGTGAAGTTCAGAGGTTTCAGAATTTTCATTTTAGGCACCGCGGCGGAAGGGATCATTGGTTGAGAGAAGCTTTTAATAAAGGTATTTTCCGTGGGGCATACATGACGGATATAATTAAAAACGATGTATCGCCAAGGCAGTCTAGTGTTGATTTAAGTAAAGAAAATATTAATAAAAATTTATTATTATTTAAGGAAGAGCTTGATTTTATAAATTCAAAGAATATTTTTATTATTGCTATTGGAGATACAACATATAATATATTAAAAGAACATCTGTCTAAAGACGGTATAAACATTTGTTCTATTCCTCATTATGCAAGACGGGGGATTACAAGAGAAGAATTTATAGAATCGGTTGAAAAATGTGAAATTTTCTTTAAATCTATCCGATCGGTTACCGGTGTGCTATAATCAAAATATAAATCAATTAACCCTTATGGTTATGCCTCGGTGGGGCACTGGACCGTACATGGGAGCCAAGATGATAAAATATTGGGAGACCGAAAATGGTCAAATAATTAATAATCAGTTAACCAATTAATGGCATCTCTTTTGAGGTGTTTTAATTTATGAAAAAAGGATTACAGTTTTCAGTAAATCAAATAATAATAGATGGAAATCCTTCTCAAATAAAAGATTTCGAAGTCTTGAAGGACGATTTAGAGATAACTAAAATTGGTGAGAAAGAGGAGATTTTGTATGTTAAAAAAATTATATACAAAAAAATAAGCAACCGTTTTGTAGAAATATATTTTCAGGAGGGAGAAAAATATCCCTATCCGGATGAAATTTTTGATACTAGAAAAGTAAAAATTGGTGAAAATCCTAGACCAGTTGAAGATATAGAATTATCAAAACAATTATTTATACTAATAGATTTAAAAACGTCTAGAATTTTTTTATCCGACCAAAGAAAAAAGGAAGAAGTATTAGATTGGTTAAGAAGAAAAATAAACAAACACATAATAATAAAACCCTTAATGGGCGAAAAAGAATTTTTAGATAAGATTAAAAAAATAAAAGAAATTTCTTTTTCTGTTGAAAGCAATTTATTTTCTTCAACTTCAACGCTGTCGAAGGCTCTTGTTGATAATATTTATGGATACGGAGCCAAGACAGCATCTTTGAAGCTATTATTTGAGAGAGGAACTAATATGACAACCGAACTATTAGAAAAAATTAAAGATATTGTAGGAAGAAAAGAGATATATAAGAATATTACAATAATTGGAAGAACAACAGAAAATTTTGAAAGTATTTTCAATGTTCAGGAAATAATAGGAAAAATTAACATTTTAATACTGCCGCTAGAAAAAACTCAAAAATTTGATGACGAAGAAGTTTATGAAAAATTAGTAAAAAAAATAGAAGAAAAAGATGAAAAAAATCATTAAAAACATTTTATATATAGCAATAGTTTTAGTAATCATCTTTATGCAGTATAAATTTTTAGGAAAATATGAATTAAAAAATGATTTATTAAGCAGTATCGTTACTTGGTTATCTATTATTTTCGGTTTTTACATAACGAGTTTAGCTATATTTACTACTTCAGGATATGTTTCTCAATTATACGAAATAGATGATGGAGAGAATAAAGGACAAACCTTATTGCATACATTAATCAATAAATTTAAACTAGGATTATATTTAATAATATTTTCTTTAATATATCTACTGATAGTCATATTTTTGATTAATCAATTAAACGATAATAAATTACTTTTATCTGACTGGAGACTTATTCCATTTTTAGCGATAATAACATTAAATTTTGTGATAAGCATAGAATTAGTCGGCATTTTAATAAAAATAATAATACAAGAGGGAAAGATTAAAAAGTAATAAAACATTATGCAATCATTATTAATATATTTGATAGTATTTATTTTAGGAATTATTCTTGCTGTTGTATTAATAAAACCTTTTCAAAAAGCCTATAAGAGCTTTTTTTCGAAAGCTCCAATAATAAGAAGATATTGGTCCTTTGTTGTGCCATTCACAATGTTTATTGTCATTATTTATTGGCTAGTTCTTAAATATTCAGCAATTGAGAATACTCAAAATTATTTAAGCATTGCAGGTCAACTATCAGCATTAATTTTTGCAATATTTATCGGTTATTTTGCCTTTTTACAATTAGTAGAAAATAGAATAGGCGGTTTAAAAATGGAGGGTTTTAATTATTTCAAAAGGAAATCTTATGCAAGAGCGATTAAAACATACGAAGAAATTTTAGCAATTGATACTAAAAATTTTTATAGCCTATCAGAGATAATGGAATTGTATTTAATACAAAAAGATTTTAGAAAATTTGATGAAAAGAATTATCTTTTAGATAAAAATGTTTTAGACCGCAATGATTTTCTTATTATATTTTATTTAAGAATAAGTCGTCATTTGCTAAAGCAACACCTAGAAGAAGCAAAGGAAGAACTTAAAAAGTTAGTTGACTTTAGAAAGGCTAACAGAGACGCTACGATGATTTGGGATTTTTCAGATATCAAAAATTCTCCAGCTTACATAGGGATGCCTGGGGGAGAAGCAAAGAATATTTTTGATAACATGGTGAGATATCTTTATGGTGGTTTTTCACCGGAAGAAAAAGAAAAATTTGAAAATTATAATTATATTTAGTGTGATATTGATAAATTACTAAAATGTTTAATCCAGAATTAGGACCAAGCGAAGAAAATTTAGACGAAAGTAAGATTGACGACGGGATTGATATTATAGAAAGTTCTTCGGTTGCAGAAGAAGAGATTAGCGCTAAACTTCAAGACAATGGTTCTTCTAAGGAAAAAGCTGATGAAACAGCTAAAAAAGTGATAGAAAATAATAGTTACAATGCTATAATTTATCCAGAAGGATCTATTCAAAGAGAATTTAATGATAGGAATCGACTACTTTGCTTAAAAGAGATAAGTTTAGCCAGCAGCCAAGAGCTAGAAATTTTGAATAAATTGAATTTGGATATCGAAAGTAATTTTCATAAAACAATCAGTGAAATAGTTGGTGCTACCAATAGAGAACCTGGAGATATCAAAAACGAGATTGATGAGATGGTAGCAGAGAATAAGATTGAGAATTTAAATGAAGCTAAAGAATTAATAACTTCTGGAATTGTGGTTAAGGGTTTTGAAGATTCAAAAGATATCCCACCAATGTCAGCTGATTTTATTAAAGATTTTTTGAATAATACTTTTCCTAAAGATTTTCTTAAAAACAATGGGATAAGTCGAATATTAAAGAGTCAAGATTATTATTATAATAAAAATTCTTTTATTGAGACCACTAGTAACCGAGATACATACTTAAAGGAGGAAATGAACCTGGAAAGCGTTGATAATATTGAGAAGCTTAAGCATATATATAAAATTAGAGCTAAAGTTGGAGGGGATAACTATAAAGAAACTATAAGGCTAGGTAATTTTGAATTTGATAATCCATCAACTCTTGATCATATCAAAACCTTAGAAATTGAATCTGAAGAAAAACAGAACGTTTTATATGTTTTAGGAACGATTACACATGAAATTGCTCATAAATACGAAAAGCAAATAAATTTAGAAGAATATCAAAAATTAATCGAAAAGGAAAATAAGGCCGTTAGCGAATACGTTATTAATCATATAAAATTATATGGTAGTAATAAGGAAACAATTGCCACAGAAGATTTTGCTGAAACAGTTCGTATTTATGTGACTAATCCAAAGTATCTTAAGGAAAACTATCCCTCGAGATTTAGTTTTATCGAAAGCTTATCGGTAGCGAGGGCGGGAGGAGCTTTGTTTCAGGTATTTCCTGACCGATTTTCATCTAATTAAAGTGTCCGTATCTTATCCTGATTTTATCAATAAGGTAGTTGCAATATTCAGTAGGTTATTATAAAATTAATTAATAATTATAACCTTAATTTATTAAGAAATAGTAAAAAGATGAACCGAAAAGTCTTATTAATTTTTTTAGTTGTCTTTCTTGGTTTATCTGTAGCGATATATCAATATGTTAAAGAGCTACAATCCGATCTAGCTAACGCTGCTTATTCAATTTCAAAACCAGCCAATGGCCATTCTTGGAGTGAAATGGAATGTACCGCTGGGTTGTGCGTAACAGTTGGAGATAAGGTGGGAATAGGAACAGATAATCCAACTGAAAAATTAGAAGTAGTTGGAAATTTTAAAGCTTCTGGAGATGTTTGTAATGGAACGGGAAATTGTTTGAGTGCATTAGCTACTTTAACTAATGCTTGCGGAGCTGCTGCCACAAACTACGTCTATTCTGCTTCTGCTTTTAGCGGTTCATATTGTTCAATCGGTACTTCTACTCCTGCCACGCCTACCTTTCCCGCCGCAGGAGCATCAACTACTTGGACTTGTCCCGTAGCGAATGATCCAACTCATCCTCTTTCTTGTACCGCAACACATGCTGCTGCGCCAATTGCTGGAGTTTGTGGTACAGCAGCAACAAGTTATGTCTTTTCTGCGACCGCATATACAGGAACATTTTGTGCTACTGGAACTGCAAGTCCTGCTGCGCCAGCTTTTCCGTCATCTGGAAGTTCTACTAGTTGGTCTTGCTTAGGTGCTAATGGTGGGGCTAGTCCGTCTTGTACTGCTTCAAAATCTGCTCCCGCCATGCTTGTAAACGGTGTTCACAATGAGGCCGAGTGTGTTGCTGCTGGAGGTACGGTTGTTGCTTCTGATGTTACTGCGAATCAATGTCGTTTTGCTGCCAGTGCATGTCCTTCCAATTGGACACGTTACAAAACTTATGGAGTTAATGGCGGAAACTGTGATCCTAATTGTTGTTGTACTACCGCAACTGCTTGGATGAATAATTCTCCTGCCAGTACATATTGTCAGGCAACAATATGGGTAAATGATGGACAAACTGGATGGACTACATGCTACACTAATCCTGTGGTAACGCAGGTAGGATGTTACTAAAAACCAAGTGCTTTATTCATTGAAACTCAACAAGAACCGGCTTTTAGTCGGTTTTTGTTTATGGTATAATACCATTAAAAAATAAATACATAATTATGAACCAAAAACAAAAAGGTTTCGCTCCTATCGTAATTGTTCTAATGGTTTTAGTTTTGGCTGGAGTTGTAGGCACAAGTTACTATTTAATTAATAAAAATAGTAATAAAGTAAATTATCAAGAATTAAGTGGTAATTATATTAGAGAAAGTGAGGCTAGCCCTGGAGAAATGAAGGTTTCTTTCATAGAAAAAAATAAGGTTAAGATAGAAGGAAGCGCAACATGGATAGGAAATGCATCTACGGGAAACGTAAACACAGGGAACATAGAGTGTGTTGTAAGCATTATTGATGGTAAAGGGCAATGCGAAGACACGAAATACACGGCCCCTAAATCTTGTATAATAAACCTATCTTTTGAAAAAGATAAAATTACTGCTAAGGAGCAATCTTTAGGTCCTTGCGGAGGATTAAACGTCTCATTTGACGGCGATTATTTCAGAGACAAGAACAAAGAAAACCTACCTCAAAGCTTAATTTCTAATTACTCAGAATCTATTTTTAAGGAAATTAACGCTTCAATGGGAGATAGCGCTGAATTGACGAAGAAAATGTTTGAAGTTTATTCTCCAGACGGAGAAACCAGTGCTTACATATTAAGGATGTATGATAAACAAGCTGGTGCTATTACTCAAGTATCTTCAGTTTTAGAAACCAAGGTTGATGGTAAAAAGCAATTAGTTCCTTTTAATGATGGCTCTCTTAGTAAGTATTCTTACGATGCTTATTCTAAAAAAGACTATAGCTCTGCTGGTTTTTATGGAGAAGATATGTGGCTTCTTCCTTTTCCTATTGTTGTTCCGATTAAATGGATTAACAATGAAATGCTTTTAGCGGTGAAGTATGATGCGGATGAAATGATTTATTCGACAATAGAAATTTACAATAAAAAAGGAGAAAAATATTTTTCTCCTGAAAAAATTAATTATTTAGGATTAAATTATAAGAGCCCTTCTTTGACTCCTCAGAACATTAACAATTGGAGTATTTTCGATGTTTGTGAGTATAGCAAAGATAAATACGTTTTTATTACAAATTTCGGGCATCTTGATTACATCCCTTCTTTTATTGAATATTATCCAGCAGAAGATAAATATATACAAATGGTTCCTAATGGTGACCCATATCCAGCAATGGGGTGTGCAGATCTATCAGAACAAAACATTAAAGAAAGATTGCGATTAAAAACGGGGATTAAGATATTGTCGCCTATCGCTGGAGATAAACTATATACCGGGTATACTTACGATATTAAATGGTCCGCCAATAGCTCGGATAATATAAAAATTCTCGAGATTTTAAGTGGCAACTTCTACGATGATGGCATCGGATACAATCCGTCTTTTATTGGGAAGGGATATCCAATCGTTAGTTTATCGGAGGGAAGCTATCGAGTAACCATACCGGAAACTCCATTTTTTCCATTAGAAAATAAGTATAGAGTATATATAGCAACAGATAATGATGAAGCTTATAGTGAATATTTTGAGCTTGCGAATGGTGCTGAGCTAACCAGTAATGATGTTTATAAGAAATTTACTTTTTCTTCAACAGCAACACAAAAGTTAACTACTATAGCAGAGGAGGATCTCACTTCCATCCCTTCAACGGCGCCAGTAAAATACAAAATTGGTGATAATAATACCGTGGTAGTTAAATTTGATCCAGCTGAGTATTTTGAAGTCCATAACGACAATTATTCTTTCACTTCAGAAAAGGAGAGATATACAGACTTTGGTGTCTATCAATACAAGAATGATCGTTACCTTCTTATTTCCAAGCCAAGTGGTGGAGCCTTTTGCTGCTTTGTAGCTTATCTTTTCCGCTTAGAGCAGAATGGCAGTTTTGTCTTAATCGGAGGCTTAGGTGACTTAGACGGAAATACTAATGTTAATAAGAAGTTAATGATTGACAGTTCAGGAGTAGGTATGATTGAAAAGAATGGTAAATTATATCTAAAAATAGCCGACGGAAGATTCCATTACTTTTTAAATGGTGGCCGTCCTAGCAGTTTCAATATTTATCAATATCTTTTAATTGATGGAGACAAACTAGTATTAGCAAATTCTGATTTTAAAGAAGAGTTTTTAAAGGCAGCAACAGAAGTTGATAATAGACTTGCTTCTTGTGTTGAAAATAATAATTGCAATGACAGTCTAAATATTCTTTCTTTGGGTGAAATGATGGCTAACTATGTTTTAGCAGGAAAGAATCAGAAGGCAAATGAAAGAATAGACTTCTATTTCAATAGTGGAAAGTGCTCTGATTGTGGAGAAAGAAAGGAAGAGCTTAAAAAAGAAGTAACAGAAAAAGCTTTATTGGATTGCTATTCGCAACAATAAATAAAAGAAAGTAAAATTAAAAGGCCTCATTTATGAGGCTTTTTAATATAATCTAATTTATTTTTCCTGAGATGAAAGCGTTGGTGTGGGGGTTTTAATTTCCCAGTGCCAATGCCAAGACTCATAACCTACGCCATAAGAATTGTCACGGGGATAAGTAAGATAGAAATTGTATTTCTCGGCGTTAGCTACAAGCCAAGAGTATTCTGGAAGTTTTTCAAAATCTTCAGCCGTCTGTCCTTTGGCTTGTCCGTTTATTCCACTTTCGCTAATGAAATCTATGGCGGTATTTTTAGAATTATGCTCGCTATATCCAGGCATAGCAATCCATTTAGCATTTTCATAAAGAGAATACTTGTTTTCGTCTCCAAGGTAATAAAGGAAAAGATAGGCCTGATAACCAGGAGAGCGATAGCCAGAATTAACAAACAATCCTTTGCCTAGATCTTTTTTCATTGCTTCATTCATTTTTTCGTAATCTTCAAAAACAGTACGTGGTAAAAAATTGATGCCTGTTTTAATCTTTACACTTCCAAGATCAAACTCTTTAGCTTCTATCCTTATTAAGTCACTAGCAGGTTCACGAGAGAAAAAGGGTCCTTTAAAGCCAAGCTCTGCTGGATTGATGGCCAAGATTCTCGTGGTAAATCTTTTCATGAGTGGGTCGAGGCAATTTATTGCTTCATCATAATTGATTACTTTTTGCTCTTCTTTTGGTAGTTTAGCAACGCAATCGTCCATTTCTTTTTCAAGAAGCTTAATGGCATAGTGCTGGATGATATTAAACTTATTGTAAGGCAGAGCAGTATAAGAAAGATTTACAAATATTAATACTCCCAGAATAAGCAGAGAACCCAACGAAATCATCACAATGGTTATTTTTTTCATTTGTGCAATTATTAAAACTAACGCAATAGCGTTCTAATTATTTAAACGTAGCATCTGCTATTAGAATAGCCTTTTTCCAGCTTTTTGCAATCTTTTGTTTACATATAAAATAATTATTGTTATTATATTGGTATATAGATAATCATAATAAATAAACATATGAGTAAATGTAATTCAGCTGTTTATGGTCTCGGCTTTATCGGTGCTGTCGTCTATTATATCGGCAGTGCAACATCTTTCTGGGTTGGAGTCGTTGGATTCCTAAAAGCGTTAGTCTGGCCAGCCTTTTTAGTTTATTATGCTTTTCAATTTCTAGCTAAGTAATAATAAGTAATAAATATATGAACAAAAAATTACTCTCGGGTATTTTGGCAACAGTTTTTATCGTTGCTCCTTTTTTGGTTCACGGAGCGACACTTATTGCTGAAAAGAATTACTATCTCACACCAAGCATGGTGATAAACGATAACCTGTATGCGGTCGGATCTGATGCAAATATGTCCGGTACAGTAACAGGCGACTTATGTATCTTGGGAGGCAATGTGCTTGTTTCTGGTTCTACTGAGGGAGACTTGATGTCAGTCGGAGGAACTGTGAATACAAGCGGGAAGGTTTCTGGAGATGAGCGAGTCGCTGGTGGGAACATTATGATATCTAATTCCATTGGAGGAGACTTACTCGTTGCGGGAGGGCAGATCAGTGTTTTACCAGGCACAACTATTGGTAAAGATGTAGAAATAGCTGGTGGGACCATTAATTACAGTGGCAATGGTAATGGAGAATTAGATATTAGAGGTAGAGATGTATTTATAAACGGAAAAGTTAGCGGAGACGTATCAGTCTATGCTGAAAATGTAAAACTAGGACCTAATGCAGTGATTATCGGTAATTTTGATTATTCTTCTCCTAATCAAGCGGTTTTGGAACAAGGAGCAACAGTTAATGGAGCGACCAACTTCAATAAAACTGTTATGGCGGGCAATAAAGACATGCCTAGCAAGGGAGCATTCTTAGGATTTGTAACCATGGGACTTATGGTTAAGTCGATAATGATAATAATTTCAGCCTTAGTATTAATTTATTTCTTTAAGAAACAAACCGAAGTAATTATTACCGAAGCGGCATCTAATTTTTGGAAAAATACAGGGAAAGGATTTATCTTCCTTATTATTATTCCAGCGGCAATTATTGTTAGCTTTATGACGGTTATAGGGATAGCCTTAGGAGGAATTGCAGCACTTCTATATGCAGCACTCCTTATTATATCTTCAGTCTTAGCTAATCTTCTCTTTGCCTATCTGTGCATGAAGTACATCTTTAAGAAAGAGAAGTACAATCTTAATTGGTGGATTGTTATTTTAGCCACTCTAGTATTCGGAATAATCCTACTTATACCTTTCATTGGATGGCTATTTAGATTTATCATTTTACTCGCTGCTTTCGGTAGTTTGGTAAGTTATGTATTTAGTAAATTTAAAGCGTAACATTAGAAAATATGATTACATACAAAACAATCAAAAAGATCTCTCCTGAAAAGTTGTATAATCTTTATGAGTCTGTCTCTTGGACAAAAGGAGTTAAAGATAAAAAGAAGCACGGATTATTAATATCTAAAGCTTATAATAATTCAGATAGTGTTTTTAGTGCCTGGGACAAACAGGAGCTTGTAGGAGCGATAAGAGCGATTAGCGATAATTTAAACCACGCTGTAATATATGGATTAGTGGTCAATCCTGAGCGTGGCAATGAAGGTATTGCGAAAGAGTTGGTAAAGAGATGCCTTAAGAAATATTCTAAAATGCAGGTAAGTCTAGAGGCTGAAAAATCTTCTTACAAATTCTTTAAAGGGTTAGGATTTAAAGATTCTCCCAATAAGGCTTTATTTGTGGGAAAATGCATCATTTAGTTAAAATAATATAAAGTAGGCTTGACCAAAAGGAAAGCGGGATAAATCCCGCTTTTTAATTAGTCTATTCCGCTCTATCTGGATACCCTGGACAAATTACCGTACATTTTCTTTCTAGACAGATGGAAGTATATGGGCAGCTACTAATTAGTAGGTAGTCCATTGGCGTTTGGCATTCATCATCACCCTTACAACTTGTTTCCATAATCTTTGCAATTTGGTAATTTTCGAAAACATATCCTCGAGGGAGACCGCCTGAACTGCTGTATCGGGTAAGTTCTTTGATTGATGCAATTTGGCTATTCTTTAAATCTACCTTGAAGGCCGAGATATATCCTGGCAAAGAAACTTCACTTTTTAATTCTTCTAAAGAGGCGTTGCCAGATGTGTCGTACGCAAGTAGTATCTTCATGTTATCGGCCATGGGGGCTATGAATTGAGGAGCGCCACTCGGTCGAATGTAATAGCCATTTTTAAGCGTTGGTACACATTCAATAATATCACTTTTATCACATTTTGCTTCTACCTTAGCAGAGTTGAATGCTTCGGTGCCAATAAAGTAGGTAATATGAGCAAAAGTAAACGTGCCCTGATCAATCTTGGAGATTTGGACATAATATTCGCCATCGGGGAGCGTAGCAGGTTTGTTTATTGGGTGATCTGCCCGATATTGGGAATAAATAAATCCAATTGCGAAGAGAATGATAATTCCGACGAGCATGAAATTTAATTTTCTCATGTTTTTGAATATTTGATTATTATTAATAATTATAATATATTGTCTATTTTGTGCAACCCTACCGCTATCAGATGGTTTTTATTTATGATATACTAATTGTAAGATAATAAATTAAACTCATGAAGATACCTAAATATTTAGTCCTTATTGTTATAGTAGTTTTTATTGCTGGAATTTTTGGCTATAGAGCATTCCAAATAAATAAAACAGAAACAGAATACCGAAGCTTTTTACAACAATATGAAAGCCAAATTGTTGGATTGATGGAAAAAGATTCTTTAGCCTACTTTACTGCGGCTAATTCGGGGAAAGACGAAGATTACGAGGCAGCTACCAAGCTCGATATACAAATCAACGATTTTTATATGAATAAAGAGTCCTTTAAAAAGCTTAAAGCTTTTAAAGAGTCAGGATATGTTGTCGACCCATTACTTAAACGTCAACTCGATCTGCAATATACGAGCTTTTTATCTAGCATGTCAGACAAGAAGACATCTGATGAAATAATCTCATCACAGAATAAAATTGAGCAGAAATTTAATACCTATCGCGTTAGTTATAGTGGTAAAGAGCTTTCTGATAATGAAGTCAACGATATTTTAAAAACATCAAAAGACTCTGCGCAATTAAAAACAGTCTGGGAGCAAAGTAAGGATATAGGTAGCTTGGTTAGTGAAGATATTGTAAAGTTGGTTAAATTAAGGAATAAAGATGCTAAAGATTTGGGATTCGAAAATTATCAGCAGATGTCTTTGATAATGAGCGAACAAGATCCTAAAGAAATGGAGAAGATTTTTGATGATTTAGATTTAGCGACCAAAGACATTTATGCTGCTGCTAAAAATGAAATTGATGAGGCCCTAGCTAAATATTATGGAATTAAAGTTTCTGATCTTAAACCATGGCACTATCAAAACAGGTTTTTCCAAGAGGTGCCTCAAATTTTTGATGTAGATATGAATAGTCCATATGAAGGTAAGGACGTCTTAGCTATTACTCGCAACTATTATGAAAAAATGGGCATGCCGATAGATACGATTATTGAAAAAAGCGACCTTTATGAACGCCCAGGAAAGTATCAGCATGCTATGGCTATTATTATTAATCGAGAAGGAGACGCAAGAGTAGTTGCCAATATTAAAAATGATAGTTATTGGATGAACACTTTATTACACGAAGTTGCCCATGCTCTTTATTTCCAAAAAGTAGATCAACAATTGCCATGGGAGCTTCGTACGCCTTCACATACATTAACAACCGAGGCCGTTTCTCAGCTTTTCCAGAGTATGATTTATTCTCCAGGCTGGATAAAGCAAAATTTAAATATAAGCGAAAGTGAAATTAGTAAAGACAAGGACAGTATTACTGAATATAACCGATTGAATTATTTAATTTTTAGTCGCTGGGCTCAAGTAATGTATCGGTTTGAGAAATCAATGTATGAAAATCCAGATCAGGATTTGAATAAGCTTTGGTGGGATTTAGTAGAAAAATATCAGTTAGTTAAGAAGCCAGAGGGAAGAAATGCTCCTGATTGGGCTTCAAAAATCCACATTGCTACTTCTCCCGTCTATTATCACAACTATATGCTTGGTTATCTCTATGGGGCCCAGATTCAGCATTATATAAATACGAAGATATTGAAAACTGACGAGAAGTATCCGAGCTATACTGGGAAGAAGGAGGTAGGAGAGTATTTTATAAAAGAAATATTCGAGCCAGCAGGTCGCTATGATTGGACCACTTTGATTGAAAAATCAACTGGCGAAAAGCTTAATCCTGTTTATTTCGCTAATCAAGTAGCTAAATAGTAATTATTGTTTTTAATTTTATCTTTGCTATAATATAATCAAAACAATAATTAAAAAATAAAGTAATTATGAAGACACAAAAACTATTTCTCTCGCTAATTATATCGGCCATTGGATTCTTATCTTTTATTCCATCAGTTTTTGCCGTACCAACTATTTCTGTCTCTGGAAATGGAGATGGGGACCGAGTTACGGTAACTATAAATGGAGATGCTAATGCGACGGTTCTAATGTATTACACCAAGACAGGGGTTGGACCAGCCTTGCAATCAATCGGAACAACTAATTCCAGCGGGTACCTATCTTTAATCTTGAGCACTAGCACTCTCTCTATTGCTTCAGGAAGCGCTGTTCATGTCATTGTTAACAGTCAGACATCAGCCGATGTAACCTGGCCATATAGTACTTCGACAACGACAACTGGCACTATTACATTGAGCCAGACAGGAATCGTTTTAAATACTGGGTCTTCATCAACAATTACTGCTACTGGCAGCAGTTCACTTTACTTATCAAATAATTCTAATCCTTCAATCGCTAATGTCAGTATTAGTGGCAGTTCGATTACGATTACTGGAAATGCCTACGGATCTACTGTAGTTACTGTCTGCCCACAAAGCTCTTCAACTAATTGTCCTAGTGTCTATGTAACTGTCCAGAGCTCTGGAGCTTCAGCTTTGACTTTCAGTCAGGCTAATTTGACGATTGCTTATGGTCAAAGTGTTCCAGTAACTGTAAGCGGGGGAACAGGAATATATACAATCCTTAACAATTCTAATCCATCAAACGTAAGCGCATCTTTAAGTACCGCAACGATTACGATGAATGCCCTTAAGACTACTGGAAATACTTCAATAACTGTCTGTTCTTCAAACATGAGCTCTTGCGGTATAATTAATGTTACGATTGGTACTTCAAGCAATGCAACCTTGTATTTTAGCCAAACCAATCCAATTATTTCAACTGGACAGACTATAACTATTACTCTTTCTGGCGGTGGCAGCACTAGTTATTATCTTTCTTCTAATTCTAATACAAGCATTGTCCAAGCAACTGTAAGTGGGACCAACCTAACATTGTCTGGAATATTAAGCGGTACCTCAACAATTAATGTTTGTTCCTCAATGGGTAGTTGTAATTCTTTATTAGCTACAGTTAGCTATACTTCATCTGGCGGACCAATCACCTTAAGCCAAGGCACCGTTAATCTTTTGGTGGGGCAAAGCTTGAGTATTACTGTTGCTGGTGGATCAACTCCTTACAGCTTATCTTCTAATACTGGAAATATTTTCCAATCTACTTTGAATGGAAATATTATAACTCTTTCAGGAATTAATGTTGGAACTTCAAGCGTAATGGTTTGTTCTTCTGAGGGAGCTTGCGTAACTCTTTCAGTAACAGTTAATACCACTACTAGTACAACCAGCAATCCGGTCTTTAGCCAGAGCAGTATTTCTTTGACGGCTGGACAAAGCCAATCAGTTAACGTAACTGGTGGCAGCGGATTCTATATTTCCGGAAACACTAACTCAACTGTCGCAACCGCATCAATTAATGGTAGTACAATTACAGTTTCTGCTTTAGCAACCGGGAATACTAATATATCAGTTTGTCAGAGTGGAGGACTATGCTCGATTCTTTATGTCTGGGTTACTTCAGGGAGCACCGCTACTTTGCCATCAACATTTTTAACATTAAGCAAAACCAGCCTGTCTCTTACAACTGGACAGAGCACTGTAGTTAATCTTTCGGGGGGAACTAGTGGTAGCTACTACATCGCATACAACTCAAGCTCTACCATTGTGCAAACCGGTATTAGTGGATCTGTTCTTGTTATTTCAGGAATAACAAAAGGCTGCGCAGTTTTAGTGGTCTGCTCTTCAAATAATATTTGTGGCGCTTTGCCAGTATCAGTTGGGATAACAACATCAACTGTTGATACTGGTTCAACTACAACAAAGTATAAGTTTACTGAAAAAATGACGACTGAAGATTCGGGTGACGATGTGTCTGCCCTTCAACAAAGACTAAAAGACGAAGGTTATTACAATGGAGCAATCACTGGATACTATGGTGCCCTTACCACTAACGCAGTAAGACTTTATCAGAAAGCCAAGGGAATAAACCAAACTGGAACAGTGGGAGCTCTAACAATGGCGGCCTTAAATAAGTAAAATGAATTTTGCCTTATTCTTTTATTTGCTATAAAATAAACGAAATTATGAAAAAATTTGTTTCTATAGCTTTATTTTTGTTTGCAATTGCGATTATCGGCTATATGTGGTTTGGTTATGCCAATATTTATAATCGAATTCAAGCCGGAGGCTTAAAAACAGTTGATACTCAATATGTATATACTTTCAACGAAACCGCATCTCAAGAAATAAAATATGCCGCTTTGGGTGATAGTCTTACGGCCGGAGTGGGGACAGACAATTATGAAGATTCGTTTGCCTACGCTATAGGCAAAAGTTTATCAAGCGATAGCAAGGTTGTTTTTAAAGATTTTTCTCTTTTGGGAGCGAGAACCGAAGACGTGATTGATAAGAATTTACTCGCTGGAACCATAGAAGATAAACCTGATATAGTAACTTTGTTAATTGGAGTAAATGATGTGCGAGAGAATATTAATGAAAAAGAGTTTGAAAAGAATTATGAATTTATTGTTAATGAATTAATTAATGAGACAGACGCAAAGATTTATTTAATTAATATTCCTTTTATCGGATCCAATACTCTTTATCTTCCTCCTTATGATTGGTATTTCCAGAATAGGACGATTAAGTTTAATGAGATTATTAAAAATATAGCTAAAGAGCACAATCTTACTTATATTGATATTGCAACTCCGACCAAGGAGATATTCAAGAATGATGGTTTCTACTATTCGGTTGATTCTTTTCACCCCAGCAAGGATGGTTACATGATTCTAACAAAAATAATTTATGACAATATCGATCATTAATCCGGTAGGAGCAACATATATTTTTATACTGATTTTTGTTGTCGCTATTTTATTATCTTTGCGCAAGAAAAAAGATGAAGGATTTTTTCCTCTTTCTACGACTAATGAACTTAAGGGATTAGCCATCTTAACGGTGGTATTTGGCCATATTGGTTATTTTTTAATCACTGGCAATCTTTTTTTGTTCCCCCTGTCTACAATCTCGGGAGTAGGAGTTGATTTGTTTTTATTCTTGTCGGGCTATGGTTTAGTTGTCAGTGCAATGAGAAAGTCTCGCACGATTGGTACTTTCTATCGCGACCGTCTTTCGAAACTGTTAGTGCCGCTTTGGATGGTGCTCGGCATTTTTTATTTATTAGATTTCTTTGTCTTAAACAAGACTTACTCTGTCATCTCTATTATTTCTTCCTTTTTAGGTTTTTTCCCGACAGCTAGCCTGTATTCTGATATCAATTCTCCTTTATGGTATCTTACTCTTACATTGTTTTATTACCTTATCTTTCCTTTGGTGTTTATCAAAAAGAAACCATGGCTTTCAGCAGCTATAATCTATTTAACTAGCTATTTGCTGTTAGCTTTGAACTTCGGTTCTATTTCTGGGGTAAGGTATTTTTATGAAACACACTATTGGGCTTTTCCTATCGGAGTTTTCCTAGGGGGACTGCTTTATAATACAAAAGCAATCGATGGCTTTATTTCTAGGACTATAGCTAAAATTAATACTAGCAAGGCTTTAGTAGTTTTTAAAAATGTAGCTTACTACTTACTAGTTTTAGCCCTGCTCCTTGCCATTGGTTATGCTTCTCATTCAGGCATGGGAAGGGAAATTGGTCAGGAACAACTTGTTAGTGTTGCTGTTACTTTATGTTTTGTTTCATTGTTTTTGATGAAAAAGACGGAGATAAAATTATTCAGCTTGTTTGGCCTTTATTCTTATGAAATATATTTATTGCATTGGCCGATATTATACCGATACGATATTTTCTTTAAGATTTTACCAGGCTGGTTAGCCATGATTTTGTATTTAATTTTATTTATTTGTTTGGGTTGGTTATTAAAGAAGGCTTCGGAAGGAATATTGGGCAAATTAAAGTAAATATTTATTGATCAATAATAGGACTGACTTTTAGTCAGTTTCTTTTGTCCTACTATTATTAGCTGTAATATGCTATAATGGCTTCAAGATACTTACCGATGAATCAAGTTGATTCTCGTTAACACCCATTTTATTATTTAATCTGTACGTATTGAGGTCGACTTCTGTCTATAAAAATAACCTTAATTACAACGTATCGATAGTGTAACTAAAGCTAAGCTCACGATTTTATAATCTCAATATGGTTATTTGTCATGTTATTAGTTTTAATTAGTTAGAACCAATAAATAATAAAAATATGAAGAAACTTAATAATAAATTAACGCTAATCGTCTTGGCCGGTTTTTTAGTATTCGGCCTTGCTGGACCGATTTTTGCAGCAGGCCCAGCAGCAGTAAATCTCGGAGCAGCTGGTAATTTTGTAGTTTTAACAAAGTCAGGAATTTCAACCACTGGCACAACTCAAATTGTTGGAAACATTGGAGTTAGTCCAGCCCCAGCGACCTACATAACTGGATTTGGATTAATAATGGATTCTTCAAATGTCTTTTCAACTTCTTCTAAAGTGAGCGAAAAGGTGTATGCCGCCGATTACGCAGTTCCCACTCCTTCTTCAATGACCACAGCGATAAGTGATATGCAAAATGCATATGTTGATGCGGCGGGAAGAACATTGCCAACAGCTACTGAATTAGGAGCTGGTAATATTGGTGGAATGAATCTTGCTCCCGGACTTTATAAATGGAGCACTGGAGTAACAATACCAACAAACGTTACTCTTTCTGGTAGTACTAATGATGTTTGGATTTTCCAGATAGCACAAAATCTTATTGTTAGTTCTGGTGCACAAGTTATCTTAAGCGGTGGAGCCCAAACTTCAAATATTTTCTGGCAAGTCGCTGGTCAAACAACACTTGGAACAAACTCTGTTTTTAATGGAAACATATTAGATCAAACCGCGATTGTGTTAAACACTGGTGCGGTGTTGAATGGCAGAGCGCTTGCCCAAACGGCAGTTACTCTAGATTCAAATACAGTTAATAAGCCAGTTATTCAAGTAGCCCAAACTACAACTACACAAACAGTTACAACCCAAACAACGACTCAACAATTGGGACCAATAACGATAAGTAAATCGTTAGTCCAAATGAATAGAGAAGAATTAACGAATACATTGCTTAGGCTTATCCTAACTCTAATAATGCAGGGAAAGTTAACTCACTTGTAGGAGTTAGCAGAATCCCTTTCTTGACTTGTGTATTGGTCGATCATACACATGAGACTCAAATATAAATATTAATAATAAAATATATGGTAAAAAATAAAAAAAATTTAGCGCTAATTTTTGCGGCTGGGTTTTTTGTGCTCGGCCTTGTTGGATTAGTT
>Ga0172381_10001219_pt1 | contig 30754 bp, 36 predicted proteins | sample Leawel6488metaG_FD_119754 | JGI IMG/M metagenome (GOLD analysis project Ga0172381, IMG submission 119754) | Leachate microbial communities from a municipal landfill in Southern Ontario, Canada - Leachate well 64-88 metaG | ecosystem: Engineered > Solid waste > Landfill > Unclassified | place... | reverse complement strand
GATTACCAAGGGCGCAGGATTTGTGTAGATAGTTGCTTTGTTATACAGGTGCGAGGTGTTTTGAGTTGATAAAGTGATGATTGGGATAATCATCGCAAAAGACGGAAGGCGAGAAAAGCAAAAAGGCAGTGCTCTAACAGTGCTCTATGATGCATGAAACGGTGGAATAATGAGGTAATGGATAAATGGGTGATACAGAGGCGGCGAGAACGGCGGCGGCGGAAAACAGAATCGGGCGGACGGTCGATAAAGCGGAATTGGCGCGAGTGACCGGGTACTCAGTGTCATGGATCGAAAAGCTGATGAAGCAGGGAATGCCGATCAAAAACCAAGGACGGAAACGATCGGGGGTCGCGACGACATTCGACACCGCGCAAGTACTTGACTGGATGCTGGCGGCGGAACGAAAAAAGGTCGAGGCGAAATACGAGGAGCTGATCAAGCTGCTCAAAAAGCGGGCGGGCATGGTCGATGAAAACGGGAATCCAATCGGGAACGCAGCCGACGACATCATGTCCGAGACGGAGGCAAAGCGGCGCGAGAGATCGGCCAAGGCACAGATTGCGGAAATTGAACTGAAAGCGAAACAGGGTATTATGGTCGAGGTTGCGAAGGTGAACGCGATACTCGATAAAATCATAACGAATTGCCGGGCGCGGCTGTTATCGATACCATCGAAGACAGCGGCCCAGGTTGTGGACGCGAAAAACGCGAAAGACGCGAATACGATTATCGAGCGGGAAATATACGAGGCGTTGCATGAGTTATCAAATATCAACCTTACTGCTGTTGTCGCTCAAGGCGGCGATGTCGCGGTGGGCGCCACCGACGCGGATGACGGTGAGTGAATGGGCCGACGCCAATCGTATGTTATCCCCCGAATCGAGCGCGGAACCGGGACGCTGGCGTACTGACAGAGCGCCCTATCAGCGCGAAATCATGGATGCGACAACCGATCCGGAAATAGAAACGGTGAGTTTTATGAAATCGGCACAGATTGGCGCAACTGAACTCATCAACAACGTGATCGGATTCCATGTGGATCAGGATCCGGCGCCGATACTGCTCATTCAGCCGACGAAAGAAACGGCCGAGGCATGGTCGAGGGAGAGGCTGGATCCGATGCTCCGCGACACGCCGACACTGAGGGATAAGGTGAGCGACTCGAAATCGCGCGACAAGGAAAACACGATGCGTTACAAAAAATTTCCCGGTGGATTTCTTGCAATTGTGGGAGCGAACAGCCCATCAGGATTGGCGATGCGTCCGATACGGATAGTGATGTTCGATGAGGTCGACCGTTTCCCGGCAAGCGCGGGAGAAGAGGGCGACCCGATATCGCTGGGAAAAAAACGCGCTGCGACGTTTTGGAATCATGCATACATCGAGGTGTCGACGCCGACGATCGACGGGGTGAGCAGAATTCAGAAGGGATATAACGAATCGGATCAGAGGCGTTTTTATGTGTCCTGTCCCCACTGTGGAGAAAGGCACCTACTGACATTTTTCGGTGTCGATGAGCGCGGGGAAATTGTGGTCGACAAGAACTCGAACGGTAGGGGCGGCATCATTTGGGAGAAAGATGAGAATGGGAATCATCTGCCGGAAACAGCGGCGCATTGCTGCTCTCACTGCGGAAGCCTCCAATACGACAGCGACCTTCCGGGAATGCTGGCGAAAGGGGTATGGATCAAGGGCAGGCCCGAGGTCAAAGGTCATGCCGGATTTCATATCAACGAATTGTATAGCCCGTGGGTGAAATTCTCGAAGACGGTTAAAGAATTCCTTGAGAGCAAAAACGATCCGATGCGATTAAAAACATGGTACAATACGGCGCTCGGAGAGGTCTGGCGCGAGGGTAAGGACATCGGTAAAGCGGAAACGCTGATGGAGAGGCGCGAGAATTACGACGCCGAACTGGTTCCCTACGGAGGGGTGTTCATCACGATCGGGGTGGATGTACAGGACGATCGGCTCGAGGTGGAAACAATCGCATGGGGGCGCGATCATGAAAACTGGACGCTCGAGTACAAAGTGCTCAACGGCGATCCGGGGATTCCATGGACGGTTCCGGGATCGGTGTGGGCAACGCTCGACGATTATCTGGGCAAGACTTTTAAGCATGAATCCGGGGCGCGGCTGAGAGTAATGGGAACGGGCATCGATACGGGCGGACATCATACCAAGATGGTGTACGCTTTTTGCAAGGAGAGATTCGGGCGTCAGGTGTTCGCGCTCAAGGGCGCTGACCAGAAGGCCAAGGATTTAGTAACGAGACCATCGAAGAAAAACAAGGGCAAAGTAAGGCTGTATACGGTGGGAACGGTGACGGCGAAGGACACCATCATGAGCCAACTATCCCAGGAGAAGCCGGGGCCGGGATACTGTCATTTCCCGCGGGGATACGGGAGACAGTATTTCGAGCAGCTCCTCGCCGAGCATCCGGTGACGCGTATGGTGAGAGGGCATAATGTGAGGAATTGGGAACTCAAGCGGTCGAACAGTCGTAACGAGGCGCTCGACTGCCGGGTGTACGCGCTGGCGACGCTGGCGATTTTGGGCATCGATATCAATGCGGGAGTGAATAATTTCCTGCAGAAGGTCGGGGGAAACCCGATAGTAGATGTCAATCTCAAAGCGGACGCGCCGGCGACGAGAAGGCGAGCGAGGGTCATGAGCAGTGTGGCGTAAACTCACCCCCTTATTCCCCCTCTCTTGCAAGCAATAGAGGGGGAGATCAAAGAATGAGAATAATGGAAACATCGATGACATTTTTCGATATACTTTTTACGACGCCGATACCGGGGCTGATAGTGGGAGTGGTGTTGTTATCACCATTGACGGCGTTTTTGATTTATGTGGCATATATAATGCGTGACAAAAAAAGATAATAACAAATGTTATGCTTCCGGGATAATTTATTAAAACGATAGTTTGATAATAGAAAGAAAAACGATATGGCCGGGATAACGCTTACGCAGGCGAATACGCAGTTAGCATTGTGGCTGGAGGCCGATGCCGCTGTGGCGACAGGGCAGAGCTACAGCATCGCGGGGCGGTCATTGACGAGGGCAAACGCCGGGGAAATCACCGAGAAGATCAAATTCTGGGAGGCAAAGGTGAACAGGCTGACCAGAGGAGGAATCCGTATCAGAGGAGCGACGCCGTTATGACGAACGAGACGGTTATTTTGATTCTGAAAATTATCGGCGGTGTGGCGGTTTGGATATTTTCGGTTTGGTTATATGGTATAATTCGCGACAAAATCGGCAGACATAAACGAGGCGGCGGACGATGAATAAACGAACACGACAACTCGAACGCGAAATGATGTTCCGGGAAATCAAGCGGCCATCGATTGCGGTGAACGAGAATTTCATCGATCGGGCGATTGAATTCATATCGCCGGTGCAGGCGCTCAAACGCAGGCAGTCGAGGATGGTGCTCGCATTGACGGGCGGGTATAAAGGCGCGAGCAAGTCACGGCGGGGACTGTCCGAGTACAATCCGAAATCGGGATCGGCAGACGCCGACATCAATTACGATCTGCCGACGCTGAGGGACCGGTCGAGGGATTTGGTTCGCAACAATCCGCTCGGCGGGGGAGCAATTTCGACAACGGTCAATAGTGTGGTCGGCACCGGGATACGCCTCAATGCGCGTGTGAACCGTGACATCCTCGGCATGACTCCGGATGAGGCAAAGGAATTCGAACGTCAGGCAGAGTACGGATTCGGACTGTGGGCCGAGGGATGCGACATCGAGCGGGCGCTGTCGTTTTACGAGATGCAGGAATTGGCATTCCGGTCGACGCTGGAAAACGGGGATGTTGTTGTACTGTTGCCCTATCAGCGGAGGCAGGATGATGCTTTCGGATTGAAACTGCAGGCGGTCGAGGCGGACAGGCTGTGTAATCCGAACAGCGGAATGGATACCGATACGATGTCCGGGGGTGTCGAACTTGACGAGGTGGGCGCTCCGAAAAAATATCACATACTCAGCGTTCATCCCGGCGATTACGGGAAAGCGGGAAAGAGGGAATGGAAAGATTATCCGGCTTTCGCGAGCGACGGCAGGCCTAATGTGCTGCATCTGTTCCGCAAACTACGGGCGGGACAGCATCGGGGAGTGCCTTATCTGGCGCCGGTGATCGAGTCGCTGAAACAGATCGAGCGCTACTCGGATGCGGAACTGATGGCCGCGGTGGTTGCGGGCATGTTTACGGTGTTCCTTCAGTCCGAAAGCGGCGAGGAATTCGCGCCGATGATGCCGACGAGCGAAACGGGAGCGACATCCGCCGACGAGGATATCAAACTGGATTACGGCGCGGTGGTGAGCTTGGCTCAGGGCGACACGATAAGCACAGCGAATCCGGGCAGGCCGAACGCGCAGTTCGACCCGTTTGTGCAGGCGATATACCGTCAGATCGGAGTGGCGCTGGAACTGCCCTACGAGATGCTGGTCAAACACTTCACGAGTTCATACTCGGCGGCGAGGGCGGCGATATTGGAGGCGTGGCGGTTTTTCTTGTCGAGGCGGGCATGGCTGACGAGGAGCTTCTGCCAGCCGGTGTATCGGGCATGGATGACCGAGGCGATCGCGAGCGGGTATTTGTACGCGCCGGGATTTTTCGATAGCCCCTATTATCGGGCGGCCTATCTGGGCGCGGAATGGATCGGTCCGACACAGGGACAAATCGATCCGGTCAAGGAAGTGCAGGCGGCGGAAAAGAGGATTGGCCTTGGTTTGTCCACGAGAAGCGAGGAGAGTGTTGCTATAACGGGGACGGACTGGGAGAGCAAGGTTCCGCAGATGAAATATGAGAATGAACTGATGAAAGAAATAAACGGCGGATTCGTTCCATCGAAGGACGAACCGGAACCGGAGGAAAACGAGGAAAAAGAGGAAGATGATGAGGAAGAAGAAAAAAAATAAACTCACCCCCTTATTCCCCCTCTCTTGCAATCAATAGAGGGGGGGATCGCGGAATGATAATAAATCGAATAAAGAAATTGAAAATAACTGACAACTGAATAGCCGGGCGCGGCCACGTCCGGCAACCCGCAGCAGGCGGCGAGCTGCGGTTATGGAGCGGCAAGAAGGGTGCCCTTTCTCACCTTTTTTGCCGCTCACTTTTTTGGGAGGGAACATGAATATCATCGATATACTGACATCGCCCTGGGCGTTACTGCCGGAGAAATACAACGAAATCATTGGGATTTACGAGCGATGGGCGGGCGGCGAAAAAGCGGAAATCGCCAAGATCGAGGCCTCGCTGGGGCGCCCCCTCAAGAACGAGCAGAAACGGTATGAGATTGTCGACGGTGTGGCGGTGATACCGGTGGAGGGAGTGCTGGCAAAACGCATGAACCTCTGCATCGAGATTTCCGGGGGAGCATCGACGCAGATTATCGCGCAGGATTTCGGATTGGCGATGGGCGATCCCTCAGTGGAGGGAGTACTGTTTGTCATCGATTCTCCTGGCGGAGAGGTCAGCGGCACACAGGATCTGGCGGGCGCGATTTTTAGGGCGCGGGAACAGAAACCGGTATATGCGATTGCCGATGGCATGATGGTCTCCGGAGCCGCATGGATCGGGACCGCAGCCGAACGGGTGTTTCTGGTGGACGGTACGACGCTGACCGGCTCGATCGGAGTGGTGATGGTTCACCGGGACTTTTCAAAACGTGCCGAGCAGAGCGGAGTTAAAACGACCGAGATTTACGCGGGGGAATACAAAATGATCGCGAGCGACCAGAAACCGCTGACCGACGAGGGGCGGGAATACCTGCAGGCGATAGTCGACGACATGTACAGCGCATTTGTCGGCGATGTGGCGAAAAACAGGGGAACGACTGCGGAAGATGTGCTCGAACGCATGGCGGACGGACGCCTGTTTGTCGGCGCGAAGGCAGTGGAGGCGGGACTGGTCGACGGCATCGCCACTATGGGCGAAGTGATGGTGATGATAAAGGAGGAGGCCGCGCAAAGAAAAGCGGGAACCTATGCGCCGTTGACAGCGAAAGCGGCAGAATCAGGCGCTCGAAACAACGATAAAGCGCAGCGGACAAACATACACACACAAGGAGGCAGCATCATGGGAGAGACAACGAAAGTGGAAATCACGGTCGAATCGCTCAAGCGGAATTATCCTCAAGTGGCGGAGGCCATCTACAACGACGGCTGTGCCGTGGGAGCGAAAGCGGAACGGGAGAGAATTCAGGGTGTCGAAGCGCAGTCGATGCCCGGACATGAGGCGCTGATCGCCTCGCTCAAGTTCGACGGGAAAACATCCGGGCCCGAGGCGGCGGTGCAGGTGATCAACGCCGAACGGTCGAAGATGGGCAGGATGATGGACACGATCAGAACGAGCGCTCCGGATCCGGCGCCGTTGAGTGTATCGGCGGAACAGGCGACTGTGAGCGCGAACGCTCCGATCGAGGAGATGGCGAAAGCCGAGTGGGACCGTGACGCGAAAGTGCGTGACGACTTCAACGGGAACTATGAAACCTATCTGGCTTTTGTCAAAATCAAGGGATTCGAGTGGAAAGAGTAGTAAACTCACCCCCTGACCGCGAAGCGACCTCTCTTGAAAATAGAGGGGGAAAAGGAAAACTAACGAGAAACAAACAAACGCAAAAAACGATAACCGGAGGAACGGATTATGAAATGGGCAGAGAAAAAAACACGAGTATTCACCGCGGTCATGCTGGCCTTTGCGCTGGTGTTCATGTTCGGGGGAATGGCATACGCGGGAACAACTACGATACCGATCAACGGCAAAGTGACCGGCGGAGTGCTGACGATGGTATTTGCGCTGGCAGGCGGCATGGCGCTGGCGGCGGACACTCCCGCGGCGTATGAACTCCAGAATTACAACGATCTGCCGGTGGCGGCGACAACGACGATATACGAAGGCTCGGCGGTTGGGGACAACGGATCGGGCTATATGAGAGCATTGGTCGCGGGGGATCCGTTCCGGGGATTCGCTTATCGACAGGCGGACAACAATCCCGGCAGCGCGGGCGATATCAATGTACATCTGATACAGGATGGGAAGGTTGTCGCGGCGTTCACATCGATCGCGATAACGAATGTCGGAAACGATGTCTATATGTCCGACGATGCGACATTCACGCTGACGCCCGGGAGTAACAGCTATGTCGGTAAACTCGTACGCTATATCAGCGCGACGAGCGGCATTGTGGCGTTCAGCATTTACAACCCGGTACTGGCGGCGGATGCGGTTACAAACGCGAAAGTCGCTGACGACGCGATCAGCCTCGAACATCTGGACAGCGGGATCGAGCCGAGCCATGTGGCCAAGTACGCCGGGACGCACACATCGAGCGCAAACGGCGGCGGAGTAAATGCGCTGACGGTGACGGGTGTGGCATCGACCGACATTGTTGTGGCGATGATGAAAGCGGTGGGATCGACTCCGAGGACGCTTTTGACGGTGATCCCGACGACGAACACGCTGACCTTCACATTCAGCGGCGATCCGAGCACCGATCACTACGTGTATTACGTGGTGTTCAGGGCGGGAGCGTAACCCCCCTCAATCCCCCGCGAAGCATGTAAACGGGGGGGATAAAGAACTCACCCCTTTACCCTCTCTTAAAAATAGAGGGGTATAAAACAGAATAAAAATCATAACGCATAAAAAGGAGCAATACGATGGGATTGGAGAGATTAACCAGACGCGAGGTGATAGGGCTCTATTACCTCGCACTGCAGCAAAGCGACGGAATGGGCTGGGTGCCGAAAATATCGAATTATTTCCCCAGCAACCAAGCAAGCGAAGAATACGGCTGGCTTGGACAGGTTCCGGCGCTGCGTGAATACCTCGGCGGGCTCCATGCCAAAGGGCTGACGGAAAACGGAGTCACCATCAAAAACAAGGAATTCGAGGCAACGCTCGAATTTGCCCGGACTGAAATTGAGCGTGACAAGAGCGGACAACTTCAGGCGCGAATCAGAGAACTGGCCGAACGGACGAATTCGCATTTCGCGAGTCTGTTGTCGACATTGATTCTCAATGCCGCCGCGACGGAATGCTATGACGGCGCGTATTTCTTCGACACCGATCATACCGAGGGGGACAGCGGCACGCAAGACAACGACATCACGGTCGATATTTCCGGTCTCGGGACCACGACCCATTCGACAATCGGAGTAACTGCGCCGAGTGTCGGCGAAATAGCAATGTCTATCATGCACGGAATCAAAAAAATTGTCGGATTCAAAGACGACCAGGGCGAGCCGATGAACGAGCTTGCGAATCAATTTCTGGTGATGGTGCCGGTGAGTCTGTATGATTCGGCGCTGGCGGCAGCGACAAAGGAATATGTCGGATCCGGCGAACAGAACATTCTCGGCCCGAACGGAGCGTTCAAAATCGATGTGGTCGCGAATGCGCGTCTGACCTGGACGGACTCGTTTGCAGTGTTCCGCACGGATGGGACGATCAAACCGTTCATCCGTCAGGAAGAAGTTGCGCCGGAATTCGACGGGCTGGCCGAGGGCAGCGAATACGCGACTCTCAACAAAAAGCACCTGTACACGGTTTATGCCCGCAGAAATGTTGGCTACGGACTGTGGCAGCATGCGTGCTATGTAACCATGGTTTAATAACATTCGCCCGTCATTGATAGCGGCGGATGACCGAACGGGCGGGGGACACCCCCTCCCCCGCCTGTACTGAAACAAACGGGCAACACCAATGAACACGAGGAAAAAATATGGCACAAAATATTATCATTTACACAGTAGTGGGGCGTAAGCTCACGCTGAACAACGGCATTGTCAAGCTGAGGCCGGAGCAGGCGAAAACAAGGCTGCACAATCTAGAGCCTGTGGGGGGATTCGGCAAAAACGGACAGTACAAGATTAAGAAACCGATCGAGTTCAAACGCGGTGAGGAGCTCGGCATCGATGTTGACACGGTGGGCAGACTGTCGAAACAGAATGCAATTCCGAAAGAGACGATGGAAAACGCGGTGAGGGATGCGGTTGACAAAGCCGCCGGCGCGAAGAAAACGAAGGGGATGGGTGTCGCGAAAGAACTTGCCGACGACGATCCCACGGCTGACGGGGCGCTGAGTTAATAACAAACAAACAAGAAGGCGAGAAGACGCTGACATGAAAAAAATATTGATATTGACGCTGGCGATGACGGCGTTCATCGCCGGAAACGCGGCGGCGTGGGAGCAGAATGCAGCTACGTTGAATATAACGATCGCATCCGACAGCACTCATTACGCGGCTATCGGCGACTCGCTGGCGTTGGCGCGCGACGAATGGAAAGAAGACATCTCGGACAGCACGGATGCGGCACGGTCAGAAGCATTGGCGGCGATCTCGGACAGCACGGCGGCTGCGATAGCGGACTCACTGATCGCGGAACGTCTGAAATATCTGGGAGCGATATCCGACAGTCTGAAAAATGCCATCGGGGACTCATTGGCGCTGGCCCGTGACGAGTGGAGTGAGGACATCTCCGACAGTACCGCGGCGGCGATAGCTGATTCGCTGATCGCGGAACGTCTGAAATATCTGGGAGCGATAAGCGACAGCACGGCTCAAGCCATTGCGGACTCACTGATTAATGAACGGTCGAAATATCTGGCGGCAATCTCCGACAGTATACACACGATAAAGGGACTGGCGGTGACCGATACACTTAAAACCGAGCTGACAAAACTTGCACAGACGGTCGGCGCGGATTCAAGCGGATACGGCGATGTGGTCATCCGGACTGCGGGTGAAGCGGTGACAAAGGGAGCGCTGCTGCATTTCGATATCGACGGGAAGTGTTACCTCGCCGATTCGGACAGCAGCGGGACGATGCCTGGACTCTTTTTGGCGATGACCAACGCGGGAGTTGGCGCGGCAGTTGTAACAATGGAGGCGGGACGATTCCGTCTGGATTCATGGAACTGGACTCCGGGCGCGATACTTTACGCGGGAGAGACTCCGGGGGTGATTACGGCGAGCAAACCGACAAACGCGGGCGAGCAGATACAAGCGGTCGGGTACGCTGAAACGGCGGATGTAATCAGATTTCGTCCATCATTGACAATTATCGAGGTGACGCCATGAAACGGATAACGATTATATTTGCGGCTTTTTTACTGCTGTCAATTCCGGCGCGAGCGCAGGCCCCGATCGAGACGATCGAGGGCGCGACGGTGCTGCATACGATCACCGAACTGGTGCGGTTCGACTCGGCTGACAGCACGATATTCCGTATCGACGGGGTCGGCGACATCGAGCGCAGCGGGGTCATGTACGCTTGGGGCAACATGGGGTTATGGCTCAAGGCGACCGGGGACAGTGTCAAAGTGCGAGTGTATATTTACGCCGGACAGTGCGAGCTGCTCACGACAACGCTCGCGGATACGACGAGCTACAATTTTGCGCTGGTGGATTCGGTGGATATCGAGACATCCGGACTGAGCCACCGTCAAATATCAAACTACATGCCCTCCTGCGATCACTGGTATATCGCACTCAAAGGGCTGACCGGCAACGGATCGGACACCTATTTCGGCGAGGGTGTCGCGATCAAGGAGCGATACTGATGGCTCTGGATTTCAACGGGCAGATGGCGGACGATCTGGACGCCTTTCTCGATCCGGACGCGGGATTCGGTGTCGACGCCACGGTGGACGGCATATCGGTCGAGGGGATTTTCGACGCGGAGTATGTCGAATCATTGGAGGTGGAGGAAACCGCGCCGGCGTTCACCTGCAAAACGAGCGATGTAACATCGGCGGCGCATGGGGACGCGGTGGTTGTGAACGCGACGAATTACACGATAGCGGGTGTCGAGCCGGACGGAACGGGTATGACCAAGCTGATATTGAGGGAAGTCTGATGTCGATTCAGTTTTCGGTCAAGGCGCAGGTGAAGGATGTGTTGCGCGATCTGAGCAAGGCGCAGCGCGAGGTGGTCCCGGAGTCGACGGTTGCGGCGCTGAATAGAGCGACCGAACGTACGCAGACGGCATCGGTGAGGGAAACGGCGAGCGCGCTCCAGATCAAGCCGAAAGTTGCGCGGGGGCTTTTGAGATTTCAGCGGCGGGACAGAGCGCGGAAATTATTCTGGACAGCAGGAATATACACGGTGATCGGCGACCTGCCGGCGGGAAAGCTGGGGAAAATCCGGCAGCAGAAGAAAGGGGCAAAGGCCGGGAAATATTTATTCGAAGGGGCGTTCAAAGCGACAATCAAACAGTCGAATCACACCGGCATTTATAAACGCAAAGGAAAACCGAGATTTCCGATTGTGGAACAGCGGGTGAAAATACGGGATAAAATCGAGCCGATCATCATACAAAAAATTCAGACAGTGGGGATACCGGAATTCAATTATGAATTTCACCGTCAATTACAGTGGCGTCTCAGGCGAAGGGGGTTGTTATGAGCCATGCGCGTCAGCAGATCAGAGAGGCGATAGTCACGCTGTTGGATGCGATAACCGATGTGACGGGGTATGTCAAACCCTTTCGAACCGCACCGCACGACCGCTCGCCGGATATCGTGGTTTACACAACGACGGACGAGATCATGCACCAATACGACGCGGACAACAAATACATCCACGCGCTGACGGTCGAGGTTGAAATCCGTAAAAAAGCAAACGACACGCTGGACGACGATCTGGATGCACTTTGCTCAAAAGTGGAAGTGAAAATGTTTACCGATCCGACATTGGGCGGGAAAGTGAAGCAGACGGAACTGATACAGACCGACATTAAATTCGATGGCGAGGGTAATAAGGATACCGGACTGGCAACGCTGACTTTCGAGGTATGGTATCGGACGGTGCGGACGGCTCCGGAAACGATAGTGGCATAATGAGGAGGTGAAAGGAAATGGCGACACATGCGGGAAATGAGGGAATTGTAAAAATCAGCACGGTTACGGTTGCGGAAGTGACCTTGTGGGAATACAATGAGAGCGCGAATCTTGTCGAAGACAGCGAATTGGTCGACACGAACAAAACTTATAAAGCCGGGCAGAAGGACGGCGGCGGGACGGTCGAGTGCCATTGGGATCCGAGCGACACGACCGGACAGAACACACTGAGAGCGGGGGCATCCATCGCGCTGGTGCTCTATCCGACAGGAGTGGGAGTCGGAAAAAAGTGGAGCGGAACAGTTCCGATCGACACCATGAAAATCAACGGAAGCCGCGACGGCCTGGTCGAAGCGACGTTCACATTCAAGGGTGTGTTGGCGGAAACGGCGGCATAACCCCCCTTAGTCCCCCCGTAAACGGGGGAGAGAGAAAGACCCCTTAATCCCCCGCGAAGCATGTCAACGGGGGGAGAGCAGGGAACGTCACGAGAAAATAAAATCGGCATATAAAAAGAGAGAGAGGTGAAAGAAAATGGCGACTCATCATGGAAAAGAAGGAACGATATATGTTGAAGGCTCGGCGGTCGCGGAAGTGACCTCGTGGGAATACAACGAGAGCGCGAACGTTGTTGACGACAGCCAGTTGATCGATACCGGAAAAACATTCAAAGCGACACAGAAGGACGGCTCCGGAACGATCGAATGTCACTGGGATCCGGCAGACGCGGAGCAGTTATCGCTGAGATCAGGCGCCGAAGTTGAAGTATCGCTCTATCCGACCGGAATCGAGGTGGCGGATACACGGCTTTACGGCGACATCATTGTCGATACCATAAAGGTCACCGGAGGACGCGACGGGCTTTCAGAGGCGACGTTCACCTATAAAGGGGTGCTGACAGAAGAGGTGATACCGCAGCCGTAAAATATCTTAAAAATATTAATGGTAGTTATACGCCGAAAAAAACACAGAAGAAAGGACGAAACGATGAGTTTGGAAATATTGGACAGGGCGAGGGCGCTGAAACAGCAGGCCTCGGAAAAGCTGCGTACGGTGGAAATCGCCGACCTCGGCGACGACAACGGGCCGCTGACGGTGTATGTGAGGCCGATAACCAACGAGGAGCTGCGCCGCATCATATCGGAGCCGGACAGGATCAAACGCGCTGCGCTGACGATCGACATCCGTGCTCTGGACGAAAAGGGCAAGCGCCTATTCGCGAACGAGGCGACGGAAATCATACGGGCATTCCAGCCGAAATATCTGCTCAATGCATCGGAAGAAATCAACCGCGACATCAATGAAGAATTCGGGCAGGGCGGGCTGGCGGTCACAGTGGATAATGTCGACGCCGCAAAAAACTCCTGAAGGAAGACTCCGAACTGATGCTGTTGTTTCATATCGCGGATAGAAAAGGAATGACAATCGGACAGGTTCGGAGCCTTCCACAGTGGGAAATCATCTATTGGGCGGCGTATTACGACGAGATGAAAAAACAGAAACCGTAAGAACTCACCCCCTTATTCCCCCTCTCTTGAAAATAGAGGGGAGCCCCCTAACCCTACCCTTTCCCCCTTAAAAGAGGGCAAGGGGAAAATGATACGTCAAAAGGCGAGCGGCGATGGCGAGAAGCGCGGTAAAATTCGAGATTTCGGCGGTCGACAAGACAAAACAGGCGTTCGACAGCGCCATGCGGGGAATCAACAACCTCGAAAGCAGATTCATGTCGATCATGGGACCGGTGACCGCGCTGGCGAGTGTTGCCGGTCTGGGGGCGCTCATCACAAAAACAGCGAACACGGGGGATGTGTTCGACGACATGAGCGCGCGGACGGGGGTCGCGGTCGAGAACCTGTCCGGATTATCGCACATGGCAAAACTGACGGGGACGGATATCGACAGCGTGGAAAAATCGCTGAAATATCTGACCGGGCAAATGCTCGATGTGTCGCGCGGATCCGGGACAGCGAAAAAAACGTTTGACGAGCTGGGCATTTCGGTGCTCGATCAAAACGGACGTCTCCGCGGGACGACCGATGTGCTGATAGACATGGCGGGAAAACTGTCGGGCATGACCGACGAGACGAGGCAGGCGGCGCTGGCTATGGAAATGCTGGGCGCCCGATCCGGCGCGCAGCTTGTGCCGATGCTCAAGCTGGGGAAAGACGCCCTCGAAGATATGAAAAACGAGATGAAACGCCGCGGGAGTTTATGGACGGCAGAGGACGCCGCGGCGGCGGGTCGCTATAACGACGAACTGGAAAATATGAAAGACGCAGCAGGAGGGCTGGGGCGGGCTTTCGCGATGGAACTGATTCCGGAATTGACCAAAGGCGCGACGGCGATGACCGGGTGGATCGCGGCGAACAAGGGGTGGATCGGCGATGAACTAAACGATAAAGTCACGGCATTGAAAGAAAATATAGCGGCGATCAACAAATACAAGGGTGTACTCGCAGGAACGCTGGGATTGACATGGATGGCAGTTCATGTACAATCGTTTGTAGCATTAAACACGGCGTTGTACACAACAATAGCAGGTTTAGAAATATTAAAACAGTACTCGCAAAATAGAGAGCCGTTTTCTTTACAATTTGAGAAACGGATCGAAGATCGTTCCTCCGGCGATCTGAGCGATTTGATAAACGCCGATATCCAAGCGGCGACGGGGAAGAAAATACAATTGACATTCGAACCCGTCATGATGATGCCCGACAAAAAAGGAATCGGCGAGGATATACAAAAATTACTGCCATCGCTGGGGCGGTTTACTATGCCAGCGATCGACAACCGGGAACTGATAAAAAGCGCCGATGAAGCGAAAGCGGTTTACTACGACGCGAAAAACGTTTTCTCCTCGGCGTTCACGTTTCCGAAATCGATCATGAGTTTGGATTTTCAGACGGCCGGGCTGTCGGACATGCTGAAAACCACGAAAACGGCGCGGACGGCTTATGACGATCTGCTGGCGCTGGGAGGGCGCAAGGCGCTGATGCCGGAGATGTCCTATACATTCAAAGCGCCGGCGCTGTCGAGTTGGCTGGATACATCGATGTACGAGACTGCGCAGCAATACGACTCCGATCTGCTGGCGCTCAGAAATCAGAATCAGGAGAGCTGGATCAAGCGGTCGACCGAGGGATACGAGCAGCAGAAGGCGCTGGCGGCGTTCTATTTCGAGGAGGAATTCGGATCGCTCACGGAAAACGACGAGCGTAAGATACTCGCCAGGGGGACGCTTAACAACGAACTGGAAATCATGGAGAGGGAACACCTCGCACAGGTAAGAAATGATAATCTGGCGGCGATGATGCAGTTCGGGAGCACGTGGGGCTCCTATATGTTCTCAATGATGGAGCAGAGCGGGAACGCCTGGGAAAACATCGAGGCGGGATTCAAGCGCATGCTGACGCGGATGACGGTGGAAGCGACGGCGGCGGGACTGTTCAACCTCATCACCGGCGGAGTCGGCGGCGGATTCACGGGGGGATTTACGAGCTATCTCTCGAAGGCATTCGGATTCCGCGCTTTCGGCGGCGATGTGCAGGCCGGACGGCCATACATAGTGGGAGAAAAAGGGGTGCCCGAGTTATTCGTGCCGCGGACGAGTGGAACGATACTGCCGAACGCCTCGGCGGCGATGAGGGCGGGAACAGGCTTGACGACAATCAATAATAAGACAAAACTGATCATAGTGCGGACTGACAGGGATCCGAACGAACTGGACGCCTATCAGTTCGCGGCGCTGGCGGAGAGAGCGCAAAGCCTCGGACTGTTCGATAGATTTGGAGGGGCCGATGGCGACGCCTAAATTCGAATGGCCGGATGCGATTGCGCCGATGAATACATTGACGTTCACTGAAGGGGGTCGACTGGTTAAGGACAGCCCGGAGGGAAATAACGACAATCTTGTGACCGAACGCGCTCCGGACGGGAACCTGCTATCGTGGAATTTCGGTGGAGCGGGACAGCGGGGGTTCCCGTTTTCCGCGCGGGTGAAGATCGACCACGCGACCGAGGCGGATATGGCCGATGTGGTCGACTGGATCGAGAATGTCTGCGAGTGGTCGAAGAATACCTTTGTCTGGACTGATGAAAGCAGTGTCGCGCGGACGGTTGTGCTGACAAATAAGAGCTACCGATTTGACAGGTACGGGCTGGACACATACGAGGTGCTGCTGACGTTAGAGGAGGTTCCCGCATGAGGATGGACGCGCCTGCGAATGTGACCGACAACTACCTCAAACGCGGAAAAAAGCCGCGGATATATGTGTATATTCCCAGCCTTGATTTATTCATGGGGACGGTTGGCGCGACGATCGACGGGGAGGCGTTTGGGAATCGGCTCTCGGGCGCGGGAACGATCACCTGGGATGCGCCGATGTTCGGCGGAATGGCGACGGTGTCCAATGTGACGATCGATAATCTGGAGCTTGACCGGGACATCGAGCTGGCGATCGGGGCGGAACAAGAACCAATGCCGCAGAACGGGCAGATCGGCGCGGCGAGAATCACGAAAGAGAGCGGAACAGGCGGGAGCTACGCCGACGCGCGCGGGAGTGCGACGGGGCAATTTCTCACGTCGAGCATCATAATCGGGAGGTCGTGGCGATTTTTTGCGGGCGCCGACAGATGGAGTGTCACGAGGGGGCTGCTGCAACACGCGCTGCCTGTGACGCTGACGAGCTGCAATGAGGCATATATCACGCTGGACGGCATCGACAAAGACACGGAGAACGGAGTCGAACTGTATGTGGTGGAGCGGACATGGGAGGCATGGGCGACGGCCGATCTGTTCGATGGATTCGACGGGCACAAATCGGGCATGACCGCCTATACCGGGACGATACTCAACGAGCGATGGCATTCGGACGAGTTTGTCGCGGGGGGAGAAAACAAAATACGCCTTAACGAACATGGACGCAACTACATCGAGACGCAGGCGGCGGCGGGTAAAGCGGTCTACTTTACGATACTTTCGAAGGCGGATTATGACGGGACGGCGGGATCAAACCAGAACGATCAACTGCGTTTCGAGGCGACGACGGCGACACTCAATCTGCGATACAACACACTGGAACTGACCAACCGCGAGGCGCAAATATACTACGGGTACGATCCGCTGCCGACAGCGCTCAGCGATATATTCCTCCGCTGGACGGGGGTCATCCACTCATACGAACTCAGCGACAAAATGCTTTCCCTTGAATTGCGTCAGGCGAAAAACAAACACAATCGCTACATCCCCGACAAACAGATCAGCAAGGCTGATTATCCGGAATGCCCTGACGCCAATGTTGGAAAAACATACCCGCTGGTGATTGGGGAATTCGCGGCAACTTCGCTGCATAAAACCGGAGTCGGGAACTTCACGGCATACGGGCCGATAACGTCGCTCATCAATTATTCCTATCCCGACTGCTGCAAGGTTTATGTGGTAAAAGACGCGGTCGAAGAAAAACAGGTGCTATTGAGCGAGAAACGGGTGGTCAATCACAGCCAGCCGTTTTTTGTTTGGAACGGGGCGATAAATGCATTCGAGATATTTCATATTTTGACGACGGTCATTGTTCCGCTGGGGATTTCCGAACAGACGCTGACGCCGAGAACGGAGACGACGGGTTTTCCTCACAGCCTGTCCGAGCAACAATTCAAGGCGTTATCGACGATCATTCCATCGAAACATGTGGTTAACGGGCTGGGCATCACCGATCCGGAGAAAGCATACGACGAGGACAGCGACACCTACTGTTCGATTTCGCAGGACAACGCCTCGATAGATTTTTACTTCACACGTCCAGAGGGGATATCGGGCACCGGGGCGATTGCGTTTTTGGTGTACGCGAAATTCATCGGAGGGGCGGACCCGACAGATTTCCATTTTCTTCTGGTCAAGGATCAGAGGGAATCGATTGACGACCCAAACGACTGGGTGCAGATCGCGGACGAGGCGACATGGACGGGCGACGGACTCTATTTATACGGGCGATATATCATCGACAATGTGAGCAAAGACCGTCAGCAGATACCGCTCGACCAATACCGTATGACGCTCTACCGCGATACGGACGACACCGGCGAGGTGCAGGTATACGATGTATGCGCGGTGCTGGCCTATAACGCCGAGGACATCACGGAACTTTACACGTACGGGAAAGGACTGCCGTACGGCTCATGGGTGGACGCTGCCGGACGGTCGAATAGCTACACGCAGGGAAGCGACGTGGTGGAAAATCCGCCGATGATTGTGGAGGCGCTGTCGCGGGAATATATGGAATTGACATCGAGCGAGATCGATACGGCGGCAGTCGACACAGCGTCGGGAGAGCTGGCAGCATGGAAAATGGCATACGACCTGCTGGAAATGACTCCGAGTATGACGCATTTCGGAGAGGTCGGGGAACAAAGCAAGAGCCTGGTGACGTTCGATGAGAGCAACAGGCTGACGATAATCACGCATGATGCCGACAGAGCTTTCCCGAACGCGGGAACGAACACCCCATGGAAACCGGGGGAACTGGACATCTTTGATGAGGCGGCGGGACTGACGAACGGGGCGTTCACGAGACATCCGATCGAGCCGGGAAGTTTCACGGTGGAACCGTTCAGTGAGCCGAGGAACAATTTTAAACTGCGATACCATTACAACTACGCATCGAATCAGTACGAGGGGCTGCTCTATATCAACCACGGCGGCGGAGTGCTGGCGAATGTCGACACCAATATCGATGAGGATTACCTTGAAAACGGGATGACGCTCGCCGGAGTCGGCGGGCTGAAGGACATGACCTCGAATTGCTACAACAGAATCCTCACAGTTAATACAAGAATTATCGAATGCCCGCTCATCCGCGAGGAAGAAACGGCGACGAAAGTCATGCAGTATTATGTGACGATGCATACCGCCGACCGTCACATCGCGAAATTTAGAACGTACGACAACGCGCTGCTGTTAGAACTGTGGGATTACATCAATATCAGACACCGCAGGCTGTTGACGTTTATGGATCAGGCGCGTATGGAGCAGCAGAAATGGCGGGTGCTGAGAATTCAGCACACCCAGCAGGCGGCGAAAATCGGGATTACGGCGATTGAGGAATGACCCCCCTGTGTCCCCCCTTTTAGGGGGGATCCCCCTAACCCTACCCTTCCCCGCGAAACATCATAAATGAGGGGAAGGAAAAAAAAGAAAAAACGCGGCAGTGGAACATAGAGAAAGGCGTAAATAGATGGCGAGAAAAAAGGGAACGGCAAGTGCGTCGGCAACGATAACGCCTGCGGCGAATATACCCGGAGCGCCGGTGTGGGTGGAGAGCTCGCAGTTCTCGGTGACGAGCTCCTGCGATGTGATCATCCTGACGAGCGACCTCGGCGGGCCGGTATCGATCGATACGCCGGATGGAGTCTATACCGGTGCGGCGCTGGCGACCGCGCTTCAGACGGCCATGAACGCGAGCAACACACTGACCGGGACCGGGACAATCACTTTTGCGGTGAGCTACGATTCCACGACCAAAAAGTTCACGCTTGGCGCCGGAGCGGGTCACACCATAGCGTTGACAGTGACCGGCAGCGATGGCGCGGAGATGTACGGGTTCACCACGGCAGCGGCGGCGGCAGTATCGGTAACCAGCGACAGCGAGACTCACGGACTTGGAACGATCACATTCGATCTCGACCAAAACGATAACGCATCGGTGGTGCAGTACGCGGTCTATTGCAACGAGCTTTCGAAATATATCGGGCTGGACGGGGTGGCAGACGAGGCCGCCGAGGTATGGGGGACTCCCGCACAGTGGAATATCGGGGGCGCGAACGGCAGAATAACGGTCATCGGGCTGACGGATTACACGAGCTACACGTTTATGGCCAAGGCGAAATCGGAGTCGGGGGTTGAAACGACGTTCGGCGCCGACTCGGCCTCGATGAACACGCTGGCCTATGTGGACTGGGGATCGCCGGACGCGGCGATACAGCGCATGGCGGCATCCGGGAATACGCGCATCATGCTTGAAGGTGTGACCGCCATCGACGGTACAGCGGCATCGGTTGCGGTGGATGGAACGAGCAAAGCGATACCGGTGCGGTTCGCGTTGGAGAATTACGACGAGACGGTCAGCAGTGTGACGCTGGAATTCAGCGAGGACAGCGGCTCGACATGGGCGACGGCCCACAGCTACTACGAAATCGACGCGGACAACAAGACGCTCCGGGTGACCAGCGACCTCGGCGGACCGGTGGATATCGCGATCACCGAGGGAACCTATGACACGCCGGCGGCGATGGCGACCGAACTGGCGACGCGGCTCAATGCCAATACGACGCTGACCGGATCCGGGACGATCACCTTTGCGGTGACGCATTCCGGGACGACCGGGAAATACACGATCGACGCGACGGCGAATCACACGATCGCGCTGGACTGGTACAACTCAAGCGCGGCGATGGTCTACGGGTTCACCGCATCCCATACGGCGGCGCGGACGCTCACGAGCGATGAGAGCCGGGGAAGCGCGCCGAACACGCTGACGACAAGCGAAACAGGGGTCGAACATACGGTTTATTGGGACAGCGCGAGAGACGCGGGTAAGAGCGAATACAAACTGTCGACGGTCGAGGTGCGGGTGACACCATACGACGCGAGTCCATCCGGAGGAGATGCGGCTGGAGTGAAAACGAGCGTGGCGTTTACGGTGGACAACCGTCCCGCGACGGTGACAGTTGTTAATTTTGACGGCAGGGTTTTTGGGAAAAATTTAACGCCGATATTCGCGGCGGTCATGGGGGATTTGACCATCGGGACGCATGGATATTGGGAGATCACCATCGAGGACGGCAACGGAGCGGTGGCGCTCCGTACATCGAGCGCGGAATACACTGCCGGATGGATGTACGAGACCGCGCCGAATACATGGGCGGCGGTTCCCGCGGCGGGAGTCAGCGGGGCGTATATCAACGGGGTAAACCGGGTGCGGTATACGGTACAGACGGCGCTCACGGCTGACAACGATAAATATTATTTGATCACGATGCGGCAGGGGGAGCGGAGGGATAGGGGATAACTCACGAAAAAACGAAAATGAAAATAATGATAACCGCGAATGGACGCGAATGAACGCGAATAAAATACAAATGAAATTGGAATGGATCATCGGAATCGATATAGCTGCGCTGATAGTGCTGGCAATAACGCTTAAAATAGAGGGGTACTACTGACCCCCCTCGATCCCCCTTTTTAGGGGGGGAAAGCCCCCTAACCCTGCCCTTTCCCCCATAAATGGGGGCAAGGAATAAAAGATAAAATAAGAGGAAAAGAATATGAGTGTCGATGTGAAAAAAAGCATAGCGGCGATAGCGCTTGCAACGGCTTTAGGCGGCGGAATATTCGAAGGCGTGAAGCCGGTCGAACCGATTGATACAGTTGCGCCGATGGAAATTGTGGCGGAACGTACGGAAACGGCGACGGTGTTCGACGCGGGCGGCGGGAAACGAATGGCGGTCATTAGGACTCAGCCGGTGCATTGGAAAGACGAGAACGGCGAATACAAGAAAATCGATACGACGTTGCAGGCGCGGGCGCTGTTGACGGCGGTGCTGTCGAAATACGAATACGAAACGGCGTTTACAAAGGACACAAAGGCGTTTTTCGACCGCTCGAATGTGGCGGATTATGGCATCGAAAAGGGCGAGTACAGTCTCGATATTATATCACTGGTAGACACAACCGGCGTCGATATAAAAACAGAGACGACAACACGGGGCGTCAAACAAACATATATTTTGCGCGATGAGAGAGTGGATGCAACGCTCAAATGGCTTATCGACACCAAAGCGACGGCAAAACGTGAGGGTGACGGTTTCGTTTTCACCGATGACGAGGGGGCGTTTCTCTGGAAAATCGAACCGCCGATTGCATGGGACGCGAATATGAAGCCGGTTCCGGTGGCAGTATCGGTTTCTGCAAGTGATGCAACCGCTTGGCAAATGGATACGTTGACATGGGAAGTCGATACCTATGGCGCGGCATTCCCAGTGACAGTCGATCCGAGTACGGAAATAATAACATCTACTTTCGGGCGCTACGTACGAGGCGGGTATACTGGCGATACCTATTTAGCACAGAGAGATTCGACAGACGCTACACAAATAGGAGCGGTCGCTGGCGGTGTCAATGTTGGTCAATATGCTGGCGTGGCATATTATACTTGGCGCGGTGTATTACAGTTTGATACGTCAGGAATTGATGATGGCGCGGTATTTGATAGCGTGAAAGTAATGTTATGTGTCAACTCAGATAATTCTACAACAGATTTTGATATTCGAATTGTTGATGCTACATTTACTGGCGAAATTGCGATGGATTGGTATAATGATTTTATAGGATGGGCATCAAGCGGGGCATACACTCCTACATATTTTGCTGATGCATATTCAACGCTTGGAATGCCAGCACAAAATGATACATTAAGAATAAAATTAAATGCAACTGGATTGAACGCAATTAATAAAACAGGAGATACGAATTATTTCTTACTTTCGTCAAGGGATATTGATCCTGTCGAACCATCTGGCCAAGAGTATGTTTCGTTTGTATCGGCATCGGTATATATGAAGCTATGGTATTGGGAATATATTTTCCCCTCACCGGCATCGTTTGATATGACCGTTCTTACATCAACATCTATACGGTCGACATGGACAAATCCGATAGCCGGATACGATTCACTTTTGATAATGAATTCGCCTGAAAATACGGGCGTCATTTATGCGACAAACGGGCAGGCGACAACTGTCGATAAAACAGGGCTAACGCCGAATACGCTTTATACATGGTTTGTTCGCGCGGATAGTTCCGGTACTAAAGGTGATTCAAATGCTGATTCGCTTTATACTCTTGCAAATCCTCCGACCGCTGTCACTATTTCCGCACCTGATACAACATTTTTCTCTGTTACATGGGCGGCGAACAGCAATCCGGATTCAACGCTCTACGCCATACGGATATACAATGCAACCGACGACAGTACCTATTACTGGACGGGAACAGGGCTTGCGGGATCGGCGACATGGAAAACACGCCCGGCATGGACTCTGGCAGAAACCATTACCGGGATAACGAAAGACACGAATTACCATATCGGAATTGTGGCGAAAAACGGCGACAATGTGCTATCAGCATACTCATGGAACACGGTGCGAACGGCGGATGAAACGGTAACCGATGTCATCACCTATACCGATCATCTCACGCATAATGTAAAAGCCGGTTGCTATATCGGCGCATATCTGGACGCGCGAGGGGAATCTTCGGCGGATTCTCTCTCGTCGGCGAACGCGAATTATATCGGGCAGAAAGAACTCGACGGGTATTACATTTGGCGGCTTTCATGGACGATACCGATTGCGGCGGGGAAAATCTATACCGCATTTACCCTCCACGAGAAAGGGGTTGCCGATAATTCAGTAACCGATTTCAATGTTGTCATCGGTCAAGGTTCGTGGGGCGCGGGACAGACGACACAGCGGTATTACAGTTTCGCGGGCTGGCAAACGGGCACAACGGCATACACCACGACACGGTATAATAATCCGTGGAGTACATCGACTTTCAACGCAACCGGTGACAACGCATGGGTTTTGAACAGCCTCGGAGTGTCATACATCAATAGCGCCGCAGGCGGGAACGCGATGCTCATTGCGGTTGCGAATGAAGACAGCGCGGCTTCTGCACCGGCTGGAGCAGGGCAGGAATACATCGAAATAGCCCATGAATCGCCATCAAATTCTTACGCGGTCGGCACATACGAATACACTCCCGGCGCGGCATACGGTGTGGCGGCTACAACTACAGCATCACAAGTGCGGATTACTTGGGCAGACTCGACGCTCGATAACACAGGTTTTCAGATTGTGGATTCATCGACAGGAATTGCGCTCTCGGATACATCGAACTATTCCGCCGAAGCGGATACGATTTATAACGCCGTCCCGAATACGATATATGCGATCAAAGTAAAAATCATCGGCGGGACTCTCAATGGCACTCTGTCGGCGGCTGTCACGACATGTACCGATCCCGGAACGCCGGGAACGCCGGTGCTGACAGACCTCGGCGCGGGACTTGTGACGGTGGAAATCGACACGCTCAACTCGGGAAATCCGATCGATACGGAGTACTCGGTATTTTTTATCACATCCGGAGCCGATACGCTCTGGGTGGACTCCGACAGTCTGCGAACGGATACGCACGACGAAAACAGTTCATGGGGCTGGTACACGTACGCGCAATGGGGAGCCGGTTCCGGCATACCGATACAGGCAGAGGCGGGACGGACATATACAGTGAAGGCTATTTCGCGGTCAAGGGAATATTGACCGCAAATGGAATAAAAAACGAACCGCGAATAAACGCTAATGAACGCGAATGAAAAACAAACGATAAACGGGAGGCGCGAATGAGCGAAGGGGCTTGGATACTGATGGCGACATCGGCGGCGGGAGTGTTCGGGATAATTATCACGGCCATCATCAAGCGGCCATCGCAGGGGAATACGGAGAATCATGCCGAAGCGGTATGTCCGGCGCATTCGGGCATCAAGAGCGATTATCGCGCGCTGCATGAGAGTCAGGTGCGGCTTGAAAACGGACAAGAAAAAATTTGGGACGCGGTAGACGAAATACGCAAGGATGTTAAAGAGATTGCGCGTTATAAAAGCAACGGAGGATCGGGATGAAACCATCGGTGGAGTTGATTCGGCTTGAGGAAAGTTCAGAACATGGAACGTTCGGCGTTCTCAAAGTCAATAAAGAATTATTGTGTTGGACGCTTGAACCGAAAGACGCCGACAATGCGCCTGAAATATCATCAATACCAGCGCAACAGTATACCTGTTGTCGTTATTCGAGCGCGAAATATCCGGATACGTTTCAGGTGATGGATGTTCCCGGAAGGTTTAATATTCTATTTCACTCCGGCAACACTGACGACGATACGGCGGGGTGTATTCTGCTTGGAAACATGCTCAGTAAAATGAAAGAAAGCCGCGCGATACTTAATTCCGGGCAAACATTCCTGCGCTTTTTATCCATGCTTGCCGATGTGGATGAATTTACACTTACAATCAGGGAGGATTATTAATGGCGGCGGCAGAAAATGATGCGATAAATCACCCCTCACATTATACGCGTGGAACGATCGAATGTATCGACGCGATCGAGGGGCTTGGGTTTGGTTATCTAGAGGGGAATGTCCTTAAATATCTCACACGATATCCATTTAAGGGAGGCATCGAGGACTTGTTAAAAGCGAAGTGGTATCTCAATAGACTGATTGAGAGGGAGGAAAAAAAGCTTCCCGCGAGTGAGGGCAAGGAAAAATGACGCTGATAATGAGTTTGGCGGCGATAGTGTTCGGCGCGCTGCGGGGAGTGTCCGAGGGCATGGACATGAGCCTCAGGGGAGATCCGAAAAGAAAATGTTTACGATGGCCAGGCGACGGGCCGCGCGGGCACCGGTGGTTTCGGTGGTATCATCTGCTCGAGTTGGCCATGTGGGCGGTGTATACGTCGCTGGTGTGGCTGATTATAACCATCTGGCCGGGCTGGCTGACGCTCTCCGGGCTGGCGCTCATAGTCTGGGAAATGACGGAGATCGGCTATAGTGTTTCGCGGTGGGGAAAATTGAAAGCATATGAGCACATTATGAGTGGTGACTTACGGTCGTGGTATTTGACAGGTTGGCAGGTATACGCGGCGCATGGGATTCGCGCGCTCGCGGGAACGATACTCATTATAGCGGGAGGCAGGATATGAGACGGATACAGGCGGGACTGGTGATGCTGGTGGTTTTGGCGGCGCTCATGGCGTTCGGCGGGATAGCGTTCGCGGGGCCGTTTGGCGCGATAAAAAACTGGATGGCGAGCGAGGCGTTCGCGTGGGCGATCTCGGCGGTGATATTGACGTTGTCGCTGGTTGCGGGAGTGGCGTTTCAGCGAGTGAGTAAAACGCTCATCGAAGCGGGGGAGTTTATGACCGCGCTCGGATCGGCGCTTGCGGACAGCCGTATCAGCAAAGACGAACTGACCGCGATTATCAAAGAGGCCAAGGATGTATTCGGCCTCTGGAGAAAAACACCAGAGAAATATCAGGTAAAATAAGCGGCACGGGAAAACGAGAGATGAAAAATCCGGCTGGAAACGGCCGGATTTTTTTTGTGAAAAAGCGAAAATAAATGAAAATAACACTTGACAAAGGTGTATAATAGGTGTATATTTAATACAACGAGATTGAGACAGGGACAAAACAAAAAGGGGAAATGAGATGAAAACAATAACGATTCACATTCCGGCGAACGAAGTTAAAAGCTACGAACTTAGAAACCACGATCAATTTGTAACGCGCGTGTTTGAAGTTAAAACCGAAACGGACATGGCGGTTATGCTGAGCCGTTACATTGAAAAAAAAGCGAAAGAATATACCTGTTGGATACCGAAAAAAGCCTTTGAATGGTTTCATAGCGGCGATACCATGAAGGACGAAACGAATGCATTTATTAAAAACTTCATTTACAATGATTCGTATAAGAACTGGTTTTTAACAGCATAAAAAAAACACCAAACAGGAGGATGTCATGGAAACGACTGAGAGAACGGTATTAACATGCGAAGATGTTGCTGAATTACTGAAACGTTCGGCAGCGGTATATGAGGGACTGGATGAAGAGGAAATCATCGAAGGCCAAGAGAAAGGCTATACTGAAATAATCGACTTGGTGCTGCACTTTCTGAACGCCGCCGATCATTTTGGCGGATTTTACACGAAATACCTGCTTAATCTGTATGATGTGAACGAGCAGGGAATCGAGTTGAAACCGTGGGTGTATGACGCCATCCGCGGCAACGGCCCCATCGATGTGACGTATATGGGTGAGTATGTCGATTTGATTTCGGCGCTGGGGGAGAAATGAAAAAAGTACGTTTTTACATTTACATCGATCCGGGGTTGAAAGCGAATATCGAACGTCGGGTTGAGGATAATAAACCGCAATTTCGCTCGATCGCGCACTTTATGGAGATGGCGGCGGCGGAAAAACTGGAAAGGGAAAAGGGAAATGATAGTGAGAAATTATAAGGATGAGGGAATGCTGCTGTAAGAGGTAAAAGAATAATGAAAAATCCGGCTGGAAACGGCCGGATTTTTTTTGAAAAAAAGTGAAAAAAGTGAAAATAATACTTGACATAATACTTATTATACCTTATATTATAACCAACGAGATTGAGACAGGGATAAAAACTCACTTAACAGGGGGCACAAAATGGCAAAGTACTCGATCAATTACTCATGCGGACACACCGGAGTCGAGCAGTTATACGGCCCGGGGAAAGAGCGTGCCCGTCATATCGAGTGGGCTGAGAAATCGGCTCTCTGCCCTGAGTGTTATGCGGCAAAGAGAGCGGCTGACCGCGCCGCCGAAATCGAGAAAGAAAAAGCTGCTGCAAAAATCTCCGCGTCACAGCTTACAGACGCCGGTGTCGTACTCCACCCGCTGAGAGGGAGCGATAAACAGATCACATGGGCGACCGACATCCGCGCCAAATTAATGGCCGATCCCAATTATGGGTGGGCTGTCAAGGCGGTCGCCGAGGCGGCAGGGGAAAAGGCGCTTGAGTCAAAATATTGGATCGACCGCCGCAGCCGCATAGATAGCAATTGGATGATAATGGCGATGCCGGGTAATTGGTCGGATGCATGGACGGCAAAAGACGCGCACGAGGCTAACGCTGTATGGATGATACTGCGCTCCGCGCTGGGCAACGACATGGTTAGTGTTGACAGGATGATTGCCGCGCTCGCAAAATTGGCAATAATCCCAGTTGGTGATAAACCCGTGGCAACAGACTCTAACACCATGGATCGCGTTAATTGGTTGGTGCGGTCGTGGTCGCACACCGGACTGGTCGAGTCATTGACCGCAAAAATTGAGGCTCAGGCGGCGGCGGTCAAACCAGCAATCGAGAGAGCGGCTGAATTGAGCAGTGCGCGCGAGGAGTTGTCGGCAGCGGTCAGAGATCGCCGGGACGCTGAGAGTATGCGACGCGAGGCTGCTCACGATATGGAGCAGGCCGCAAATCTCAAGAGACTGGCGGACGAGACACGACAAAAAGCCGTCGCCGATATTGATGCGCAAGCAATGATCATCGGCGCATTGGGCACGATTGTCGGAGCGACGTGGAGGGTAACATCGATACTTGATGGCGGGACGCGAGTATACGCCGTTAATGACAGAGCTGAGGGCAAAGAGTTCAGCGCCGCGTCGTGGCAGGCTGCGCATCGGGCGTGGATTGAAATTGAAAATCACAAACAGACCGTGTAATTTTGGAGGATAAATGATACCGATCACAATCAACGACAGCAAAGGGATAGCCGCCCACCATACGACAGAGACGGCGCTATCACGTTATAACCAACCCGTGTGGGTCGTGGAGCGCTCACCGGAATCAAAAACCCTGACATGGCGTCAGGGGCATGATGTGCAAAAAATCAAGTACCTTGGTTTGTACGCCGGATGGCTGATCGGCAACCAGTCAAACGGCTATACGCTCGCTATCATCTGGAGCGACGGCGACTATTACGCCGACCTGCTCACTATCGGCGACGGGGGCAAATTCGGTGAGCCGGTAAAACTCAAAAGTCTCAATGAGATCGATTCCGCGACCATGACGGTGCGCGGAACGGTCAAATTTCCCTCCACTGAGGAGGGCGAGGAGAATATCGGGGCGATAGTATCAGCCCCGGCAGAAGTCATGCAGGCGCTCGCGGCTGTCAATGTGCCGCCGCAAAACAAGTGCCTGCGGTGCGGACACAGTTGGTATCAGCGGGGCATGGAGCCCCCGGAAACGTGTCCCAATTGCGGTTCATCAAAATGGCATACTCCCCGAACCGGCAAGGAGCCGGGGCCGAAACCGAGGCGGGGGCAAAACCGAGACGGGGGAAATAATCAGATAAAATAAGAGGCACGGGAAAATGAATGTAATGACTAATGACGCGCGCAGCACGGGCGTCACGGTACATGTGAACGGGACAGTATATCGATCGATACGGCACACTATGTGCCCGATTTGTGGACACGATGGCGTCCCGGTCGATGTAATGACGGGAGAAGGGCATCTTGAGTCGGCCTATATAGCTAACTGTTTATGCGGCGCAAGGCTGAATGCGGGCCGGTGGGAGAAGTAATAATTACTCATCCAACGTTTCTTTCGGAGCGAAAAGGCTGTCGGCGACATCGGCAGCCTTTTTTAACGCCTCGTCGCGCAAATGGGCATACCGCTGGGTCATCTGCGGCGACTTGTGCGTGAGAAGCTTCTGGAGGGTGTACATGTCGACCTGTCCGGAGGAGGCCAGCATCGAGGCATAGGTGTGGCGCAGGCCATGCAGGGGCCGGAAATCATCGGGCAGACCGGCGGCCTTGCGGAGGGCGACGAGTTGGCGCTTGTACGCCGATCGGGCGCGGGGACCGCCGAATGGAGACGGCAGAACATAGGCGCTTTCGGTGCGGTCAATAGAGATGAGCACATCGCGGGTCGGTGTGTTGATCGGAATGTGAGCGCCGATGACGCCTTTCGGATCGCGGATGAAAATGAAGCCGCGGTCGAGGTCGATATCGCGCCATTCGAGCCGGAGAATCTCCGATTTCCGCATGCCGGTATAGAGCGCGAGTTTGACCAGCGCAACGAGCTGAGGATCGGTCACGAGCGCGAGGGCCTTCATAAGCGCCGCGATCTGATCGGCATCGAGGTCATCCGTTTTTTTGTTGTCGAATTTGGCGTGGGATATCCGAAACGGAAACCGCTGGCATAACCCTCGATCGGCGCAGAAATTGACGATGCGCGGGATGAGATTGATGTAATGTTTGACCGAAGCCGGCGCATGGTCGTCTGCGAGTTCGCGACGCATGCGGTCGATATCGCGTCGTGTGATTTCCCCGGGCGGCTGTGATCCGAACCGGGATTTTATATGGCGGTTGTAATAGTATTCGTACCCCGACCAACACTTGAGGTATTTTTTATTCTCCTTGAATTCGGCGAACATGTCATCGAGGGTGACTGTTGACTTTTTTCGCGCCTCGACATTTGGCAAAACGTCGCCATTGATTTTCCGCTGGCGGAGCATATTAGCCCTCGCTGGTGTCATGTCATCGCGAAACTGGCGTCCCGCCTTCTCCTCGACGGGCTTTCCCGCGCGCCGATACCGTATATAATATATCCGCTCGGGTTTGCCATCGAGAGTTTTCCCCTCGATGAAATAGACACCGGGATACTGAGTTGTATGTCTGATTATCGACGGCACGAATTTCACCCCACGCTATTCCCCACAGGGAGAATGAAAAACAATGCAAAAAACGGAAACAAATAGCAAGCTGAAAATGGCTGTAAATGCTTGATGTGGCAAGAAAAAGATGGAATAGGAATGAAGCAGAAATAATACCATGCCCTTACTGGCAGTCAAGAGGTCGCGAGTTCGATCCTCGCTAGCTCCACCAATTATGCTGCAATGAGTTACGAGGATTTTAAAAGACACCTTTCGAAGACCGCTCCCCATAGTATACCCCACACATCATCCCTTTTTCTCCAATTTTTTGAGAGTCTCAAGCATCTCCGATTCGAGCTTTTCAATGCGGTCGAGCGTGTCGGATATTTTTGTCGTTTTCCAATACCAACACATGATGTCGCGGCAGATAAAAAAAACGAGGATGGAAACAAAAAGGGCAGAGGCGACACCTATAATTACTATCAGTATATTCATGGTGTGCAGTTCTTTAATGCTTCGGAAAGAAAATAGATGGCAGCTTTGTCAAAATGAACAAAACTATGTGGACCATGGGGGGAGCGG
>Ga0172381_10001218_pt1 | contig 30765 bp, 37 predicted proteins | sample Leawel6488metaG_FD_119754 | JGI IMG/M metagenome (GOLD analysis project Ga0172381, IMG submission 119754) | Leachate microbial communities from a municipal landfill in Southern Ontario, Canada - Leachate well 64-88 metaG | ecosystem: Engineered > Solid waste > Landfill > Unclassified | place... | reverse complement strand
TATTAGGACTTTGTTCAAGCGCAAGAGAAGATTTCCTGAATATATTATGGCAAAGAAGGCTAAGAATATGCCAGAGGTTCACTCATACGAGCGACAGGCAGTAAATTCTACAATTCAAGGAAGTGCGGCAGACCTAATTAAATTACAGATGATAAAGGTATGGAAACGAATGGCAGAGTTTGGGGCTTATATTATAATGTCGATACATGATGAATTGGTAGTAGAGTGCCCAGAAGATAAGGCGGAAGAATGTATGGAGGCTATAAAATATGAAATGGAGAACGCTATAAAATTAGGGGATATCCCAGTTATAACAGTGCCAGTAATAACTACATATTGGAAAAAATGATAAAAAAAATACACGTTCAATTAGTAATGACTTGTCCTGCACACCCAGAACAATATGATGTATTGGACAACAGAAAAAGGTGCTATGCCTATTTAAGATTAAGACACGGACACTTTACAGTTAGAGTGCCAAAATCAGGAGGAGAAGTAGTATATGAATCTGATACTAAAGGGGACGGGTTATTTGATGAGGAGGAGCGAGAGTATCAACTAGAAAATGCTATGAAGGCTATACAGAAGGAGTATAAAAAACAAAATAAGTTACTTATTTTTAATCCATAAGTATACAAAATTAGAAAGATTATAATTTTATTACATAAACAAAACAACATGGAAACAAGAACATTCGACGAAATGACAGACGTCGAACAGAGAAAAGTTATCCTTAAATGGGTAGCAAAAGGGGTAGGAGTATTATTTGCCTTAATAGTAGTATTTGGCTCCTTTGAAACAATAGGGGCGGGAGAAAGGGGGGTAGTGTTACGTTTAGGGGCAGTTAATCGCGTCATGGTTGAGGGATTGAATTTTAAAATTCCTTTAATTGAAAGTGTTAAAACGCTTGATGTAAAAACGCAAAAAGAAACCGCGCAAGCAACTGCGGCCTCAAAAGACTTGCAGACAATTACTGCTGAAGTGGCGTTGAATTACCACTTACAACCAGAAGCCGTAACTCGTTTATGGCAGTCGGTAGGAGAAGATTACAAAGGCAGGATTATTGACCCAGCTATTCAGGAAGCCGTTAAGTCCGCAACGGCAAAGTTTACAGCCGAAGAATTGATTACAAAAAGACCGTCAGTGAAAGATGAAATAACGCTAGCTTTGACCGCAAGACTTTCAAAAGAGTTTATAATCGTTGACGAATTTTCTATAGTGAATTTTGATTTCTCAGCATCGTTCAACGAAGCTATTGAGGCAAAAGTTACGGCAGAACAAAATGCTTTAGCTTCTAAAAATAAACTTGAACAGGTAAAATACGAGGCGGAACAAAGAATAGCACAGTCAAAAGGGGAGGCCGAAGCTATCCGTATTCAAGCGGAAGCTATCCAGAGTAATGGAGGAGCCGAATATGTAAACCTTAAATCCATAGAAAAATGGAATGGAATATTACCAACTATGATGATTTCAGGCGGTTCAGTGCCATTCTTAAATATAAAGTAAAAAAACAACTATATGGTGTTAGGAGATGTGGACGAAAAAATAGAAGAAATTATATCATCACTAGGGGAGGAGGGTAAAAGTATTAAACTGACAAATAAAAAAACAGGGGATAGTAAAACTGTAGGAGAGTTTTTAAAAATGACGCTTTCTTACATTGCTAACTATGTGGAGAGGAGCTCAGAAAGAGCAGGAGATAAGTCTACGAGATTGTATAGGGAAAATGTATCCGTTGCGATAACAGATGACTTTTTAAAGAGTGTAGGAATAGTCACAAAAGAAGATATAATAAAGTATGTTACAAGAGATTTAGTTTCAGAATTAGTTACTAAACTAGTAGATAAAAAAATGATAGAAATTTCCGCCCCTAAAAGAATGTTCAGTGGGCATACAGAAGTAACCGCAACCATAGAAGTAGTAGCACCAGTAGTATAATATAATCATATAAAAATGACCACTCCAAGTAAGTTATCAATGCCGTATTTCAACGCATGGCACATGATACTAGTTTTATCAACAGTTGTAGCGTTGAATGTCACTACCGATTTATTATCGGCAATAATGATTTTGGGGATGTGTGGGTTAGGACTTGTCCTAGCGTTCATATCAAGAACTGAGTATTTACGTTAGTATGATTTTCGTTAAACCTTGTGAGCGTCAGCTCGTTTCTCTACCTGTTAACAAGGAATGAGATGCCAAGTCAGACGGAAATGCCAGCCACAAAACGCTTACCATTCTATATGGCTATAAAGCGACAAAAACTGGATACACACTATAATTAAATTGTATGAAAATAACATCACGGGAAATTGAGTTTTTAAGTGAGTCGAACGCTATAGAAGGGGAGTATTCTAAGCGGGCATTAGAGGACGCGAAGGAGGCATGGGAATATGCTAAAGAAAATAGAGCCTATATTACTGGACCAGTTATTTTGCATATTCATAAAATACTAATGCAAAGGATACGCCCAGATATTGCAGGAAAATTACGTAAGTGTGATGTATGTGGATAGGGGGGTGTCGTAAAATGTATATTTCGCAGAAGTTACTTAAGCTCCAGTTAAGCGCTTGGTGTTTTTATACAATTAAATCAATTAGAGATATTAAATTATCACATATAGAGTTTGAAAATATACACCCATTTGAAGATGGCAACGGGAGAGTTGGAAGAATTTTAATGAATATCCAATGTTTGAACGCGGGGCTACCACTTCTAGTAATACATACAGGAAAGGAGCAACAGAAGTATTATACATGGTTTGATAGCTCCAAATAATACTATTGTATTTTTTATATTCTTGTGTATAATGCAAATTAGGTCGCAGGGTATTCTATTAAAAAAGAATACTTAATTTACAATACTATGACAAAAAGAATGCTAGAGGTGTGCGACTTGTATACAGCATTAAAGGCAGACGGAGGGAGCGCAGGTAAGCCCTGCGTTATTTTACGTCTAGGAAAATCGAACTTGTCTGAGGATAAGGCCGATTTGTATAGGTATGCATGGGACAAGACGCTTCCAAGTTTTGACACAAGAAAAAAGGTAGTAGAGCTAGAGGTGTTAGCTGATAAGGTGTTTTTGTTATTGCAAAATATCAATACAAATTATCTAGTTGTAACAGGAGGAGAGCCCCTACTACAGCAAGAGGCAGTATTAGATTTTTTAAAGTTATACGGAGAAAAGTATAACAAGGATTTATGTGTGGATATTGAAACAAACGGGACAATTACCCCGTTAGATAATTTACATGTATTGGTTTCTAAATATAGTGTAAATATTCACTTGGGAAGCTCAATGACAGGCAATATAAGAGATACATTTTCTACTCGTGTGAATAAGGAGGCGATAGAAACTTTAAAAAAGAACCCACATTCAGATTTTATTTTTAGTATTTTAGGTGAGGGAGATTTTACAGAAATAGAGGAAATATCTAAAATGTTTGGGTTATCAAAAGCGTCTATATTTATTCGACCAGCAGGGGTTGCTACTGGGGCGGGTAATTGGAAACTTTTATACAACGCATGTTTAGGAAGGGGGCTAAGACTATCACCAAAGTTTGATTTACAAGTTTTTGGTTCTAATATAAATATTTTAAACAATAACATTTAAAAACATGAAAATTATATTTAAGGATAAAGCATTGTCGCTAGAGGGAACCCCTTGTGTTTTAATTCGGGTATCTGAAAAGGGGGAAGAAATGAGTTTAAATAGTGTATTAGAGAAAGCTATACAGAGTAATTTAAGAAATATTTGGGTATTTGGTAATGTGTCTGAGGAGGCGGAACTCAAAACTGTAGTTGTGGGGTTGGCAGGTAAGGGAAAAATTGTCACTTTTGTAACTTCCACAAAGGAAAATATTGGTCCAATTAGAATGTCTAGAGGGTTGAAAATTATTTTAAAACAGACGGTAGAGCAGGCACTAGATATGCCTATAGATACCGTTTCATTGATGAAGTTATCGGATGAATTTATTTTTACATTAAAGGGGGGCAATTTGTTAGCGGGGTATAACTTTATAAAAGATTTTTTAACTTCTAAGAGGGTATCAAAGCCACAAGTAACTTTACGAATTGTAGGGAATTTTGAAAGCGAGGAGGCAAAAAAGGAATATGATACTTTGCTTGATTTATACCTAGAGGACGCAGGTAAATATTTATGTAGAACAAAATTACTATAATATGGAAACTAAAATTGATTGGAAAACATTTAGGCGAGATGTGAGTCGTTTGGCGGATAAAATAAAACCGCATAATAACTTTACTAAAATAGTATGTATAACTAAAGGGGGGCTAATTCCAGCATATTATTTAGCCCATTTGTTGGGTATAAAATATATTGAAACATTATGTATTAGTAGTTATTCGGGCAAAATACGCAGGAAGTGTAAAGTTATACCCGAAACAAAGAAGGTAGATATTCGACATCACTGGTTGATTGTTGACGATTTACTAGATTCTGGGGGCACTTTAAAGTTAGCAAAAAAATATTACCCAAACTCAAAAATTGCAACGGTATACAGGAAACCAAAGTCACCAAAAAATGTTGTAGATTTTTGTGAGAAAGAAATAGATGCTTGGATAGTATTCCCGTGGGAATTATAATTTAATATTATTTATATGACTGACGCAGAAAGAATGCTTGAAAGGGAAACTGCAGTAAAAACCTTGTTAACAACAATAGAGGGGGAGGACGTTAATCGACAGGGGTTATTAGAAACTCCACATAGGGTAGCAAAAATGTATGAGGAGATATTTGCAGGATACAAACAACACCCAAAAGATGTGTTTAAAAAGGTTTTTGATACCGATAACGACCAAATGGTTATTATTAAGGACATAGACTATTTTAGCCAATGTGAACACCACATGGTGCCCTTTTTTGGCAGGGTTCATATAGGGTATATTCCAAGGGACAAGGTATTGGGGCTGAGTAAATTTGCTAGGTTGGTAGAAATATATGCTAGAAGGCTACAAATACAGGAACAGATGGCATTTCAGATAGCAGACGCTATACAGAAGTATTTAGACCCAGTAGGAATTGCTGTTGTTATAACGGGGCAACACTTATGTATGGGGAGTAGGGGGGTAAAAAAACCGCACTCGATTACAATTACAAATGATTTAAGGGGGGCGTTTAAAGATAACGCAAGCACTAGGCAAGAATTTTTTAGTAGTATTCATAACACACTAAAATAATGAATATATTGGCAATGTTTAAACAGAAGAAGTTTTTTACTAGAAAAGAATACAGGCATGGGAATAAAATATTAGGGTTAGCTACTAAGTTTGAGCCTGATACACAGTTTGGAACTTCTATGTTTAATCTAGGGGGGATAGTTGTAGGTTCTGCCAGAGGGGAATTTCTTGGGTATAAAAGTGTATTACCTACATATATGTCAGACTTAAAATGCATTTTAAGTGGTATGTATATTGCCCGACCTTGTTTGTTTACTCCGATTATGGATAAAACAGGTAAAATAGCTATTATAGGAAAGGGAGAAATGCCAAGAGAGGGTATTAATTCAATGGGGGAGATAGTAATAGACCATGTAGATATAAAAGAAACTTGGCAGAATATAGTAGATATGATTTCAAAAAAATGGAATAAAGAGTTCTACGGCTCCGCAGAGGCGGGATTGTATAATATTTTATCAACTATTAGAGCAGGGGGAGCGGGGTATAGTTTTGTGTTGTATGACGGGAATGAGCCAGACACTATATATTGTGTAAGTCGTGGAACCCCGTTGTATATTGAGCGTATAAAAGAGGCAATTTATATAACAGACGAAAAGCAAGCGCTAGGAGATTTAACACCTTTATTAAATTTTAATAGAAATGTTGTAGAGATATTTAGCAACTTTGATACCATAGATATTGCAAAAATATCGTCAGCAGGTATTTCACTTTACACAGGAAAAATATGAAAACTACATACATTATAGTAAGAACAAGTTTTGTAGCTCTGCATAGTTGGGAACATGCCAAAGGCAATGTAAAGTTTTTAAACACTCCACATAGGCATAAATTTGGGGTAAAAATTCATATTGAGGTAGACAACTTAGACCGACAACTAGAGTTCTTTACAGTTTTAGACCGCGTAAATGAGTTACTAAAGTTGTGGGAAGTAGTAGAAAATTTTAAGGAGTCATGTGAGTCGTTTGCGGATAGGTTAGTTACATATTTACTAGAATGGTATGGGGAACGAGAATACAGAGTAGAGGTAAGTGAAGACGGGGAAAATTCAGGGTATATTGAATACACACCAAAAAAGCCTTATTTATCTAAATAAAATATGAAAACAATACTAGTAACAGGTGGAGCAGGGTATATTGGGGCAAATATAGTTAAGTTACTAATAGATAAAAAGTATAAGGTTATTATATTAGATAATTTAAGCACGGGGAAAAAATCGCTTATAAACAAGAGTGCACTGTTTTACAAAGCCGATTTAAGAAATATATCCCAAGTTAGAGGGGTGTTTAAAGCAAATAAAATAGACACAGTTATTCACTTGGGGGGGCTAAGTATTGTAAGTGAGTCTAACAAAAACCCAAATAGTTATTATGATAACAATATATTGGGGAGTTTAATTTTATTAAAAGTAATGGAAGAGAACAAATGTAACAAGATTATATTTTCGTCTTCCGCGGCAGTATATGGGGCCCCAAAATATACCCCAGTAGACGAGTGGAACCAAAAAATACCATTATCAGTATATGGTGAAACTAAGGGAATTATAGAGGAGATACTTCGTTTAAAGAGGGAGAAATTTGTTTTAAAATGGATAGCATTGCGCTATTTTAATGCTGGGGGGGCTTCAGATTGTGGTAAATATGGAGAATTACACACACCAGAAACGCATTTAATTCCTATAATTCTACAGTCGGCGATTTCAGGGGCAGATATAAATATATTTGGGGACAACTATAAAACAAAAGACGGGACATGTATAAGGGACTATGTGCATGTGGTAGACTTAGCAAATGCACATATAAAAGGAATTAAATACTTGGACTTATTAGACTGTATTTCAATGCCAATAAATTTGGGGAGTAAAGAAGGGTATACAGTGCAAGAAATAATTAAGAAATGTGCTGAGGTAACAAACACAAAGTTTAAAATAAATATAGTAGCTCGTAGGGGGGGCGACCCAGACGTTTTGATAGCAAACACATTTAGAGCTAAAAAGGTATTAAAATGGGAACCAACAAAACATTTAGAGGATATAATTGCAAGTAGTTGGAAATTTATGCACACAAATAAGTATATTAATAACACAAAATAAAATGCGAAAACTATTCTATGTAGGGCTAGAAAAATACAAGGCTAGATATACATACCAGCTACAGGAGTGGAATGAGCGAGTATTTAAAGCACAAAAATTAAACTATATTATTGTTGAGGGGGAGCTTTTAAGTAACTCAAAAGAAATAAAAACTGGAAGTGTGTTAGATGTGCATACTAGAAATTATTACGCACTAACACAGGTGGCAAAACTAGTAGCACACATGCAAAGAAAAGAAATTACTTCTGAGGACGTTATATTTTTTGAGGATATGTATACCCCTGGTATAGAGGCTTTAGCTTATATTTGTGCACTATCAGATAAAAAATATAGACCAAAGATATGGGTGCGCTGTTTGGCACAGACAATAGACCCAGACGACTTTGTTAATAGGGAGGGAATGTTTAATTGGATGCGACATTTTGAGTTAATGCAGGATAATTTTATATCGGGTATTCTAGTAGCTTCCGAGGAAATGGTATCCTATTTAAGAGTAGCAGGGTTCAAGTCTAAAATTTATGTTACTGGGCTACCTTTTGGTAAACAGGAGGTATTAGACAGGGTAAAAGATAAAAAAATAAAAGCATTGGGTTTAAAGAAAAATAGGGTAGCTTTTGCGGCTCGTTGGGACGCAGAAAAACAGCCAGAATTTTTTATGCGTATGGCAAAAAAATATTTTAAGATAGACCCAAAGGTAGAGTTTGCGATATTCACAGGGAACAGTGAGTTAAGAGGGAACAACAAAAAATGGGTTAAAGAGGCAGTAGAATTAAGCAAGAGCAATAAGGCAAATTTTAAAATATACACAAATTTAAGCAAAAATAAATACTATGAATTGTTGGCAGACAGTAAAGTATTATTTAATTGTGCGTTACAGGACTGGGTAAGTAACACTATTAGTGAGGCGGATACTCTAGGGGTTATGACTTTATTTCCAGCGTATAGAAGTTTTCCAGAGGCGGTGTTTAATAATAGAAACCATTTATACACCCCATGGAGTATAGAAGACGCTTTAGATAAATTGTATGGTATTTTGGTGTCTGATGAGGAGGATGAAATATTTAATAGCATAGGAAAGATTAGTGATAACCAAGACAAGACAATTTATAAAACAGTTCAGATTTTAAAGGGGGATAAGAAAGCTCTAAGGCTATATGGGCGTAATGGATTAGACTACAGAAAAAATATAACACCAAAAAAATAATATGAAGCTATTTTTAAGTTCCGCAGAATCGCCTGACAATTCAAAGACCTTACTAAGTGTGCCAAGAAAAAAATGTGTGCTGGTTACTTTTTTTTATTACTATAAGAAAAAGGACTCAAAAATTCGCCCATTGTTAGAATTATATAAAACTGCAGGGTATGAGGTAATGCTGGACTCTGGGGCACATACATTTTTGAATTACATAGCTAGTAATGTATCCAGTAATAGCTCATATACAAGACACTCGATAGGAGGGGGCAAAAAGAATTTGGGGGTAGAATGTGGGGAATACTTTAAGAGCTACCTAGAATTTTTAAAAGAATATAAGGAATATTTTGATTTTATAGTAGAGCTTGATATTGATATTTTAGTAGGGTATGAGGTTATATTAAAATGGAGAAAACTATTGGCTGAGGTAGTAGGGGCGAAAAAGTTAGTTGCTGTTTACCACGAAACAATCCCAGATTGGCAGACAGAAATAAAGGTATGGTGTGAAAAAGGATACCTACTAGGAATAGGAGGTAAGCCAGACAGTGAAACATTAAACTATTTGTTTACAGCGGCAAAAAAATACGGGGGTAGAACACACGGGTTTGCTAAAACAAGTAATAAACTAATGAGCTCGTATCCTTGGTTTTCTGTTGATAGTTCTACATGGAATACTGGGAAGCGGTTTGGTATCTTATTTTATTTGGAAAAAGATAAGTTTCCTTATCTAATACAGGGGCTTACTTTAAAGGGGGTAAGAAACGGCAACAAAGACGATATAAAAGTATTCAGAGAGCGGGTTTTAAAATCCGCCAGTAAATATATAGATTTTAGTCTTAAGGATTTATTATTTGCGAAAGAAAAATCCGCCCTAATAGATGTATTAAATATAAATGCCTTTCTAGACTACGAAGAATTTATAACCAAATATTGGAGTAAAAAATAACAACACAAAATATGATTGAGTTAGATGTAGCAATAGAGGACATAACACCAAATGAGTGGAACCCAAATGAATTGGACGCTGACTCATATAGAGTGTTAAAAGAATCTATACAGAATAATGGGTTCTTACAGCGTGTTTTAGTGCGCAAAAAAGCCACACTAGACGGCAGGTATGAGATTATAGACGGATATCATAGATTTAAGTGTTTAAAAGAGCTTGGGGTTAAAACTGTAGCCTGTTTGGTAGAGGAACACACGGACGCAGAGGCAATGGTATTAACTTTGACCATGAATAGATTTAGAGGAAATTTAAACGCCGTAAAACTATCAAAATTATTTGTTACTTTATCAGAAACTTACTCAATAAGCGAATTGAGCAGTAAATTAGGATATTCCGAGGATTATGTATCAAATGTATTAAACTTAGATACCCTTGATAGCTCATTAGTATCCTCTCTAGAGGTTGGGGACGACGACCCTGACAAACTATACAGTAGTGTCTTTTTTCTTAAAAATGACGAATATTTAACTGTTCAAGAGGCCCTAACAAAAAGAGGGGGTAAGGAGGTAGAAGCACTTTTAGGAGTATTAAATTGGTATGAATCTTTAACTACATAAAATTATATGGAAACAACAGAGTTTATATTGAACGCCGACCAGCTTGACGGGCAAGAAATAAACCCAACTGAGCTTGATATTGATATCTATGAGGGGCTAAAGAGGTCAATAAAAAAAGACGGCATAAAACAGCGTGTGTTGGTGCACCCGTTAAAGGAAGGCAGATACAAAATAATAGACGGACATCATAGAGTTAGTGCGGCACAAGATGTAGGTATTCAAAACATACCAGTAATATGCTTAGAAGGAGCTACGGAGGAGGACATTATGTTGTTGGTAATTTTAATGAATCGCGCAAAAGGAGAGTTCAAGGTTAATAAATTAGTTCTAGTGTTAAGAGAATTACAAAAGACATACACAAAAGAACAGATAGAAGATATGTTAGCGTATACAGAAATTGATATAGATAATTTTAATGCTCTTGCAGATTTATCAGAATTAGATGAAATAAAAATTCCAGAAAAACCGCCCAAAGAAATCGGCGAAGATAAAATCCCAGAAATACTACCAGAAGGAGCACTACTAGAAATGAATTTCTTACTAACAAGAGACCAACTAAGATACATAGAGAATGTATTATATACAGTGAACACTGATAAGGATAAGAACACCAATTTAGCAACAGTGTGCACTATGTATTTAGATAGTTTAAAATAGAAGTATAAAATGTATAAATATATGTCAATATGGCATTCAAAAAAAATACAAAACTAGACAGGTAAGCCGAAGTAGAGTAAAATAGGTTCAAAAAATACATATAAGTAAATACACAAAGAATACAATAACCAAAAACATATGTTAACAAGCAGAGAAGAGAAAGTAAAAATGTTCAAAGAACAGCTACTAGAAGGCATGGAGGTAGACAGAATGGAAGGCAACAAGGTTTATGTTAAGGGGGGTGCAATAGATTTTGACGCCTTGGGGGACTGTTATGTTGCAACAACAAAATCGGCACTGAATGAAGTTTTATTAAAGACAATGACAAGGGACAATTTTACCGCGGCGGAATTATCAGAAATAGTTTTAGAAATTCTGATGTCCATTAAGTAGTGTATAACCAAACCTAAATGTATAATTTAGAAACAAGATTAGAGGAGGTAGAAATAGAAAACAAAATGACAGGGGACAGAATATCATTAAGTAAATATTTTCAGCTGATAGGGGGAGATATTATAGGGGTAAGAGTGGACTTAGAGGGGTCTAAAATATATGTGAATTGTCTGGAGGATAACTTTAAGTGGATACTACCGTTAGTAGAAACACATTATTACACATTTTACAGATTTTGGACGGATAGGGACAAGTTAGATATTGCACTAAAAATAGTGCAGAAACTAACACAGGATAATGACTACGGAAAAATCGAAACCGTAAAAGATTTTATTCTACTAGTAAACGCAATTATAAGTAACTTATAAATATGGAATACCCAATAACAGTAACAAAGGTAGGCGACACCCATAAGTTAGTGTGTCAGTGCGGGGCGAACAAGACCGAGAATTTTGTAAGACTATTGCGTCAGAGAATAGAGATAGACGAAAGGGGGCGCAAAAAGCCATATAAAGAATGGGAGCTAATGTGTTCTAAATGCAAAACAAGTATTGGGTATGATGTTCTAAACGAGCAATATAAAAAAGACACGCAAACAGTAAAAGTATCTGAAGAAATAGATACGCCTACAGAAGACAAAAATGCGCCCGTAGTAAGCGGGTGGGCGGGAATGCCGTTAGCATAGTATAATTTATGTAACCACAAAAGTATGTTTATTTCAAAAGAAATTGAATGGGATATGGGGCACAGAGTGCCAAACCATAAAAGTAAATGTAGTAACCCACATGGCCACAGATACAAAGCCTGTATTACTTTAGAGGGAAATATAGTTAGCGACGAGGGGGTCAGCGACGAGGGAATGGTAATAGATTTTTCTGATATTAAAAATATCGCCAAAGAATTTATTGATACAACGCTAGACCATGGATTTATGTTTTACAGTGGGGACAAGGTAATGGACACTTTTTTTGAGGAGTCAGCGTTTAAATACATAAGGGTAGATTTCATACCAACAGCAGAAAATATGGCTAAGTATTTATTTGAGAAATTACAGCCTAAATTTATTGCTAGGTATGATACTAATTTGAAGCTGAGCAGTATTACTGTATGGGAAACACCAACAAGTTTTGTAGTCTACAAACCAGAAATAATTTAATAATTTACTAATATGTTTATAGCAAAAATGCCAAACGGGGAAGCGGAGATTTATCCCGCTGTCCAAGGAGAAGGCCCAAGTATAGGGGAACCATGTGTATTTGTTCGCTTACAGATGTGCAATTTAAACTGTAGTTTCTGTCTAGTAGGAGGGACTAGAGTGTTAATGGCAGACGGAACTAAGAAAGCAATAAATAAACTACAAAAAGGAGATAAGGTAATGTCATACAATGAAACAACAAAACAGTTAGAGGAAGACACAGTTGTTACCCCAATGAATAGAATATCAGAGGCATATGAGGGGGTTTATAAAATAGAGCTAGAGGACGGGCAGGAGTTATCTATGACAGGAAACCACGAGGTGCTAACAGAACGGGGTTGGGTGTTAGCGGAAGAACTAAATAAAAAAGATAAATTGGTCTTTGCATATTAAGTTACATAATATACAATAAGGGCATATAAACTAATTCAAGTGTATGCCAAATTGTAAGGAATGTGGAAAATGGTTTAAAGCAATATCAAATACCCATTTATTGCACCATAAAATGACTATGAAAGGGTATCAGAACAAATATAAAGGAGAGCCTATAAGAGAAGTAGACACTGTAAATAAAATGTATAGTGCAGAGAGAAGAAAGGTGTTATCAGAAACAATGTCAAAAAATAGGAGGAGCGGGAAGGTATTACCGCCTATAGTATCAGGGGAACGTAAGAGAGAGGCTAGTAAAAGAATGGTAGAAAATAACCCAATGAAACAGCCCGAAGTAGTAAGTCGGATGCAGGCAACAAAACAAGGTAGAGTGTATAATTTAGAAAGAACGGAAGAGCAAAAAAGACGCTATAGCATAAGTAAGCTAGGAGATAAGAACCCGATGAAAAACCCAGTAAATGCTCAAAAGAGTGCTCAGGGGCATAATAGAAAGAAGTCGGGCGTAGAGATAAGGTTTGATATGGTAGTAGAAGAGTATGGGTTGCCCTTAAAATATGTAGGAAATAATAAGTTGTGGATAGGGCATAAAAACCCAGACTATGTAGATACAGAAGGCAGAAAAATAGTTATAGAAATAACGTCAGATGCTTATCACAGACTAGAAGAAGGGTATGAGGAAAAGAGAATAGAGCATTTTAAACAACACAATTATAGGTGCATTACAATAAGATACACAGGGTGCAATAAGTCTGCCCTAGAAACTTTACACAATAACTTAGGTAAATTACTAACTAAACTAATATATGAGAACAGTAGCTATCAAGTCTATCACACGCCAAGAGGGGAAATTTCATGTGTTCAACATTGAAACTGAAAAGAACCACACATATGTTGCTGAGGGGGTAGTAGTTCATAATTGTGACACTAGTTACACTTGGTATTTTAAAGAATCGGGCAAGAAACTAGAGCATAAATATTCTTTGCCTGTATCGCGTAAAGAATACTCACTCGATATGTCAGTTGAGGAGGTGGTATTAGCTATACATAAAGCGGCGGGTAAAATAAGGAGAGTAGTATTCACGGGGGGAGAACCATTATTACAGCAGAAGAATTTAATTAAGGTTATGAATGAGTTAGAGAAAACGGGAGAGGAGTGGTTTTTTGAGATTGAAACAAACGGGACAATTTTATTTGATGACAACTTTATAGTGAACCAAATAAACTGTTCTCCAAAGCTGGGGAGTAGTGGGAATTTAAAAGCTAGCCGAGAAAAGCCCGAAGTTATAAGGGATATACTAGAGCAAGGAATGTTTGGACTTAAAATATGTTTTAAGTTTGTTGTGGGGGCTAACACATTCAAGGAAGATATAAAAGAGATTAGAATGTGGGAAAAGGAAAATAAAGTTCCTAGGAGTTTAATTTATTTAATGCCAGAAGGGATTACTACAGAGGATGTTAGGAAAGGCACCGTAGAATTGATAGATAAATGTTTAAAGTATGGGTATAAGATATCTACTAGATTACAAGTATTGTTATACGGGGTGAAAAGGGCGGTTTAAAATAATTATTTTTTAAAAAAAAATTATATGGAAAACGAAGTTGAAGTAAAAGTAGTTCCACAAGAAGGAGAAATGCCTACCGTGGAAGAGCCAAAGGTAGAAGATACCATAGGCAAGCCAGAGCCTATCAGAGCAGAGGCAGAAAGGGTTGAAATTCAACAGTGGGTTATGCAGGTATTTATTCAACCTGGGACAAAAACATCTGTTGTGCTTGAGTTAGCTTTAGTAGGGTTATTGAAACCTATACTAGAACCTATTATGATTTTGATGTCATGGGCTTTGAAACGCCCAGTAAGTTTGTTTGGGCATAAAACTACAACAAAAAGAATGCCAACGCCTAAGCAACAGTCGGAGCACGCAGGAGAGCCCGCAAAAAAATAATTTATAACCAAAACGTATATGGTAGACAAAATGACGTTTAAAGAAATTGAGAGAGCGATACAACGTAGCCCAGCTATAGAGGATATAGACGACCCTAATAACTATAGGTTCAGCGAGCTTATAATGGGGGAGGGGCAAGATATTGTTATCCCAGAAACATATTCACTACGGGATAGAATGACACCTGTAAAGAATCAGGGGGCTAGGGGGACCTGTGTTGGTTTCGCTTCCACTAGTATTACAGAATATTTTAATGCCAAAGAATGGAGTAAGCCTGACTTAGATTTGTCAGAGGAGATGTTATACAGAAAAATTAAGGATGTTGATGTAGCGGATTACAACTATAGTGGGTATGGGGCATACTCTAAGAGCGGGGCAAAAGCTCTAAATTTATATGGCACATGTTTAGATATTACCTTACCATATAACAGTAAGATTGGGGACGACGGCTGGAAGAATATAGTAGTTACCGAGTATATGTTAAAGGAGGCAGAGGAATATAAAATGTTGAATTATTTAATGGTTCAACCTGAGGTAGAAAAAATACAACGTGCTATTTTAGCTTCAGACGGACCTGTTATGGGGGCAGTTACATTATACGAGAGTTACAGAAAAGCGTCTTCAAATGGGGGTTTAATTCCACTAAGAGTATCAGGAGAAAAAGTAATAGGGGGGCATGAGATAGTTTTCACGGGGTGGACAAAGACACATTTTGAAATTAAAAATTCATGGGGAGCTGCTTGGGGGGACAAGGGGTATATTTATTGGCCGTTTGCAGGCATAAAAGACGTGCATAGTCTTTGGAGTTTTATTGACCTGCTAACAAACCCACTAGTAAAGACAGAGGCAGTTATTCAGGAAAATCGCAAAAGAGTTTCTTCTTATGCCTTAGTTGACTGGGATAAAGCGATAGCATTAGGGTATGTAAATGAAGGGACATTACCATTGGCAACCGTTTCTAAACAGGATTTCTTTGTATTCATGGGAAGATTGGGATTACTAAAATAGTGTATGAGTAAGAAGTCAAAAATTTTAAGTGACATTAAATGTGTGGTAGGAGGTGGAGTTCTGTATAGAATCGCCTCCTACATGGTTGGGGCAGAGTTATGGATAAAACATAAAATAAAATATAAATATGGAAGAATTAGGAGGGGGAAAATTAGGTAGAAAGCCTATTTCGTTACCACTGTTGAGGGAGCGTAGATTAATGGCTGCAAGTTTGCGTATAAATATGTTTACTGTTTCTGATATAGTAGCACATTTGAATACTTTAAATGTCTCCAAAAAGTGGGGGGAGGTAGACTCTGGGACTGTGTGGAGAGATTTAAACAAGATATTTAAGGCGGAAGAAAAAGACCCCGCGATAATTGAAGCTGAAAGAAACATTGAGGTAGAAAAGTTAGAGAAAATTATTTCTTTAATGAGAGAGCACATAAGAGATAGAGATGCCTTGGTTAAATTAAAACCAGACGACAAGGTAGCTAGGTGGGCAAAATTTGAACGCACAGATGCTTTGAATAAGTTAGCTGAACAGCAATTAGAACTTATAAGAATAAAGAATTTTGATTTAAGTAAAAAGAATGTTGTTAGTGTGACTAATATTGATATGCGAAACAGCCGAAATTTATACATAAGAGCAACTGACGAACTTATAACCGACAAGAAACAACAACAAGTATTGATTGATTATTTAAAAGAGGGGCGAAAGGTTTGGAAAAAAGAAAAGACTATGGACGAATTTATAAACGAGGCAGAGGAATCTCGTAAATACATAGAGGGGAGTATAGTAGAGGAAGTAGAATATGAGGATATTTAATCTAAAAAAATGACAGACGTAGTTACACATATACCACACCCAGTTAATTTACTATCTGACTTACAGAAATTAGTTGTGGCGGATAACGCTAGATGGCTGTTCACAACTACGAATGAGTTGGATTGGGATTACGCAGATGAATGGGCTAATAAACCATTAGTTTGGGAGTATCCAAGAGTATGTTTTGATACTTTTATTGATAGTCCTGAGTTTTTGGGGAGCAGCACTTGGTCAACAAACGACGACGGGGTAATGGAGTGTAAAGTTTACCCAGCGATACGACAGTTAGGAAAAGATATTCTAGAAGGGAAAGTAAAGTTTCAGGAGGCGGTAGTAATAGCGGGCATTGGCGGGGGTAAAACAACGCTATCTGAGTTGTTGGCTTGTTATGCTACTCATACTTTACTATGTATGCGCGACCCATATAAGTTTTTTGGGTTAGTTAGAGATAAGCCAATAAGTATTATTAATATGGGAACGTCTGCAACACAGGCGGTGGATAATGCTTTTGCAGGTATCAAAGAATTTATTGCGGCGAGTCCGTGGTTTCAAAAGTGTGCTCCAAATATGTTAGAGGGGAGTATTCATTTTGAGGACAAAAATATTTTACTATTGTCAGGAAATAGTAAGTCAACAACACCATTAGGGTATAATATTTATTATGCAATTCTAGATGAGGCAGCTTTTTATATGGATACAGAACGAAAGCAGGTAGCGGAAGAAATTTATACAGCACTGCAAAGACGTATTGTATCCCGTTTTAAAGGGTTTGGGTTAGTTATAATGATTTCGTCTCCACAATATGACGGGGACTTTACTATCAGGAAGTTGGAGGAGGCAAGAAGATTCCCTGATATAATTTATTCAGCACAACAGCCAACATGGAAACTACAGCCAATGAAGCCTGAATATGAAGCAACAAAGTTTTATTTTAACGCCAAGAAAAATTTAGTAGTAGAAACATTTGACCCCGCTGAAAGTGTGTGTAAGTTGAATGATGTATTTGATGCAAGTAAAACAATATGGGAAATACCAATTCATTTTAAAAAGTCTTTTTTACAAGACCCTGACAAAGCAAAACGTGACTTTGCGGCTGTTCCGAGTAAAGCTATTATGGCGTTTATGCCACATGTAGAAATTTTAAAAGGCATGTTTGATGACAGAGAGAGCCCAGTATTAATAACAGGGGGGTATAAGTTCGCTGAGCGACCTATTAGAACAAGTTATTATATACATGTGGATTTAGCTTTAAATAGGGGGGGAAAAGGCGACCATGCAGGATTTGCAATGGCGCACTTTGCTGATTGGGTTATTAATTCAACGACAGGAGAAACCCAAAAGAAAGTAGTGGTAGATTTAGCAGAAAGAATTTCAATGAGTCCTGCCATAGGAGAAATAGATTTAAGCGAGGTAAAAAATAAAATATATGGATTAAAAGCGCAGGGGTTTTCTATAGCATTAGTAACCTTTGACCAATTCCAAAGTGCGGGGCTATTACAAGAATTACATAGCAAGGGTATAAAGGCAGAATATTTATCTGTGGACCGCACAATAGAACCATATCAAACATTGAAAGAATTAATATACGCAGGGAATGTAAAATGTCATAAGAGTGATATTTTATTAGACGAATTATTAGGGCTTGAAATAACAAAAGCCAATAAAGTTGACCACAGTCCTACAGGGAGCAAGGATGTTAGTGATGCGGTAGCTGGGGCAGTATTTCATGTTGTGAAAGAATCAGGAGGACAGATAGGATTAGCTTCAGGGGATTTAATTAAAATGGCACCTATTGTATTTGAAGATAAAGTTCAACAGGGAATGGCTACTGAGGAAGAGAAGAGAGCGTATTACACAGAAATACAGAAACAGTTAGACACGGGGCTATTAGATGATGAAATTTGAGTTGTCAATCTATTTTATTTAGACTAATGTAGAAGTATGTAAATTTATACCTAAATTGTAACAAAACTATATATGCCAAATATTTTTAGTAAAATTATAAGCGCGGTTAGTAATTCTTTTTCTAAAAAGGGGAAAGCGTTATCTATAGCCCCAGCTACAATGTCTGACATTTATACAGGAATGACAATAGGGGACGCTAAAGAAAGAGTGCTAAAAAAGAAAGGCTTAGGTTTTGATTCATTGAGGAAAATAGCCGACTATGACGCTGTTATTCGTATATGTATTACTGTTATTAAAAAAGCAGTAACACAAGCAGAGTGGGATATAATTCCGAAACAAGAAATGCCCATAAACAAAGGGCACATTAAATGGGCTAAGGATTTTTTTACAACTGTGAACACCAATGGGGATAATTTAAGAGAATTATTAGAATGCACAATAGAAGATTTATTAGTGCTTGACGCAGGAGTGTGGGAAAAACTTTATACAGTAAAGGGAGAGTTAATTGGGTTAAATGCGGTAGACGGGGCAACAATTCGGCCGGTGTATAATCAGTTCGGTGAAATGGACCCTGCAAAAGCGTATGTTCAAATGATTGGGGGCAAGGAGGTTGCTTCTTTTGAGGCGAAAGAGATAGTTTATATGATGCAAAACCCTCAGAACGACATAGAGCACTTTGGATACGGCAAAAGCCCCATAGAATCAATACTATTAGCAGTGCAGGCATCTTTAAACGCAGATGTATACAACGCAAATATATTTATGAAGGATAATATTCCACCTGGCATGATTGACTTGGGTAATATGTCAGAGCCTGAGGCAAGAAAATTAATTGCGTTGTGGAATAAGACTACAATAAACAACACACAAAGAATGAAGTTTATCTACGGGTCTGACCAGCCAAAAAAGTATACTCCGTTTCAGCAAAACAATAAGGACATGCAGTATATTGAGTATACAAATTGGTTAGCTAGAATTAAGTTAGCGACTTACGGGTTATCCACTCTGGACGCTAATATTACGCAAGATGTAAACCGTTCAACAGCGGCAGTTCAAGCTAGTTTATCAAATGCTAGAGGCGTAAGAAGTATTAAGAAATTAATTGAAGAATATATAGAACGTGAAATATTTATGCCAATGGGCATGGACGATATTGAGTTTAAGTTTGAAGAAGCCGACAGTATGGAAGATACAAAAATGCAGGCAGAGATAGACCAAATATATATTAATACTGGAGTATACACCCCAGAAGATGTAACAATACGAGAGGGGTATAGTGTAACTCCGAATGATACAATCACAGACGACTATATTTCTAATATTGGGGAAGAGGCACCTGTGGAAGCTCCACCAGAGGGAGAGCCAGAGGATATATTAGAAGACGGGTCGGCACAAAAAACGTTTAAGAAAAAATATTTTAAGCCACTCTATAAATAATGTTAGACAAAAACCCATTATTCGAGACTATTATAAACACAAAGGAGAGCAAGAAGATAAGTGCTCTAATTGAGAAAGCTCTGCATGACCAGTGGCATGACTTAGTTTTGTCAGGAATAGTAAATACTGTGTATGCTAAGTATCAGCAGTTTTTTACTCGTAGACGCGGCGCAAAAGCAAAACTTAAAAAAAGCGTTACAAAGGCAGAAGAGGATATAGTAGAAAGCCCAGAGGATTTAGTAGCACAAGCAAAGGAAAATTTACAGCAGGACAAAATATCAATAGCAGAGAAGTTTCTTTTAATGGCGCCCTTAATGCTTTTTTTAAGGGGTAATGTCGACAGCAAAATGAAGTCTGTTGGTTCATATTACAACTTCAGAAGTAGTATGGCGGATTATTTAAAATTTTCTGCTAATAAGGCAGGGCAAAGTATTATTGATAAAATCCCAACGCCAAAAGCTGTTAAGTTCAGGCTTTCAAATACACAGTATAAAGCGAAGATAAAGGAACGTGTAGATAGGCTTGTAAAGGGCATGGATAATACTACTAAAGAGCGTTTAGTTAATTCTTTAGTGCGGGGGATAAAAGCAGGAGAAACTAAGACTGAAATGGTAAAGCGATTACAGATAGAAGGGGACGGATTGTCAAAGACTAGAGCTAAGACTATCGTTTATACAGAAACAGAAGCTATTGCTGAGTATATGCGTTTAGAAACCGCTAAAATGAATGGTATTGCTTATAAGGTCTGGGTAACAGTTGCTGATAGCAAAGTATGTCCTATATGTGAAGGTGTAGACGGGCAAAGAGTCCGAACGAACCAAAATTTTAAGACTGAGATAGGTCCTATGCAATGCCCACCACTCCATACAATGTGCAGATGTATGGTGGATTATGATGTAGACGGTAGTTTATGTAGTGACTATATAAAGTCAGCAAATAAAACGCTTGAAGGGAGAATAGACACTCTATTTCAGAAAGCCGCCAATAAAGATGACCAATTATATGAAGCAACATCTGGTGGGATGGATAAGTGTGTTAACACAGAAAACGTCTGGGCAGGAGGAGAAAGTAATGTAGGGAAGGATAAGGATATAGCGGCATGGGCAGACGAATTAGAGAAATATAAAGGAAGTGAATTAATGTATGATAAAATATTAGCCCAAGCAGAGAGTCAGTTAACCACAGAAGGAATGGTGCAGTTAAAATTACAAGCAGGGTTGAAAGGGGAAACGGCAGGTAGGGTATTAGAGGATAGGTTTAGGGAGGGGTGGAAGAGTAAAATAGCTGAGTTAGATGGAATAGGAGATGTAACAGGAGTGCTAAGCGAAGATGAATTTAATGCGTTAAGACTGTATACAGATGTTAGTGGAAGGAATTATCAATTAGTAAATTCAGCACTAAGGCACGGAGAGATGTTGAATGAGTCTATGGCAGAGCAGAAAGTATTATCTGATATGTTGGACCAAGCTATCGCAAAATTACCTGGGGAAAGGACAACTGTATTTAGAGGACTAGCATTAAGACAAAAAGATATTGATAAAATATTAAAAGATAGTGTGTTTACTGATATGGGGTATATGTCCACAACGAAAGTGGATACAGTAGCAAAAGTATTTGCTAGAAAAGCGGTAGGAGAGCAAACAGTTATAATGGAAATAAAGTCAAAAACAGGGGTAAGAATAAAAGATTTTTCAGCCATAGAGTCAGAAGAGGAAATATTATTTCCAAGAGGAACTAAGTTTAAAGTTTTAGGAATAAATTTTCAGAGAGACCCATTTTTAGGAAGAGAAGTATATAAAATAGACTTAGAGGAAGTAGTGTCAAAGTCAAAAAGCACGGATAAATTGTGGGCAGAAATACTAACAACAGCGGACAAACAAAAAGCTAAGTATTATAAAGAACAAAATGAAAGAATATAGATGTCATAAATGTAGGCAATTTTTATACTCTGCAGAGGGGGATATTGATATAGAAATTGTATGCACAAATTGCAGGTCAGTAAACTATCCTTTCAGAATGAACGACGGGGTAGGTCCTAGGGGGCAGGATTTTCAGATAGGTTCGATAGACCACCATTGTGGAGAGTGTAATAGAATGCTATTAAAGAGCAGGGGGCTTGGAATAATAAATGCAAAATGCCCTAGTTGTAAGAATTTTACTGTATACAATACTACGTTGATGAGGAGTAAAAACTATGAGCCAAATAGAAAGTTTAGAATGCAACCGATAGAGTAATGTAATTTAGTATAAAATACTCTTGCAGAAATAAAAGAGTAGTGATACGGTGGTAATAACAATTAGAAAACATTAGGGAGATATCCCTGCACCTCTTAGAGAAGGCACAAATATATACTAATTATATAAGCGTGTCTTTTTTAAGAAGTAACACAAAAATTCTATGTTCAAAATTATCATTCCGATTACAAAGTCATTTGAAAAAGATAGTAAGTGTTTTGTAGTGGAAGGTATAGCGTCTGACCCAAGTTTAGACAGAGACGAGGAACGTTTTGATGCGGCAGCATTGACTAAAATGATGGGACACGTAAATGCAGGAGGTATTCCAATTAGAATTGAGCATGAGAATAAAATATATACGGAAATTGGTAAATGGACACACGCAGAAATGCGTGACGGGGATAGACTTTATGTAAAAGGAGAACTCGATACTGAACTGTCACTAGGAAAAGATATGGCGGTTCTTTTGAAAAGGGGCGAAACACTTTCATTATCAGTAGGGGGTAAAGTAAATGAAGCGGCTTTTGAGTTTATTAAAGAATTAAATAGAAGTGTTAAGGTATATAAGGATGTAGACTTGTCAGAAATTTCATTAGTAAAGCACCCTTCAAACTACAACACCAGTTTAACAATGGCTAAGTCAGTTAATTGGGAGAAGCTAGAGGAGGTTATAAAAACGCCTACAGAAGAAAAAGTGCCTTATACAACAAAAGCGCAAGAGCTTATTAAGGAATACAAAGAGATGCACAAAGTAAGCGTGGAGGAATTTGAAAAGGCATGTGCAGGAGGCAAGAAGAAAATGACTCAGGCACAAAAAGTAATTAACGCATATAAAAGTATGGATACAAACAATATGGAAAAAGCTAAAGGAAGTAAGGGACAGAAAATGGTAGATGAAGGCACTGCTATGATGGCAGAAGGTAAAAAAATATTTGGCGGAAAAAGCGGTAAAGGCTTGAAAATGGTAGAGGACGGACAAGCTATGGTAGACGAAGGAAAGAAAATGATGGCTACAGAAAAGACACAAGAGGAAATAATTGAAATTGCAGTTAATAAATACTTTGATGAAACCGTTTCTGATGAAGACCTAGAAAAAGAATTTGATGTGCTTTCTGATGAGGAATTTGAAGCTGTTGATAAAGCTATTGAAGATGAAGAAAATGAAGTTACTAAATATGGCAAACCTGGAAGAAGTGGTAGGAAACCAGGGGGTGGGGGAGGAAGCGCAGCACACCAACAGAGAATGGCAACACAAAGAGAGAAAAATAGACGTGCAAATTTAAGCACTTTAAGAAGTAACCGAAGACAACTGTTATCAGGAATGAGTAGGGGTAGTTCTAGAGCACAGAGAAGAAGTGTTAATGCTTTAAATGCACATATAAATAGACTCGGTGGGAAGAGTGTTACCCCAACATGGCAAGACTTCAAAGACCAAGTTACAAAGTCTATTTCAGAAGAAGTATCTAAAGACTGGGGGCTACCAGAAGCAGAGTGTTGTGTAGAAGAAACCAGTGAAGATAGACCAATGTTCTTATCTGTAGAGGACTTAAAAATGATGGCTAAAATAACCGCTATTATGTCGCAGGTAAGTTTACCTGCAAAAAGTGAGTATCCAAAGCTACTAAATGACAATAAATTTTATTCTGACCTTACAGAGGAACAGCAAATAGTGTTGTATGACAGAAGTATGGTTATGCCACATCACAACGCTGATTTAAGTCTTAATGAAGATTTATTGTTATGGCAGTTGAAAGATGTGATTGATTACCAGTCGTATTGGGCACCAAAGAATTATGCAGTAATAATTGACCATTTATATAGGCACTTGAAGGAGTTAAAACTCGTGAAAAGTGCTGCCAATATCATTAACCAAGATGGAGATATGGATAAACCAAAAACACCAGCTCCAGAGGTAACGAAAGAAGTTACTACGCCCGAAGTGGTTGTAGAAACAGTAGTAGTTACACCTGAAGCAGAGCCTTCCGAAGTGAAGGTTGAAGAAAGTCCAGCTCCAGCTCCAGAGGTAGTTGTAGAAACTCCTGCGGAAGCTGTAGTTGTAGAAACCCCAAAGGAGGAAGTTCCAGAAGTGGACACTCCAGTAGTGGAGGAAAAGAAAGAGGAAGTTCCAACAACTGTTGTGGAAGAAGTTCCAGCCGAAAAGGTTGAAGCAGTTGTAACAGAAGTTCCAGATGTGGTAGCCCCAGTGGTTGAACCACCAGCACCAGAAGCAGTAGAGCCTAAGGAGGAGGTTCTAGAAGTGGCTAAGTCTACAGATTTTCACAAAGCTCAAATGGATAGCTTTGAGAAGTCTATGACAAAAATGGTAACCGTTATTGAGGGGTTATCAAAAAAATACGAGGAAGTCGCAACAGTTACTAAAAAGTATGATGCTTTAGAAGTTACTGTTAACAAAATGGCGAATATCGTAGAAAAGTTGTCTGAACTACCAATGCGTAGAAAATCGGTAGCTATTTATAGCACGATTGAAAAGGCGTTCGCAAAAGACGACTCTGAGGTAGAGTCTTCTGAAGAAGAACAGGTAGCAAAGACAATGAAGGAAGACAATGTGCCATTTGGGGAGGCATATAAGACAGTATTGGCTACTAAACGAGCCTAGTTAGGTATTTTATTTATTTATTTTTAACAACAAAGTTATATGGACGGAGTAAACTTAGACAAAACATTAGAAAACGTAGAGAAGACTATCTCTACCCCGACATATATTCAGGGAGCTATTCTCGTTAGAGAAAACTTGGCTGGATATATCACAAAATTAGTTGACCGTGAAACTCCATTGAGAGACAGGTTGGCTAGAAAACAAGGTTCAGGTCTTGCGGCTTCTTGGAATATCCTTACGGGTATTACAACTGGTAATGCTGCATTTATTGAGGGAGGAACGCCAACAGAGAACAACGCGGCTTACGAAAGACGTTCAGCTATCTATAAAGAGTTAGGTAAAACTAAGTCTATTACAGATAGAATGATTGCTGCAGGAAGGACTTATGTTGACCAAGAGGCAGAACAAACAGAAGTAGCAATGAGAGAGGTTATTCAAGACGAGGAAAATTTGATTATCAATGGAAATGCAGGTGTAAATCCACTTCAGTTCAATGGATTGAAGACTTTGATTACAACAAACATTTTCAACGATAACAACAACGCACTAGGGTTCAGAACAGATTTGTTAGACATGGCTATTGCTGAGTTGATGACAAACTACGGAGTAAAACCTACAGCAATTTATTGCTCGTATGGAATGAAACGTGCTATCAACCAATCTCTACAAGGAGATGTTAGAGTAGCATTGGACGTTACTAACACAGTAGGAACAGGGGTTGATGTTACATTCTACCAATCAATGGTTGGTAAGATTCCTTTTGTAGCATCATTTGCAGTAGCAGACGACACAACTACATACGTAGGAAACACCGTGTCAGACATTTATGTAGTTACAGAAAATTGGTCAGGTCAACCTGTGATTTATATGGAGGATTTATATTCTCTAGGTAAGTCTATGTTAGACAGAACAGGAGCGTCTATCAAGTTCATGGTTACAGAAGCTACCGTCTTGGTATGTCGCGCGGAAGAAATGCAATACAGATTACGCAACATTCGTATTGCTTAGTCAAGGTTGTTTTGGATTAGATGCTTGGGGGTGGGTTTCCATAATTTCCCACCCCTGAGTGAAATACAAAAAAATTATGTGACTGTATAAATTAATCAAATACAAATGAGTATTAAACGCAGATTGTCACAAACTCTGGGGCAAATCCGAAAGGGTTTCGCCGTTGATACGTATGAAGGAGGGTTCCCAGTAGCCGATATATTCGGGTTACATGGGGTAACTGCGAGTGGTATTTTAATGCCAACAGCATTTACTGATGAGGTGCAAGAAATTAGCTCAGGAATAACACAACCCCCAGATTACCAGTGTATAGTTGTGTCAGGAATGGCTCCACCTATTAGCGGAATGATACCAACAGATATCCCAAGTGGAGTAGTTACAATTTACGGAAGTGATTGGGCGGGCAGAAGAATAGAAGAATCACTTTTAATAGTAGGGGGTAGTAGAGAAAGGACTAAATATCCATTTAAGAAAGTGGATATGATTAAGTTACCTCCAGCAGTAGGAACTGAAGTGCAAGGCGTATGTGTAGGAACAGCACTTGTGTTTGGGCTAACAAGACCGTTGTCAACAATAGATACGGATGTATATGTTGAAATACAACAGGATTTGCCAAGTGGATATGTGCCTGATTTAGGCCCACTCACAGGAGCAACACCTTCATTATTTGTGTTGACTAGACTGGACAATGCCCCTAGTGGGGTAGATTTAGAAATAGACAGAGAAGTAAATACTATAGGAGCGAAGGCGGGGGAAGAATTTCCCGCATACGATGATGAAGACGACGGTAGTGAAACCGTTATGAGAGTTAGTTACAGAACAGAAATATTCTAAAAGTGCTTAGCCCCTGAAAAGGAAACTTAGTAAGGGGCTATGTTAAAACTTAAACAGAAAATATATGCCAACAGGATTTAGAACAGTTACAATACAGACAATACTAGACCCAAGAAATGCCCCAAGTGTTAAGCAGTATTTTACATATGATGTTGATGGCGACGTTGCAGGAATTTATACAGCGCAGTCCGCAGCAGAAAATGGAGAGTCTTGTTTATTTCAGCGTTTTGAATATGATACTGTAAGTGGTATTAAAAACGTAGCAAAAATAGATTGGGTAACATCTGGTTGGGATTCTAGTTATGATATTTAGACTTAAAACGCATTTTAAGTCTGTTCAAGGCTTTGAGCCTTTTAATGAGAATTTACTCATATAACAGATAACGCATATGACACTTATAACGCATAGGGGACAACACCCCTATAAGCATAAGGCACAAGAGGTGACGTATTCACACCCAATTTTTGGTGGGCTTACGGTTACCGCTAAAGACATGTTTGATTATTTTTTTATGTTTGGTCCGCCACTGATGGGGGATGATAGACCATTAGGTGCAGGTCAAGATAGAAATACAGCAGTAATAAGTAATCCACCAACGAGAGCAGAGCTTGTTAGTATTTTAGGTGAACCCAGTAAACTCCGAGAAGCAATTATAGATAGTGGGGGTGAAGGGAGGTATGTCGTTAGGGTTTATACGACAAGCGAGCAAAAGGATTGGTATTTTACTGAACTTACTAAAGCTGTTTAAACATGGAACAAGTAGTCCATAAAGGACAACATTTATTAAAGCACAAAGCCACAGAAATCAAATACTATAAAAGCGGTGTTTGGGGGACTGTTCAAACTGCTCTTGATGATTTATATAGTATAGCAGGGGCGTCATTAAACTGGAAAAGCCCAGTGGACACAAAGGGAGACTTACCTATAGTGGGGAACGCAATAAACGACGCTAGGGTAGTTCAAGATGAGCCTGCTCTTTATGTATGTATTGCTCTAGTAGGGGCAGTAGACGACCAGTGGTTAAAAATCGCGGACTACGATTGGGGAAGCATATTTGACGGAACAGTAAACGACGGAGATTTAGTTAAGAAAAACGGCGTAGTGTTAACAAAAGCAGACGAAAAAGATATTATGCCAAGAATAATAGCCACGGGAGTTACTGACGGGGACATTGTTAAGTATAATGACACCACAAAGAAATTTGATGTGGCTACAGCAGAAGATGTAATGGGATTAGTGCTAGATGTTGGAGTTTCTGACGGGGATTTAGTTCAGTATAATGAGGCTACCCATAAATTTGTGAAGGTTACAGGCATTTCTGAGATGCTTATTATTTCTAAGCATGTTTTAGCAACCTTTACGACAGACGCGGGGATTCAGGAAAAGGGAGTTACTTTAAACGCATGGAATTTTAGTTGGACATACAACAGAAATACAGCCAACCCAGCAAGTCAAAGTATTTCACCTATATTTGGGGCACAAGCAGTTGGTAATAGGTCTTTAGCCGTTGTTGCAGGGGCTTTAACAACAACCACAACATATACCATAAGTTGTGTGGGGGACGACACAAATACCTCAAGTCTTACTTCGACAATTTATTTTCAATCAAAGAGATATATGGGGGTTTCGAGTGATGAATACACAACAGGGGCAGATATCATAACAAATATTGCACCACAGAGTAATTTATTTGTTACATCAAGAGTAGTATCAAAACTATTTGACGCTAGTGTTGATGGAGGGGATAATTATTTATATATTGTATACCCAGCAGTTTTAGGGAGTCCAACAGGAACAAAAATAGGGGGTATAGATTATAACGATTACACAGAAACAGTTGTAAGCCTGACAAATTCAAGTGGGCACACAGAAAATTATATTATTTTGAGGACGAATTCAAAAACAAGTAGTTCGTCAATAACTTGGGAGATATTTTAATAAATAAGATATGACAAATATCATAGGCACAAATGTATTAGCTCCAATAGTTCCGTTTTCAACGGGAGATATTTACGCAACACACAAAGACATTTATGGGTATGGTGGGTATCGAGTTGTTGCAGATGTGACCGAAAGATTGGCAATAACAGCGGGAAGGCTGGCTGTAGGAATGCTTGTATACCAAGTTGATACAAATAAAACATGGCGATTAAATTCAACATACAGTGTGCCAACTATAGTAGGAGATTGGACAGAAATAACCGCAGGAGGAGGGGAAGCTTTTATAGAGCTTACAGATGTGCCAAGTGCATATACATCTGCGGGAGGATTTTTAGTTACAGTAAATGCAACTCCTGACGGACTAGAATTTACGGACCCCGCGACATTAATTCCAGCTAATGAAACCGACCCTGTATTCACACAATGGTTAAGCGATACTCCACCGTTGTATACGGAATCTGACCCTATTTTTTCACAATGGCTAATAGACACACCTCCTTTATTCGCAGAGGTTGACCCAGATTTCAATGCATGGCTTATTGCTACCCCTCCTTTGTATTCAGAAAGCGACCCTATATTCAGTCAGTGGTTAATTGATACCCCTCCGCTATTCAGTGAAACAGACCCTCTGTCAGTTCATTTAGACCAAACAAGTCAACAGACAATTATAAATGGAATCCCTTTACTAGAAGCAACTAGAAATATAACAGCTGATAACGAATTGGTAGATAAAAAGTATGTTGATTCTCTAGCTTCAGGAGGAATGAAGTCATTTTTCTTCACTAAGACAGCTTCAGATGTTGCTGGAATGTATATTGCTACAACAACTCTACCTCCAGGAGGAGTGCAGACCATAACTGGGGTAGCAGTAGACGGAGAAACAGTATTGGCTTCTTTTATCACAGACGTAGCCACTTTGGCTTATAGGGTTATAGACGGTTCAAGATTCTTCTATTTTACAGCTAAAACATCAAGCACTGCAAAACCTGTGCAACTAAGAGGATATATTTATACAACAGATGTAGATGGTGCAAATCCAGTTCTCTTAAGGACTTCTAGCATTTCTATACCACTTACCGAATTAGATGCGGAATATTCTACTAATATATGGGGAGATGCATTATTGATTCCTACTACGATGAGAATTAAGTTCGTAGTAGCAGTTATCAAGACAGGAACAGGACTCGACCCAACTATTACCTTAAGTGTCGAAGATGACACTTTCTCACGCTTAGACGTTCCTTCTCCAGTTGCAGTAACCGATATTTCAGGCTTAGTTCCTTATACTGGAGCAACAACAACGGTAGATTTAGGGGCAGAGGATTTAACAACTTCTGGTGATATAACAGGAGGGAATTTAAATATAACGGATTGGGATACTGCTTATGGTTGGGGAGACCATGCAGGATTATATTTATCTTTAGACCAAACTACACCCGAAAGTGTAATAAATGGCACTCCTTCTTTTTATAATATTAAATTTCCTCAACAGAGTTTAGGCACTCCAACTTATTCAACAGAAAATGACTTCTTTAATTCCGTGGTTTCTGCGGGTAGAAAGACAGGAGGAGTTTTAACAGATGCAACTGGGGGATATGTAGCTGTAACAGGGGGAACAGGGTTTATTAAAGCAACTGATGATGATAACGCTCAGGTCTTATTTTTTGACTGGCCAGCACCAAGTAATATACAAATCCCTTCATCTTCAAACAGATATATTGGAGTTGAATATAACGCAGGCACTCCGAGAGTAGTAGCTAGAACTACTTACGATTGGAATATGGATACAGAATTCCCTCTAGGTAGAGTAATCAATGAGAATATCAATGGAACAGATGAATTATATGTTATAAATGCTCCTTGGTGGGTTACAGACGGTATGACAAATATAATGCAGGCTTTAAGAGGTTTCGGGCTTATAAGAAGAGATGAAAGTATTGGAGGTTTGATGTTAATTGTTTCAGGGACTAGAAATATAGCAGTTACACAAGGTAAATTGTGGGTTGGTTTGAACGATGTAGATTTCGGAGGAATTGATACGGCTGTGTCAGGAATTATAGAGGGCTATTGGTATAACGCTGGCACAGGTTGGCAAGAGACGGACCTCACTCAATATTCAGTTACTCAATGGAATGACATCACTCAAACAAGTTTACAAACAATAACAAATGGAAAGTATTGTAATATATGGATTTATGGAGAATTAACAGATAGCTCTTTTACAATTTCTCTCCTATATCCTCAAGTGCAATACAACACGTCTGCACAGGCAGAGGCATCTCCTGCTCCATTAACTGTCCCAACACATATTGCAGAAGCTGGAATACTGCTAGGGAAAATAGTAATTAAACAAG
>Ga0172381_10001217_pt1 | contig 30823 bp, 30 predicted proteins | sample Leawel6488metaG_FD_119754 | JGI IMG/M metagenome (GOLD analysis project Ga0172381, IMG submission 119754) | Leachate microbial communities from a municipal landfill in Southern Ontario, Canada - Leachate well 64-88 metaG | ecosystem: Engineered > Solid waste > Landfill > Unclassified | place... | reverse complement strand
TTTTTTTAACAACTTCTTATATCAGTGATTAATTTTATTTATTTTATTTTTTTAATAACCGGTGTGCCCAAACCCACCTTTTCTATCTGTTTCTTCTAATGTATCTGTTTCTTCCCATTCGATTATTTCATATCTATTAATCACCATTTGAGCTATTCTATCTCCATATTTAATAGTATATGCAACATCGGATAAATTCATAAGTATCACTCGAATTTCATCAATGTAGTCAGAATCGATAGTACCCGGTGCATTTGTTATTGTTAATTTGTGCTTTGCTGCTAATCCACTTCTGGGTCTTATCTGTGCTTCATATCCCCACCCTTGTCTACATGTTGATTCAAACATAGGAGGCGGAAGTTGAATAAATATACCAGTAGGAATTATATATTGCTCATTCGGTTGTAATATTATATCATATACTTCATTCGCTTCATTTTTTAGATTTGCTCTTAGATCCATTCCAGCTGAGCCGGTTGTAGCATAATTGGGCAATTCAAATTCTGTCTTGTTTATAATTTTTACTTTCATTTATTTTATTCTTATTTTTTTAATTTAAATCCACTCAACTTCTATTTAATTTATATAAGAAAGTTTTAAAAAACAAAAGAGGACCTTTTTTAAAGACCCTCTTTTTTTCAGGTTTCCGATAAGAAAAAGCGATTTATTTAATCACTTCACCTGCTTCTTCATTAACGACAACTATTTCATCTTCTGAATTAATTTCTGGTTCTGATTTACCAACTAAATCACCATCAATTGAAAGAGCTCCGCCCCAAATTTTGAAATCATTACTTAATCGTTGAACAATTACATTATATGCATTAAATAATTTAATTCTTTCGCCTATCTTTGTAAGAACTTGAAGATACTCGTAATGATCTTTATTAATTCCTTTAACTTTATATTTTGCAATAAGATGATAAAATATAATAATATCGTTTACATTTATATATGTTATATATTCTTTATTTTCATTTTGTTTAAAATCTATATCCAAATAATTATCTTTGAGATCTTTTAATTGAAATACTTCATTTTGATCATATTCTAATTTATTATTAAATACATTAAAAATAAATTTACGTTCATCGTATGTAAGAGGAAATATAAATGTTAGTTCATTAAGTTTCTTTTGAAATCCATTAAAAAGATATTGAGCTATATCATATATTTTATCTTTTTGTTTTTCTGTGAGTTTTTTAACTTCATCTAAATTAGGGTCAAACTTCTTAATCATGTTCATTAGATTTCTCTCTTCTTGTGTATATTTATCTACAAAATCTGGATCTAGAAATTCTTTTGCTGTTTTTTCTATAATATTTTTTGCTTCGCGTAATTTGACTAATTCTTTCATGGAATCGTCTTCTGTATTGTCTTTAAGAGTTTCTACAAGTTCATGATACCCCTCTATATCAAATTCTTTTTCAGTTGAAAAATCGAAATTTTCAAGTTCGTCAGTGGATGATGCCATTTCATAATTCTCTTTTATTAATGTGTCATTTATTATGTCCTTTGTTTCTTCGTTATTATTCATATTTTATAATTTTTTTATTTTTTTTATATTTATTTATTTGTTATATAAATCATTGTAGTGAAAGTTTAAATAAAAAAGGGGTCAAATTACTTTATTCTATTATTCTTTTACTATATTCGAAGCTAGTACATTCACTTTTTCGATTAATTTATCTATTCTAGAATCTAACTTCTTATCTATTCCTTCGTACCTAGATTCTCTTATTGTGATTTCATTGTTAAGAGCATTAATACCACGTTGTTCTGAATCAAAAATCTTTCTTCCCAATTCCTCACCTAAATAAGTAATACGATTATCTAAATCTTTCAATTTTAATTCTACGATTTTTTTATGTTTCATAAACTTATAAGACATCACCCCTAACCATGTTAAAAACACAACTAAACATGTACCCAATATAGTCAACAAAACAATTATTAAAATATTATTCATATTATTTATATTTATTTTTGTTCGACCCCCTTTATTACAATTTCATATTATCTCCTTTTTGAATAACCATTGACTTTACGGACAGGAGTATTTTGACTTTCTTCTTGTTCTTTTTTGTCTTTCTTCTGTTTTTCATATTCTTTCTGGAGACGATTTGCATTTTCTACAAGTTTTAAAGAAAACTTTTCAATAATACCAGTTGATGTATTAATTTCAGGTTCCTTGATTCTTATTGTTCCCTTATCTAAATCAAATTCAATCTTATCTATCTCTTGTTCAATAAGAATTTGTTTTGTTTGTTCATCAAAATTATCGAAATAATCTTCATTAAAAACTACAAGTAAGTCAGAGTCCAATAAATATGAATAGGTGTCTGTAATCTTAGTTATTTTTATTAATTTTTTTTGCTTACTATTTGCCACAAATGTAAATTTAACATCCATAGGCATAGCGAACGATGCCTCGATATTTTTAAAATACTTCATGATGTCTTCACTTAGCTTCTCATACTGTTCCTTTGCCATAATTTAATTTATTTATTTTTTTTGTATATGATACGATGTAATTAACGTATTAATTAATAATATACTGATATATTTTAAGAGTTTTAATTTTATGAAAAAATTATAAATTCTAAAACAACATTATAAAATTTATAAGCATTATAAAAACTTTAACTAACCCCGCTACAAATACTGAGGTAAATAATAGTAATATGATACCAAAAAATATGTATAACAATGCTTGATGATATTTATATTTATATCTTAGAACTATTAAAACATTTACAGTGTCTATTCTATCTATTTTAGATATAGAAACAACTTCAGTTAAACCAATAGTAAAGAAATAACCATCTATAGATGATATGAATTTTTTAACTTCATTATCAAGAAAATCATAACCATAATTTCTTAAAACTGCTTGTTTATCTTCAGTAATATTTAAAACTGTATACAATCTACCATATAACCTATCATATCTAAATTTATATCTATTAGAAAGAACATTCATATTCTGTTTTATTATCTTTCGATATTTAAAATATCCTAATATTTTACCAAACATAAGGGATCAGTTTTTTCTTTTTATAAAGAGAATTGACTTAAATGTTTTATTTTTTTGAATTGAATTTAGATGGTTCATTAGTTGGAATTAACATGTCATCATTATTATTTGATGCTAGTGGTGCTGGGGTTCCAATTTTTTCCAACATTTTTCCAACATTAGTATCTAACTTGCTCATATGTCCAAGAGCCTTAACATAGAAATCTTTACTTTCTTTAGATTCAACAGATGTCATTTGTACTCTAGACATACCATAATCTTGTCTTGGAGTTTTTATAGTGCTGTTATTAGATAATATTGAAATAATATCATTCTTCTTAGATTGTAAAACATCTAATGATTTTTCGAATTTTTCTTCATCTATTAAAGAAAGAACTAAAATACCATTTGAAAATTTAGAAAGTTTATCAATAGATTCCATATCAACATCCTCTAACGCATCACTCAATTGTGTTATAGATTTAGTTAGCATCTTAATTGAATCTGTTGATGATGTTCCCATTGATGAGATTTTAACTAATACATTTGCAAATTGATTTATTCCTTTCGCCATTTGGTCTGTTTCATTAAAACTACTACTTAGATTTTTTATCGACTGTGTAAAAGTTTCAAATAAACCACCCTTGCCAAATACTTTTTTACCTGATATAGCTTTTTCGAGTTTTAATGTAAAACTCATCATTTTGTCACCCAACCCATCTATTCCAGCTAAATTTTTTGAATTACCAACAATAATACTAGCTTGAGCAAAAGCCATAATTGTTTTTGAAACACCAAGAGCCCAATCCAATGAAGGACCAGCTTTCCAAACCCCTGGTTTAGAAGATTCTAATTCATAATATCTTTCTGCTGTATTAATTATAGATCCAACTATTTTATTTAATTTTCTGACATCTCTAGAACTAAAATCAGATTTATCCATTGTTGCTATATAACTAGCAAATTTTGAAACAACTACACCAACAGAACTTGCCCATTCTAACGAAGGACCGGCTTGCCATATTCCTTTACCGTGTGTCTTTTCAGCAATATAAAATTGAAGTGCAGTATCTATTATAGAATCTACTGTTCTATTAAGTACTCTTAATTCAAAATTACGAATGTTCATACCATCGATCATAGCTAAATGCTTAAAAAATACACTCAGTGCTTTGCCAATATTATCAGTCCAATATTCTGATGGTCCTGATTGCCATAATGTTGGTGATTTCTTTTCAGCGAAACTGAATCTAAGCGCTGTTCTTATTATACCATCAACAGTTTTATTTAAAATATTTGTAGTATCACCCTTTCCTATATTTTGACTCTCTATTATTGATAAATATTTCACAAAAACTCCCAAAGCTTTTCCTATCGATTCTGACCATTCTACGGTAGGTCCTCCTGTTACTTGCCCTCCTTTAAATTTATTTGATATTTTAATAATAGCATTAATTGTACGATTTAATATTCTCATATCACCAAAACCAATATTACTATTTTCAATATCTACCAAATATTTCACAAATATACTTAATGCTTTTCCGATGGAATTGACCCAGTATTCACTAGGTCCAGATGTCCAAAGTCCTGGTGCATCTTTTTGTGCTTTTTGAAAACTCTTAGCTGTTGTGATTATTCTATTAATAGTATTTTCCAATAAAATCAACCCTCTTAAACTGACACCAGATTCTTCTATTTCTTTTAAATTATTAACAAAAGTATTAATAGCTAAACCTGTTGATAAAACCCATTCCATTGATGGTCCAGCACTCCATAAATTTTTATGTAGCATTTGAGCTGTTTTGAAACTTAATGCCGTAGAAATCATAGTATCTATGGTTCCATTTAAAATTTTTAAATCCTTAAAATCAGCTCCAGATGATACTATTTGCTGTAAATAATTAACAAATAATGATATAGCTTCTCCAGTTCTTTTAACCCAAGAATTTGTTGGACCAGCTTTCCAAAGATCTTTATATAAAAATTCTGATATCATGAATCTGTGAGCAGTATGAATCATAGAATCTATGGTCGAATTAAGAATCTTTAGATCACTTTTATCTAATTTACTATTATTTATTCTTTCTAAGAATTCAACAAATGTTTCTATGACTTTACCAGTATTTCGTGACCAATCATCAGTTGGTCCAGCTTTCCAGATATCTTTAAATATTAATTCAGCTAGTTTAAATCTACGGGCAACACTTAACATAGTGTCTATAGTTTTATTAAGAATTTTTAAATCACCAGTACCTATTCCATTTTTTTCTATATCTGATAAATATTTTACAAATACTCCAATACTTTTTCCGACTCTGGAAGACCACTCACTTGTTGGTCCAGATTCCCAAATGCCATTTACGATCGTTTCAGCTAATCTAAATTTAATTGCTGAATATATCATCGCATCAATTGTTTTTTTCAAAACTGTTATGTCACCTCTTCCTATATCATTCTTTTCGATTTCAACCAGATAATTAACAAACACTTCAAGGGCTTTCCCAACTCCGTTAACCCATTCTTGTCGTGGATAATTACTGTTATATTTGTTCCAATCAATTTGAGCAAATATTCGAGCGGCTTCTACCATTCCTTGTGCTAATTTTTTAATACCAGTTTTTATTTCACGCCCAGTTATATCATTTTCTGCCAATTCTGCTAATGGTTTAGCGAAAGCATTGATAGCGGCTCCAACTGCCGTGCTCCAATCTTCTGATGGATAATTTTTTATACTAGACCAATCAAATTTATTAAAATCTTCAGCGGCTTGTATGATTCCTTTAACAATATATCCTATGGTAGTTGAAAACTCTCTACCTGTATCTATATCGGCATCGTCTAAAGCTTGAATAGCTGTAGCAAATGCCATGATTGAATCACCCACACCCTTTGACCATTCTTCGGATGGATAAGCACTCCAAACCCCTTTTTGTAAAATATAACTAGCATCAACCATCGATTGAGCTATTTTTTTGATTATAGAAGTTTGATCTATACCGAATAATTTACTTATTAAACTTCCTATAATACCACCAGAAAGCATCATTGAACCTTCAGCAAATGCTCTAATCGACATTGAAACACCTTTTGCCCATTCCAAAGTAGGACCACCTTTATAATTTCCTTTTTGCAGAATGATAGACACATCTGCTATTGTTTTAGCTATGCTTCGCATAGATATACTTCCTAATTTAATTAACGGATAAAGTAGGGCAAATGTTCCAGAGGTTAATCCGACAGCTAATAATAGAGCTCCTGTACCCAATGCCCACTCAATTGATGGTCCACCAGTATAAACACCCCCGGATAATATTTTAGAAACTCCAACTACAGTTGTAGCAATTATTAACATGGCTAACGCTCCAACTGCCATTCCAGCTAATCCTAGCCCACCTGTTGCAATAGTGAGTATTCCAAGTAAAGCCATTGAACCGCCGAAAGTTATCATAGATAAACCAGTTCCAGCTGCCCAATCGAGTGTTGGGTAATTTTTATATAGTCCCATTGCTAATATATGTGAAGATAACGCTATTACTCCAGCCACTAACATAACAGCTGCAGAACCTAATAAAATAGAAACTGGGTCCATTTTCCCCATTAACATCATAGCCCTACCAAAAGCCAACAATGACATTCCTGCCCCTAATCCCCATTCTAATGTTGGATATTGTTTATAATTTCCTATTCCTAATATAAATGAAATAATTGTTATAGTACCAGCCACCGTAAATGCTATTAATCCTCCTTTTATGAAATCATTAACATTTTTATTTTTACCAAGTAAATACATTGCACCACCAAACGCGATCATTGATAACCCCACTCCAATAGTCCAACCCAATGTTGGATATTTATCATAATTTCCAATAGAAAGTATAAGACTGGTTAACACTATTGTTCCAGATATACCTATCATAATAGCTCCCAAAGACAACATTTTTTTGGCATCAATTTTACCCATTTTATCTATCATCAACATTGCTCCAGAAAAAGCTATCATTGATAAACCTACTCCTATCGACCATTTCCAGTCTGGATAGTTGCTATAATTTCCAACAGCTAATAACAAACTAGAAATAGCTATAGCTCCAGATATGAGAACTATATTTTTAGTACCTTGCCATATTTCTTTGTCGTTTATTTTCTTAAGTAATAGTATAGCTGGTGTTAACGCTAATACTGATATACCAATAGCAATGCTAGTAATAACCAATCCAAGTGCTTCTTTAAATGAAAAATAACTGATTTTAGTTAATATCCAACTAGCAGCAACTATACCAACAGATATTGCAGCCATCATTAATCCAGTATTAACAACAGATTTTAAATCTAAGTCTCCAAGATTTTCTATCAATGGTTTCATCAAAAATATCACAATACCGATAGTCGCAGCTATAAATATAGTGCTCAACATTTGAGCGAACGATAATGGTTTAATAAATTGTAACACTAATGATGATGCAACTAATCCGGCAGCTACAGCCGGAAGAACTATTGGAAGCAATAAAAATTTACCAACAGTATCACTTTTTATTTCAGTTTCTTTGAGAGAATTAGAAATTAACAATAAACTCATACCCATAGCTCCAGCTACAAAAACCGTAGTTAAAACTTGAGCAATACTCATAGGTGAAATCATACTAAGAAAAAAACTAGATAAAGCTATTCCAGCTGCAATTAGAGGTAAAACCAATGGTAGAAGAAGCATTTTCGAATAATCCTTAGCTTCTAATTTAGAATCGTTAATCGCCTTTGCCATTAAATAAAGTGATACCCCTAAAGTAGCTGTTATCATTATAATAGACAAAGACTTAACTAAAGTAATACTAGCAGATATGGCTAATAACCAACTAGAAACAGAAATAGCACCAGCCATCATTATCATCAACCCCATTGTTTGTTTGACTTTCTTAGAGTCCATTTCTTTTGTAATATTAGAAACGGCTACAAATGCTCCTGTTATGAAAACTAGTGCTAAACCTATGGCTAATACTGACATGAAATCAACAGGTGCTATTAATTTGAAAGCTAATCCGATAGCTAAAATACCACCAGCTATTAATATAATAACTTGAACAGCATCTAAAATCTTTTTCTTATTGTCGACTTCGGAGATGTTACCTAATCCTCCACCTTCTTTCTGTTTTTTGAGTTCTTGAATTTCTCTTATTATCTTATCATTTTGCTCTCCTATTTTATCAACAGATTCTTTTATTATTTCTATGTTTTTAACAATTTCACCTATACTGCCATCCATATTGGATAACAATCTAGTGACATTATCTACATTTTCTCTTTTAGTATCTTGTTTGAGGAGTTCTACGATACCTTCTAGTGCTGTACTAAAATCTTCTAATCTTCTTACGTATTCTCTGTCTATTGCTGGCATTAAAAAAAACGGTTACAATTTTTATTTTATATATTAAAATTGTAACCGTCTATTTTTCTTTTTAAATTTAGAAATATTTCTGTTTATTCCTTTCTACTTCTTTTTGTAAATTTGCTATTTCATCATCCAAAGCTTGAACCTTAGCTTGTTGAATATTTATTTTTTCCGTTTGATCAGCTACAAAATCCTGTTGAGTTTTAGCATTATTTGGATCATCTGGGTTATTTGGCATCAAATCTCTTTGAGCGTTTTGTAATTTTATTATTTCGTCAGTGATTAATTTTTTTTGTTGATCGATCATCCGTATTCTATTTTCTATGTCGGTAATTTTTAATTTAGCATCATTTTTCAAATTTAATTCTTGATTTTTTTGATCAGGGGTTTGAGCTAATTTAGCTTGATTTTTTTCTATTCCATAATCTAATGAATTTCTCATATCGTCAGCGTTAAATGCCTCGTTAAATTGTTTAAAAGTCTTTATCATCTGGTGCAGTTTTTTCTTCTATTTTTTTAATTTTTACATCAATTTTAATTTTAGGATCGCTCTTATATTTAATGATTTTTATTTTACTTCCATTTTTGATAAGGGTATTAAATGTAACTTTTTTAAATTCTACCTCTCCTTCTGTATTCGCAGTTTTAATTCTAATTCCCCATAAAGATCTATGTTCATTTACCTTTGATTTTTCTACAAACATATTTTCCATTTTTATGAAATCTTTCATATAAATATTATCATTTATGAGTTTAACACTTCCTCTTTTTTCAAGTCCTAGTAAATATCTCATTGTTGATAATACTTCCCCATAATCTTTAAACCTACTAAACGGGCTAATTGTGTTTTCATCACTTTTTAGATACTTATTGTAAAAATTAGATACAGTTAAACTAAGAAAATTATTTAAAGGTAGCGGAGCTTTGGGTGCAATAGAAACTATCGGGGCGATTTCTTCATTTATAAAACCATCAAAAGAAAATATAAAAGACGCGTTTACATTCTCTGGATTGGACACTGATGATGTGTTAGTTGATTTATCCGTTGGTGTATTTTTCAATTGCTCCATCCACTGATTAAGAGTGGGGAATAAATACTTAACATTGCGAATCTTTTTATCGTCCACTATTATTTGTCCTTTAATATCATTGTCTGTTATTGTTTTATTAATAACACCAATTCCATTCAAATGGTAAAGTGGCACATTTCCCTCTGATGTATAAAATGTCAATCCATACCCATATCCGTCTTGTGCTTCAATAATAAAATTTTTATTAGCTAACACATATACCCCATTATATTCTACCTCATTAGAAGTTGGGGTTGTATTTGCGGTTGATTTTCCAAGATATTTATTTATAATATTTTTAAGATCATCATTAGTTTTAATTTTAATTTTAGTAACACCACTTGTTGTTGGAGTAGTTGACGGTTCGGGTGCTGTCTTTGATTTCGATGCCATAGCATCGATCTCTGCTGTTGTATATTCTTCTAATAAAAATTCTGAAAATTTTAACATTTTATATATTTTTTAATTTTTAGCCATTATTTAAAGATTATCATAGTAGAATAATCAACTGCTGTAATTGGCGTTGGAATAATTATCCCATTTGTAATCTGATTAATATTTGGAAAATATGCTTTTTGCCAAGTATCATCTTCGAATGTAAATATAGCTCCGACTTTCCATTTAAACATTGGACTATTTTTCAAATCGCTTATTTCTATGGGCTCAAGTGGTCTTCTGCCATCACTCGAGTACATTAATATATCATTACGACCAGGCTTAACTCTATATCCAGTAAATCGAGTGGCGGTATTTAATACAGTTTCCTTTAAATAAAAATAAAGAAATCTTGTATTTCGTGACACTGGGGTGTCATTGGATTGATGTGAAATAAAGTTAGAAAATCCAAAATATATACCATTCAAATAATATTGTTCAGCTGAACCAGCTTTATTCTTATTTATGAAATCCATCTTTAAGAAATTTTTCAAATCTGGATTACAAGCTTTGGTATCATGATTAGTATCATATATACTCGTAGCATAATCACTAACTTTATTCTTAACATTTGGATCTTTTTCTAATTTATCTTCAAATATTTTATGTAAATTTATATTACCTAAATATCTATATATTTTAGATTCTGGTTTTGTATAACTATTATGCAAACTACATAATATATAAGAAATTTTATCATTATAACTAACTTGTAAAACTGATAAACTATTTTCTCTTGGAGAACCACTGATAGTTCTGAGACCAACTTTTTCAATGTTGGATATATCTGACATGGCAGTTGTTGTTGTAATAACGGTTCTATTAATTTTATCACCATCAGAAGATGAATCTCTGAAAGAATCTTGTAATGTTCTGGCTTTAAATGGATCTAAATTATAAGCATCAATATCAATAAAGTAAACCCATTCACCTTTTGCTTTTTCAACCAATCTTTCCCAATATGTTCTAAGTGCTGAATCTTCTTTATAATCAACCCCACCCCCTTTTTCTGGTGTTATACCAGTATATGTCGGGGTTTTGCTTATTCTATAAATAATTCTAGCAACAACATACTGAATATTTCTTATACCTTCTAAACTCACCAATTTAGCAACTTCGTCTTTAAATGTAGGATGTTGCTTGAATATTTCAGCAAGTGTCTTAAAATCAATTTGATCAACTGTCGTAATTCCGATTTTAGCAAGATATGATTTAGTGTCGACTATCTGCGAAGTTTGTCCTGTTGCTCCAGCGGTATTAAGAACATCACCTAATATTTGTGCTATTTTTACTCCAGAACCTATTTTTTCTAATAGCATTTTATCATTTTTATAATTCAAACTTTCAACTGTAGTACCAGTTGCTGTTTCAGCTTGTGGTTGAGGTTGTACCTGTGGTGGTACCTGTGCAGAAGCTTTACCAATTAATTGATTTATTTCTATACATTTGTTTTTAACAGTGTCTGGCCCACATGTTCCGATTTTATCTATTATAACTTGCTCTACTTGAGGGGTGAGTTTATATCTTGGACAATATTTCATTTTTTCATCTTTAAGAAAAGCAATGATTTTATCAAGAGAAGCAATGATTGCACCAGCTTGTTCATCTGTAAAAGTTACATTTTCTCTTGTATGATAAGGGTGTAATTTTTCAAATTCATTATTTATATCTATTTTTAAATTAGCACATTCAATAAATAATTCGAGTTGTTCAATAGTATTATTTATTTCAGATGTCGCTACTTCGTCTGCTTCATAATCACCTTTAGTGGCTTCCATTCCTTCTTTCCATCTTACGTAACTATTCAAACTATCTTGTAACTGATTTTTCTTTGTATAATCCATAAAAAATAAACTACATATAATAGGATATTCATCTTCTTGTGTTGTTTGTTCTCTGTTATCTTCCTCATTGTTTTCTGGATTATTATCATCCTGTGTTTCTTTTTTAATTAATGGATCCACAGGATTTTGAAGATCAATATTTTTCAAAGCACAAAATCTCAATAAACCAGCAAAATATTCATTTTCTAATTTATTTTTCATATATTGTAATCTACCCATATCTACCCCTTGTTTAAAGTATCTAATAATACTAAATAATGCTCTACCAACGAGTGATTCGGCGAATCCTGTCTTATTTTGAAATTCACTTGGTATTGAAGCTTCTAATAATATTTTTTTAAATCTATCAAAGGGTGTTATATTTTTAAGTTCCATTTTACTAATTTATTTTTGACATTGACATTTTGAGTTATATATTAAAAATTGATTTTCTTTTTTATAAAAATAAATCTAATTTTTTCTATTTTACATAATGAATAATTTTTATATTAGAACTTTTATTTTTTTTTGAGGTTTTCTTTTTCAATTTCAAAAATAAATATATAATCGTGAAAAAAATTTAACTAAATGTTCATAGATTATTCAAATGTTAATAATTTAATAATCCAATCTAAAAATGTACATGGTGATAAATACGATTATTCTCTCTTAAAACCAACTTCGTCTAGAAATAAATCTAAAATAATTTGTCATATTCATGGTGAATTTGAACAAAGAATATATTTACATATTTTAAGAAAGCAAGGATGTCCTAAATGTCAGGGATTAAAAATGAATATTGATGAGTTTATAGAACAATCTAATATTATACATATGAATAAATATGATTATTCAGAAGTGAAGTTTTTAAAGAAAAAAAGTAAAATTATTATCATATGTAAAGAACACGGAAGATTTGAACAATTAGCGTCTTCACATTTAAATGGCGCCGGATGTCCCAAATGCGCCGGATGTTCTAAAAGTAACAAAAATGAATTTATAAAAAAATCTTTGATTATTCATAAAGATAAATACGATTATTCAAATATCAAATATATAAATGCCAAAACCAAAGTAAAAATAAAATGTAAAATTCATGGTGATTTTTTACAGTCGCCAAACAAACATTTAATGGGGCAAGGATGTCCTAAATGTTCGGTTAATAGTAAAGGTGAAAATAAAATAGAAAAAATATTAAAAAAAGCAAATATTAAATTTGAAATTCAAAAAACCTTTGAAGATTGTTTATTTAAACGAAAGTTAAAATTTGATTTTTATTTATTGGATTATAATGTGTGTTTAGAATTTGACGGAGAACAACATTTTGAAAAATATAGATTTGAAAAAGATGATAAAAAATTAATAGTAAAAAAAAAAAGAGATTCAATAAAAGATATATACTGTAATGAAAATGATATTAAACTTTATAGAATAAATTATAAAGAAAATATTGAGAAAAAAGTCAGAAAAATATTAAATGATTATAAAATTTAGACAACATGTAACTGAGAAAAAACTAGTAGAATATATTAAGATTTCTGAAAAAAAGCAAATGCTTTTAGAATCATCAGAATTCAATCAATATCAAATGGGGCTAGATAATGCTTTTCAAACATTCGGACCCGGATATGGAATGGCTAGTGATCCCGGACTTTCAATTTATTCTCCTGATTCTAACCCATATGTTGATATGTACGCCAGATCAGCCGGAACAACATCTAGGTTAATGCAAATAATACAGCAAGTTTCTAAGGAGATGGCTGATGATCATATATTTACTAGAAAAACAGATAGATTTTTAGAAGATATAGATGAGTATAAAAATATAAAAATATTAAGAATATTTTCAAATGAAAATTTAAAATTAAATATTTATATTTCATTTGATTTTATAGACAAAGAATATTTTGGAGTGTATAGAAATTTCAATTCCTCTCATCAAAAACCCACATTAGATTCTGAAATACTAACAGATCCAGCTTTAAGTTATATAGATAAGGAATATTATTTTAAATTAAATCAATACTTATATAAAATCATTTTCAACTTCTTCATACCAGCACCCGGTACATATAAAAATCTTAAGAAAGATTGTATATTGAAAGATGATATGGGTCAGTTAAAATATCTTAAAGAGGGTAAAATTGTAAACGTCAAGGGTTATAATACAGACGAAAATAATGACCCTTATGTGACTATGGAAATAGAAGGAAAAAATCTTTATTTAACTGGAAATAATTATTTTTATTTTAAATATTGGTTTGATCCCATTACAATTAAATGAAATTTATTAAAAAATATTTTATTCGATATGTTAAACAATAAGCAACAATTCATATTGGCATTGATTTTCATAGTTACATTCAGTATTATTTCTGGATTCATCTTCATATATGGGGCAATGAAAGATGTAGGAATATGGGAAGTATATAAACCTTATTTTAATATGTTTTTAGTTCCTGTTGGGACAATTATAGGTTATTATGCTAGAATGTATAAAACAGGTGATACGACAGTAACAGAAGAAAAATTGGATAATTAAGAATTTAATTTTTCAGAGTCATCATAACCGGTTTTTAGAAATTGGTTATCTGGTTTAATGTTCATGATATTATATTCGTTAAAATTCGAGGCGTCAACTTCTTTATACGCTTGCATAAAAAGTATAATTGGTATTTTACTACCATCGTTAAGATAACAAAAAGTATCATCTTGTTTTCGTATCGAAACTACAGACATTGGATTTGTTTTTAAAACATATATTTTACCAGTGTATCCCTTATTATTATCATTTAAATATTTGTTTATACACCCTTCTATAAAAGAGCTTTTATTGATATTGTTTTCATCTGCTACTTGTTCAAATGCTTCATAAATTTTTTGATCCACAGAATAAGTTTTTGTTATTTTAGTCATAGTAATGGTTATTTTATTTTAGTTTATATATTAAATTAAAAATGTTAAAAATGTTAAAAATAACAAATAAAAATATTATTTTACCACCTTATTAAAGATGTATAATTTAAAACTAGTTTGTCCATTTATAATGTTAGTTCTTTGAATATCATTACCCGTTATAGATTTAATTACTTTATATGTTCCTATTAATTTTTTATCTTCGAATATTTTAGTAACTCTACCTTCTGTACCATACGCTCCTATAACAGCAATAAATTCATTACCAATAACTGTTTTTAAAAAAGTTATTCTTATATCATCTAATTTTCTTCTATCTATTAGTGTATTATTCCACGGGTTTCTTAAATCTAATGTAGTATCAGTATTTCTAATATCTATTTTCACTACTTCTGTAGAACTAGAAGATGAAGAGACTCGTTGTTCTGATTCTAATTCGATCTTACCTTCATTTAAAAGATTCTGTTGATTTCTTCTAATAATATTAAAATCTGCTTGAACAATGATTCTTTCTGTCATTGCCCTATCATTTAATCTATATCCAACTGGTGGTAAACGATAAAAATCACCAGTAAACATCATTGATTTAATATTTACTGTTTTAAATAACCTCCATACTTTTTCTACATTGCTATGTTCATGAACTGACCATCCATTTAAGTGCCATCCTCTAAGCAACATATTGCCAGTATTTCTATTAACACCTAGTGTCATAGGGTATATGACTCTTTCTCTTCCACCTTTCCAATTGTCTTTATCACCCCTATAACTAATAAGCAAAATCATTCCATTTTGAACAGCTTTTACCATTAATGCTTCATTAAATCTAATGGGTCTATTTACTGGAAATCCAGGAACTAAATCTTTATCACCCGCTGCCTCTCGAATAAGATGCCCATTTTTCTTTCCAAATCTTATTTTGGGTACAAAATATAAATCTTTAGTATTGTAGAATTTTTCTATCATCTTTTTCTTATATATTAAATTAGATTACCAATTTTTATACTTGGACAAATCATCGTCCCATTCCTCTTCTCCAAATGGATCTTCTTCTGTAATTTTTCTTTCTGCCCCTGTCTCTACAATCATATAACGGTCATAATCGTTGAGAGCTTCTTCGTGTGTTCTACCATCATTAAAAGTAAATACACAATAGGCACATCTGCCATCATAATCAAATTCAAGTTTAACCTCTTTGACATATCCGTTTGTAGAGTATGGTATTTTCAATTTTTCTTCCTCTCTTGGATGAAGTATAGTGAAACGAACTCTTTTATTGAGGGAGAATTTTCTGATAATTCTCACAATATCTTCGAATGGAGTTTTTGAACCGGTTCTAAAAACATGTCTATAAAAATTAGCAATATTATAAACCTTTTCACTATTAGAGGATTCGTTTAATAAGTTAAAAATTTTTAAATGTTCCATTCAAAGAATAATTTATTTGTATATATTATTTTTTTAAAATCTAAGATGTTAAAGTTCTTAATATCCACCAACTGTCTAATATATCATCCCAGGGTTTTGGAATGTTTTTAAGTTTTAACAAATCATCTTTATATTTAGAAAGAATTTCGTATAGTTTATCTTCAAACTTCATGTTTATAATAGCTTCCATCATATCTTTTTTATCAAAACTGCCACCAGCTACCCCTTTATGATTTCTATTAACTATTTCTCTACCTTTTTTATCTACTGTAAATCCATATGATTTTTTTGCGGCGAAACTTTTTAATGTCATAGGAGAAATAACTATCAACTTATTTAATTTTGGAACATTCAATAATTTTAATCTTAAAAGAGTACTAAATGTAACAATATCTATTATTGAATTACCTTTTAATCCATAATTATACCCTTCTATCGCTATTAGAGTTTCTTCCTTTATATCTACATTTCCTATTATTTTATTATAGATAAGATCGGTGACATAATCAAATTCTCTCAATCTTATTATTTCACTTTCAGTATAATTATCTATATCTTTATACGTATAATTAATGAATTCATAATCAAAATAATTCATTGTTTTTTTAATCCATCCAACACTTTTTTTTAAAGTGGTAAAATTAAATAATATTAATTCATCTTTTCTTAATATTGACATACCAGTTGAATCTATTGATATATCTATTCCTACATAATTCATTATTTATAAATTACTTTTTATATGTTCTTTGTTTTTTTATATATAGAAAAAAACACGACCAAATCACAAATGAATCACTTAAAGATCTTAAACAATGTGAGTGAAAAATTAAATTGTTATACTGATCCAGATTGTGCTATTCAACAAATATTAAAAATAATCGGAGAATATTTAAATGTTAGTAGAACATATATTTTTGAGAATGAGGAGGGTGAATTATTTGCCACATATTCATATGAATGGTGCAATGAAGGGATAACTAGTGAAATCAACAATTTGGAAAAGGTGTCAGTTTCAATGATTCCTTTTTATAAAAATGGAGACGGTGAAATATATGAATGTTCAAATACTGAAATCATAGAAAATGAATTTTTTAAAAAAATTTTATTAAAACAATACATAAAATCTATCATTTTATCCCCTTTAAAAAACAAAGATGATAAAATCATAGGTTTTATTGGATTAGATGATTGTTTAACAAATAGAATATGGACATCTGATGAAATTATAACATTAAAAATAATTTCTAATATGATATCAAACACTTTTAATAGAATAAAAATTGAACAATTATTAAAAAATGCCAAAGATTTTGCTGAAAATTTAACTAAAACCGCTACGGCTATGATTATCGGGTTAGACACAAAAGGTAATGTGACTATATTCAATAGAGCGGCAGAAAAATTAACAGGATATGAAGCATCCGAAATTATTGGAAAAAACTGGTTTAATGGTGTAAATATTATTTCAAAAAATGAAACACAAAGAATAACCGGCGTGTTTGCGAGTCTTAGAGTAGGAGACGAATCTTTTGATTCTGTTGAAAATTCTATAATAACAAAAGATGGTGAAGTAAAATACATTTTATGGCGCAATAACGAAATTGTAGAAAATGATGAGATCGTGGGTACTATTTCATTTGGGTTGGATATATCCGATCGCAAAAAATTCGAAGAAGAATTAATTGATGCTAAAAATAAAGCAGAACGTTCAGATCAAATGAAATTAGAATTTTTAGCCAATATGAGTCATGATTTGAGAACTCCTATGAATTCTATAATTGGTTTTTCGGATCTATTAAAATCCAACAATCTTTCAAAAAAAGAAAAAAATGATTATATCAATACGATTATTAGCAATGGTAAATTTCTTATGGCATTGATTGATGATATTATAGATATTTCAAAAATAGATTCTAGTAGTTTGAAAATAGAAGATAATGATTTTGAATTGAACAAATTAATGGAAGAACTTCGTTTATCTTATTCTAAACAAGTGAAAGATAAAAATATTGAAATCATGATCGATGTTGATGTAAATAAAAATGTAATTCTACATTCTGATAAATTTAGAATTAGACAAATTTTAATGAATTTAATAGGAAATGCTATAAAATTCACAAACGATGGATATGTTAGATTTGGATACAAAGTGATTAATGCAAAACAATTGGAAATATATGTAGAAGATACAGGTCCTGGCATAGAACGCCAATTTCAAAGAGCAATATTTGAAAGATTTCGTCAATTAAATTCTAATAATAAACATAAAGGCGCTGGATTAGGATTATCTATAACTAAATCATTGGTAGAATTATTAGGATTTGGTGATATAAAATTAATTTCTGAACTAGAAAAAGGAAGTAAATTTTATTTTAATGTACCATATACTACTAAACATTATAATTATATGAACGAAATGAAAGAGAAAAAAAATAATAAAAAACTAAATTTTATTGATAAAAATATACTTATAGTGGAAGACGATGAAGATAGTACAATAATAATGAAATCTTATCTGCAGGGAACAAATGCTACTATATTTAATCTAACAAATGGTGAAAAAGTTTTAGAATTTATAAAAAACAATGACGTCGATTTAGTTGTTTTAGATTTAGGTTTGCCAATAAAAAGTGGTTATGAAGTTTTAAAAGAAATAAGAAAAGTGAGTGAACGTTTGCCTGTAATAATAGAATCAGCGTTAGCCATGCCAGATAAGAAAAGTAAAGCTTTTGATTTAGGTTGTGATGATTTTATTACAAAACCTTTTCGTAAACAAGAATTTTTAAACAAAATAGACAATTTATTATAAATAACAAAAAGAAATATATATTACCATGAATTCAGTTACCGAACTTAGAAGAAAACAAATAAATGATTATATGTCCACGATAGAGTTGAGTGAAGATTCAATTAGTGTTAGTCGAATAAAATTAGATCTTTGTCAAATATTAGGTGAAAAACCAGGAGTCGAACTTCAATATAAATCAGAAATGTTAATTACCGAAGGTGGTAATCAAGAACGAAAAAAAGAATTAGAATCTATAACTATTTTTTATTCATACGAAGATAATGATGGTCCACATTTTGATAAAATCTCGTTTTTTATATAATTTTTCTTCTTACGTTATAAATTTTTCTCCATTTATCATCCAATTTATCCCAAAAAAACACTCCACTTGGAGTGTTTGCCCATTCAAAAGAACTTGTTATGATATTTTTATCGAAACCATACCTAAAATTATTTCTTACAGAATAACATGTATAATCCACATATTCTTGATATGCATTATTATCTATTAAAAATTGTCTAAATGTATCATTAGTTATAAAATCATCATAAGATTTTGCTTTTTCGAGTGGTTCATGATTCATACCCAACTTCCCATTTTTATACCAACGAACACCTTCATCTAACGGTTGGATTTCATCTTCAAGGTCATCATCATAATAATTTTCATCATCATCGGATCCATACATTTCTTTATATAATTTTTTCCATTTTGTATGTAAATTTTCCCAAAAAGATGTGCCACTATCAGTTCGACTCCAATACAAAGAATTATCGAGGATATTTTCATCGAAATAATCTTCAAAATTTTCTTTATATTCGGTTTTTATACATTTTATATATTCTTCCAATGCCCCATTATTATCTAAAAATTGTATAAATTTATAATCTTCAATAAAATCAGTATCGATTTTTTTTTCTTTGTAAAATTCAGGATCTTTACCAACTAATTTACCACCCTTGAACCATCTAATTTCTTCATTCGAATTTTCAAGTTTACCTTTTTTATACCAACGAATTTTAGATTGTGGTGCATCTATTTTTTTTAATTTTATTAAAATATCTTGATTTGCAAAAATATGAAAATTAGTGTTAAGATTATTAAGATTATGTTCAATTTCAACATTTATAGGATAAGTTATTTTTGTATTTACAGGGTATTGTATTATTTCGATATAATTAGCATATATGAAGGTTGCCATAGCATAATAATGTTTAACATATGCTATTGTATCATATGGCATATTACGCATATCTGTTGTTAATCTTTTCAAATTTATATAACCAGTGAAATATTTATTGAGAATTTCTAAATATTCATTCTCCTTGTCTGGAATTAACATGACATCACTTTTGTCTTTTAAAATATGTTTCATTTTAAAATCAGAAACAGTTTTATCTTCAATAAAAAAATTGTTAATGATTTCAAAAGATTCAAAAGATTTTAATTTATCAATACTCATATGGTTTATATTAAATATTATTTTAATTATTTATATTTTTTATATATTAAAAATTAATTCTAAAAAAACTTTTTTAAACATGAGAATATCCAGAGAGTATATATTATACATTAAAAAATAATAATAAATATGAATGGTTAAATTTAATTTAATAATAGACGGTAACTATATGCTAATGCGAGTCGTTCATATTCTTCATAAAAACCAAATTCTAACCTCCGAATTATATAATGTAATAGAAAGAGATTACACTACTCTAACAAAATTATATCCTTTTGATAAAGTATATTTTGTATCTGATAGTGTTAGAAATTGGAGAAAACAATTTTTTGAAGGATATAAAGGAACCAGAAAAAAAGATGATAAAATAGATTGGAATTTTGTTTTTAAAGAATATGATAAATTAAAAGAACATTTGAAAACCAGAAAAAATTGTGTTCAAATGCAAGTAGACAATCTTGAAGGCGATGATATAATAGCATATGTCATGAAAACCCTTAATAATAAAGGACAATCTAATTTTCTTATGTCTAATGACAGCGACTTATTACAATTAATTTCATATGATCTAGATAAAAATTATATCAATATAATGTATAATTATAAAATGACAGATGATAGAGTATTCGTTCCGCGTTATTATGAAATATTTACAAAACACGTGAGAGATTCTTATGTAGATGATATTTTTGATGAAAATAATGAAATAGAATTTCTTTCGTTTTTAGATGATTTCATAAGAACAAGAAAAATCAATCTTATTAATTCAGAGGAAGAATTATTTACAAAAATAATGGGGCATAATAAAGATAATATAAAATCTATTTATTTAAAAGGAGATAGAGGAATTGGAAAAAGTGGAATATCAAAAATTTATAATACTTATAAAGAAACATATCCAGAACCAATAAATTTTAATTCTCAAGAATTTAAAGATAGATTAATCGAACATGTTAAATTGTATAAGAGAATAAAAGATAAAAATATGGATGAGAATATAAATGAAAGATTAAAAAGAAATCTTACATTAGTCAAATTAGACGAAGAATCTATGCCAACCCAGTTGTATGCTCAGATGAAAAAAGAAATTAAACTCGTTTGATTTTCATAGAGTTCATTAAAGAAAACAACTACTTCCATATATTTTATAAAAAAACCGTCAAATGAATCCAAATTACTTTGGTACCAAATGACGGTTTTTATTTTATATTAAAAAACTTTTACTCTATGTTTTTATTTTGTTTTTCCAATTTAGATTTATATTTAGCTACTAAAATTTGAATACTGGAAGTTATATTATTTAATATTTCATTTTCCATATTCTTTCTATCCATTTCCACTTTATCATCGAACATTTTTTTCATAATATCAGATGTTTTTGAAGGTATTTCATAATCATACCTATATTGATAATTTACAGTAGTCAATTTAGAATGTCTCTGAGGATTATATTCGAATATTATAAAAGTACTAATATCCTTATTCATAACATATTCTTTGGTTACAATATACATTTTAATGACTTCTTTTGGACTCAGATATTTAACATTATTGTTGTCCATTAAAGTGTATTTGAAAATATCAACACCGGCTTGAGTGTATGGATCTAAAACATCGTCTTTATCAAATTGCTTTATAATTTTATTAAAATAGTTCATTAAATTCTTTTTGAATTTTTCAGTTGTTGGTTTCATTTTTAATTATATTAACCTTGTTTATATTAATGAATTCTGATATCAAATCCCTTATTAGGATATTTAAATTTAAGCATTTCAAATGCAGTTTTTTGAGCCTTTTTATAAGAAAACTCTTCCAGTTCAAAGGTTTCAACTATTTTATTTTCCTCTTCAATACCATCGCTAACATATGCTATACATTTGTATGATATTTTTTTATTTAAAATACGATTGCTGATTTCTTTAATATAATTAAACATAATAAAAAAATTATTTTTTTGATTATATGTTTATATAATAAACTTTGTTGAAAGTTTATTTTTTTGGAGATAGCATCACCCAAAGTCTTTTGCCTTCTAATCTGGGTAGATTTTCCGGTTTACCAAATTCCATAAGTGCATCTACAAATTTAAGTAATAAAATATTACCTTGCTCTATGTAATTATTTTCTCTACCGGAAAAAAATACAAGTGCTTTAACTTTATCCCCGTCCTTTAAAAAATTAATAGCGTGATTTAATTTAAAATTGAAATCGTGCTCACCAGTATTATATGTCAAGCGTATTTCTTTTATTTTAAATTTTTTACTATTCTGTCTTTGTAGTTTTTCTTTTTGCTTTTTTTCGTATAAAAGTTTACTATAATCAGCTATTTTACACACAGGTGGATTAGAATCTGCTTTAATTTCAATTAAATCCATTTCAGCGTCTTCCGCCATTTTTAAAGCATCATAAAACGAAAGTATTCTGGATTCAATACCATCACCAACTATTCTAACTTCACTGACATTTTTAATTTGTCTGTTAATTCTTTCAGTTGCTTCTTTTTTGCTCATAAAGCTTTTGTTGTTTTTTTCTTTCAATTTATACTATCTATTTTTGTTATAATATCACCATTAGCCCATACACATATTCTCCGAGGATTATATTCATATGATCTATAAATCGATTTACCATTCTGATTTACCACAAAGATAAAAAAAGGAGGTTTTATTTCTTTGTTTGCCTCATTAATACTTTTATTAACTAGGTATTCGAAATCTTGTTTTTCCATTTTATTTGATCATTATTTTTTATTTTAGTTCTGGATAATATTTTAAAAAATTTTTAATATACCCATCTATATTGGCAGATCCAACCATGTTAGATGAATGTATAATATATTCTGGAAATTTTTTATTATTTTTAAGACAGTATTCACATAACCATACAGCACAATCATAACCTGTCATTTCTCTATCTGTAGAAACATAATATTCCCCCCATGATGAAAATTTAGTACAACCCTTTAAATCGTAATGTTCAAATCCAATATCATGATCAAAAGATACTAAAGTAGGTACACCATTTTTAATAATATATGAAATAAATTGATTATAGTTTTCTACAATAATCCAATTCATATTCACATATCTTTTATCCCGTGTAGATATAAATGCCATACGTGTATCACGAAAATCGTCTAGGAATAGATTATAGCTCATCGATTCATTTAATTAAATAATAATGCAAATATAAGTCTTTTTATTCATTTAAAAAAATTAAGATTCTTCTTCTTGATGATAAAGTTTGGTAGTATCTTCAGTAGCCAATTTTTCAAGAGTTTCTCTTTCTTCTTCTGACATTCCATACCCTCTTGATAATTCATCTATAAAATTACGCAGAATGAAGGTGATTTTCGTTTCTTTATCGTTCATTATTGTTTTTAATTTATTTTTTCTTATTTGTTTAAAAAATTATTAAATTAATTTTTGATTCTTGTACTATATATTTATTTTAAAAAATCTCTTTTGTTAAATTCTAATTTATCGACACTTTTATAAAAATTTTCAACTTTGTAATATTTCATATATGTCTCAACAACATTATTATAACTTATATTATGAATATTGCTTTCTATTGCCCATGTATCTGGTTTTATATATGTTTCTACATTACTGTGTCTATTTATATCAACTGTATCAATTTTATTAATAATTGAATTTTTAACTTGTTCAAATTTAGCTCTTGTCAAAAATGATAAATCCGATAAAGTTTCATCTATAGCTTCCATTAGTCTTTCAACTTTATCATCATCAGTTTCTGTTGATATTATATTTAAACCGGAATAATCACTCATACGATCCAAATTACATCTTATATAATATGCCAACCCGGATTTTTTTCTAATATTTTTATATAAAGGTGAGTTTATACCATTCGATAAAAGATAATTAATAAAAAATATTACAGGCCAATCACTTTCAATGATAGGTGAAAGATATATAACAGATGATTTATTTAAAATACTCGTATGTCTATCATATTCAGCATTTGAATTAAAATCATATTTAATATGATGATGATTATTGAAATTATTAAATTCAATATCACTTTTAAATAAACTATTTTTCGAAACATTTATTATTTTAGAAGGTTTGCTAAAATATGTAGAAAAATGTGTTTGACATACATCCAATGTTAATCGTTCGATATCCTTTTTCCTACCTATAGTATTATAGGAGTCGAATAATTTACGATATAAATTTAATAAATGCGATGTACTTTGCATATTAAAAATAGAAGTATATTCTTCTAATAAAATCGTTTTTTCTAATTCAAATTCATTTGGAGTTAAATTTAAATATTTTAATCTGTCTAAAAATTCATATTTATATTTAGAAACATGTTTATCTAATCCACTAAGATAAAATACAATATTAGTGGGTGAGGTGTAAGCATTCCAAGCAACTCCACTATCTTGAAATTTTTCAACTAATTCATCATTAATGTTGTGGCTCATTAAATGCTCTATTAGGTGTGATATTCCGTAAATTCCGCTTTTTTCATTTATTACTGTTCCGTTGTATATTACATAGAATCCAGAGAGTTCGGTTTGACTGTCGACATTAAGTATCATTATTAGTATTAGTTTTACATAACTATATATATATATTTTGCTTTTATTTTTTGATATACCCAATTTAATATATAAGAAAGTAATCTTTCATGATTACGATATTTCTTTAAAATAAAGTCACAACGAATGAAAGTTTTCAATATAAATGATAGTTATTTCAAATATCAAAAATGTTTTTCTGGCATAACATATCAATATGTTAATCAATTAAATAACATATATGAAAAAAATCTTATGGTAGGTACTAATTATTGTACTTATTGTATGTATAACGAATTTGATATTATTAATAATTTTATGGTTAATTTATATCAAATAGATATTTGTAGTACGACTAATTTAGATTTAAATTCTAGATATTATCAAATAGACAATGCATATATCAAAACAGGACATAAGGTTTTATTGGTTAATCAGACAGATCCGAGAGAGAATGATATTTATAAAGTAAATACTAAGGGGCAACTTATATTAACAGATGAACTTTCTACCCCAACCAAAACATGGAGATACAAAGCATATATAAAATTAGGAGATAATAAAAGTAAGCAATTTCATTTAATGAATTCAGGAAATCGATTTCCACTTACAGGTGAAAGAAAATATTTCTTAGATGGACACGGGTATATTATTAAAAGTCTTTTTAATTATGATATTAACTCCACAGATTCTATTTCTCGCAAAATAGTGTTTGCAGATTATGAGTTGGCTAGGATATCTGTTAATCAAAATTATGATTTATATACTGGATTTATTATACCTACGGGTATAACTTCTTTTGATGTCTCATATCATGGTGGAGAATATTTAATCACAATAGATAGTGACACAACTAAATTTATAACTACTGGCATAACTTCTGGAAGTACAATATATAATTGGAATGATAATTCTAATAATGGATCTGGTTATCAAACGTACATCACAACAAATTCTACTTTTATATCTAATGCTAACATATATGATTATGTAAAGCTTGAAATATCTGGTAGTACAAACTTAACACTTCATACTTTTATTAAAGAAACAGGGGCAACATATGTAGTGTTAGCTGACTATATACCAGATTATGTATTATATAATTATATTAATATTATTACTGGTAGTACATATACATTCACAAATCTTCAATTTTCAACTTCAGCTGATTTCAATAACACACTACTTGATTCTTTTTATGCTAAATATTTTAATCTCAGTATAAACAATAATACTTCTGAAGTTACCATAATTCCATTTAATAATCCAATGAATAGTTATTTCGATTACGATGGTTTAGTTTTTAATGTAACATCAAGCACCGCAACTAATAATTTTAATTTTACTACAAATAATGATTATATAAAATATAAATTATATGAACAATTAAATAATATAAATTCTTCTGTATTTACTCAAAGTTATAATTTCTTCACACCATTTGAATTATTTTATACTGGGTTTACATTAGAATACAGAGACAATAGACCTGATACTGTTACTTATCCTGGGACATATGGAGATCAAAAAGGTACATGGGTTAAAGTCATTCCTAGCACAAAAAGTGATGTAAATCGCTTTAAAAAAAATACGTTTGTTAATTTAGATATTAATGGTGATATACATAAAACATTAATTGTAGATTTAGTACCTAATGAATATTTTACCATAGAGACATATAAATCAAATTCTGCTTTAACTGAATCTAGTTTTAATATTAAAACAATTTATGATTTAGAAACAATTTCTAATATACTATATGATGTTTTTCTTAACGATGAAACGCCTACATGTGAAGATTATTATAGAATAAGAGATGATGATATGAGAAGAAATATTTTCAATGCTTACGCTGATTTTATAAGTCAGGATATAAATGTAATCAATTATTCTACTGCATTTTTGATGCAGGATGCTGAACATAAATTTATTTTAAAAATATATGATCCAGAAAACACATTAAATGGTGGAACATTAAGACCTCCAACAGTTGTAACTATTTTAGATAATATACCAACATCAACTGGAGCTACTTTATCAGGTCAAATATTAGAAGATGGTGGTTCTCTAATAACAGAAAGAGGGATTCAATATTCAGACATTAAAACAAATTTAAATTTAAGTGTAACTTCACTAATCGGTACGGGAACTACTTATGATGAATATGATTGTAATATAATAAATCTACAATCAAATAAAATATATTATTATAGAGCATATGCTAAAAATGAACAAACAACTGGTTATGGTGAAATTTATTCATTCTCAACTTTATTAATTTAAAATAAACAAGTATAATACAAAAAATATGGATTCAAAATTAAAATTAAAACCGATAGAATTAATAGACATAGGAATAGATAAACACACTAAAATACCAGTTCCAATTCTATTAGAAAATACAATCTCTACATATGATATAGAGAATGGTTTACCTTCAGATGTCTTTACATTAATATTTGATACAAATTATGCAGATTCTTCCAAGTTTATAGCATCTATGACATCGGTAGACTATGACATTATCATTTCTATTGATTGGGGAGATGGCAATGTTATCGAACGACAACCTATTCAAATGACAGGTAATCAAATCGAACATACATACAACACTAATGGTATTTATACTGTTACAATTTCCGGATGGTTAGAAAAAATTATAAGTCTTATTGTAATCATGGGTGGAGTAAAGGGAGTAAATATTTCAAATATTAAAAAATTAGCATATATCGATTTTAGTAATAATTTACTTACTTCTATTGATATTTATGGTCTAGTATATTTAAAAAATATATATTTAAAAAACAATTATTTGACGAATGATGAAATAGACGATTTATATATAAATACAGACACTTGTTTAACATATTATGGTGAATTATTTACAGATGGTGATAATAATGGTGTTCCTTCTATATATTCACAAACTCAAAGAGATAGTTTAATGTCTAAGGGTTGGACAATTACAGAATATAATAATTAAAATAAAAAAAAATTAACATGGCTTTTAAAGTTCAAATAGTAAATATAAGTCAAAATTACGATAATATAATTCTCACCAATGGATTAACAATAGAAATGGTGAAAATTAAATATAATTGGATTCTCAACGCTAATGTAAAAAATTGTATTTTAGGAGAAGATGATTATGGATTAGTATGGTATTCTGGTGAATGGTTATGTGGTGAATGGGAAAAAGGTACCTGGTATTCTGGAATATGGCATGACGGCGTATGGAAAGATGGTAAGTTTTATTCATATTTAATTGACAAAGCTATGATAATTTCTAATAGATTTGTTGTTTTAGATAAAGCGAATAATTATTCTGAATTTAGGAATGGTATTTGGAAAAATGGTGATTTTTATAACGGAACATTTGGTTATGATTCAAATTTAAACAAAGAAGCATCATATAATGACATAATAACTATAAACTTCTCGACTGCTTATTGGGAGAATGGTAGATTTTACGATGGAATATTTAAAAAATCAGTTTGGTTTGATGGTGTATTTTATGCTGGAGAAATGGAATCTTCATATTGGATAAATGGTAGATTTTATTCAGGAACATTTAATTTTCATAATCCACAAGGACCAACTAATTGGTTTAATGGATACTGGTATGGTGGCGATTTCGTTGAAGGTAATTGGTTAAATGGTACATTCGATCAAATATCAACAAATATAAAAAGTAGATTTGGAACAGCTGGTGCTGTAGACTCTTATACGATATGGTCAAACGGCAATTTTATTAATGGCGAATTTCATTCAGGGTTAAATTTAGATTCTAGTGGAAATACATTACCAAGTATAACAGATGGTTTAACACATTGGATAAATGGTAATTTTTATAATGGTAAATGGTATGGTGGATATTTTTTATCTGGTGTATTTCACAATGGTGAATGGTTTAGTGGTATATTTAATTCGACATTAGGTGAAGGTGCTCGATACAATTGTATATGGGAATATGGCAATTGGTATACTGGACTGTGGGTTAATGGTGTTTTTAAAAATGGGCATTTTTATAGTGGAATGTGGTTAGATGGTCTTTTTTTAAGTGGTTATCTTTCAACTGGTTCAGTTGAATCGCCTGTAGAACCACAAGAATTATTCAATGACGTTGTTCTTCCTACAGTATATGCGGATTCAATAATAAATATAACATCAAGTGGTGGTACATTTTTAGGTAAAGTGACAAACAATGGAGGAGCATATATACTAGACAGAGGAGTTTGTTGGACAACGTCAAGTGTTAATTTACCAATAAATGAGAATTTTGGAGATAATTATTATATTTCAGATCAAGGTACAATGGGTGAAATGAGAATACTAATCGCTGGATTGTCATATAATACAAGATATTATCTTAGAGCATATGCTATAAATGTAACAGGAATATCTTATAGTAATTTGATTAATTTTATAACAACAGACGATATAATAGGATCACCAAGTGTCGTAACATTGGACCCTATTAATATTATACATGATGGGGTTCAATTAAAAGGAATAGTAAATGCTTCATCAACTGGTTTAATTAGTGAATGTGGATTTTATTATTCAAGTACACACGACGTACCGGATGATACTGACATTTTTGTTTCTGGTGTTCCATTTACAACCATAAGTGTTAATTATTTATCAGAAATTACAAATGGATTAAATGAAGGAACCCTTTATTATGTTAGAGCATATGCATTGAACGCAAATGGTCCAGGATATGGTGAAGTAAAAACATTCACTACTAAAACAGGATCAACTATGACCATTCCAACTGTTGAATTTGCTCCAGCTATTTCACAAAATAGTATTCCACCAGATATTTCGAGTATATGGTTTTGGAATATCACATCAAATAGTGCAAAAACTAAAGGTAATATAACAGATAATGGAAATGATTTCGTGACAAGTTATGGCGCTTGTTATTCACAATCGAACATATTACCAGATCATAATGATGAAATTATTCAAGTTCTCACTGGTACAACTGGTTATTTCTATTTAGACCTAACAGGTTTGAATCCCAATACGATTTATTATGTTAGACTTTATGCTAAAAATTCAATCGATTATGGATATAGTGAAATGCATACCCTTACAACTACTAATATATTTACATTACCAACAGTAACTATGGTTAGTGTAGAAAACGTATAATATTAAAAAAAACTAAAAATTGATGCTTAAAAGTATTTATTGTGTAGGAAAAATTGAAAATACAGGAGGAATAAATATAACAGAAAAAGGATTTGTATATTCTGATACTGTAGAATATCCAATTATAAATTTATCTGGTTGTACAAAAGTTATTGTTACTAGTCAACCATCTCCCAGTGGTGAATTCTCAACAACTATTGGAGGATTACCAGAAAACACTCGTTTTTTTATAAGAAGTTTTGCAACTAACCTCATTGGTACAGATTATAGTGATAATGTAAGTAGTATAATAACAACTGGTTCCGGAGTTTTACCAACTATGATTATTAAATCTATAAATAAATTAACAGATATCGAACAAACTATATATGAAGTTGGTACAGTAAATCAATTGGTTGTTAGTGGAATAACTACACAAAATGACGAAACAATATTTACAAATCTATCTATTTCACAAAATAGTATTCCACCAGTTTCTAACCCGATAAGAAGTTGGAGCAACGTATTAAAACGAACATTCAGAACAGATGAATCCCCGTCATCGGTTTTAGTTAATTTCACACCATTTGGAGATAATTCAGAATCTTTAACCATTACACATTCATCGGTTTATGTATGCGGACAAAATCCGACATATAATATTAGTGCGACTACACATGCAGACGCTATTTTTCCGTATCTTTGGGAAATTGTTAGCACTTATGCGGTTTCACCAAGTTATTATAATCCAGGAGTAACAAACACAACCAATTATTTATATTATCATGCTTCAACATATGTTTC
>Ga0172381_10001216_pt1 | contig 30848 bp, 31 predicted proteins | sample Leawel6488metaG_FD_119754 | JGI IMG/M metagenome (GOLD analysis project Ga0172381, IMG submission 119754) | Leachate microbial communities from a municipal landfill in Southern Ontario, Canada - Leachate well 64-88 metaG | ecosystem: Engineered > Solid waste > Landfill > Unclassified | place... | reverse complement strand
GTAGTCAATGCTTCTGTCCTCTGCCTCAGCCTTTGCCCATACGCGAATATATGCCTGCGCAGAATCAAAGCCGAGCCGTTTAGCCTTGGTCTCCAAAACATCTCGGACGGTCTTATCCATCGGTATATGAAGTGTTGTACTATTCATAGTACGATGATATCAAAAGTATATAATTATGTCAATAGTGTTCCACATATTCCCATATGGCTAGTAGAATTGTTCAAAATCTCATCTGTTAAAATACTGGTGACCCTAACAACTACTCAGGTCGAAACCCTCTTCGGTGAGTTGGAATATCTTGAGCCACGACTAGAAGCTCTGGGCGTGACTCTTGCTGGCGAGGAGGCTGATCGTGTTTAGTTTTTTCAAACACTCGGCTGCTCCGACCGATCTGCTTAGTTCAAGACTCTATGACCAAGACACTTTTTACCCGGCTTTCCTGAAGGACTTGGCAAACTGTCACAGTGAGGTCCTTATTGAGTGTCCGTTTATCACAAACCGACGGCTCAGGACGTTGCTGCCAACATTGGAAAAGCTTAAGGCTCGCAAAGTACGCATAGCTATCAATACGCGCGATCCCCGAACTCACGACGAAGGTCATTGGCAGGATGATGCCCATGAGGCGGTATCCAAGCTGCAACATATGGGCGTTCAGGTTCTATATACCGGCAACCATCACCGAAAAGTTGCCATTCTTGACCGAAGTATACTTTACGAGGGGTCGCTCAACATCTTGTCACAAAACGACAGTTGCGAGCTGATGCGCCGCATCGAGTCCGGACCGCTTGCGTGGCAGATGGTGCGGTTTATAGGAATAGATCATCTATTAGCCTAGCTCGAATGATATACTGGAGCATATATGTACGACGAATACCACAAAAACGAAGAAGATATCCAGAAGATACTCCGGTATTTACAAATTCACGATCCAAAAAACGCCAACCGGGATTACGCAATTCAGTTTATCGATTCGATGGAAGGATTCGGCAGCGAAATAGCTCGTTCCGATGAGGCTCTGGCCGAGGCCGTCAAGAAATCATTGGACGAGAAGAAGGCTCAATAGGCACTAAGCACTTAGCTTAACCCCTCCTAGGCTATCTAAATAAAAGGCCCGGTATGTGTACCTCGGCCCCGTCAGTCAAACAGCTCCATTCATCCAAAGCAGTGCTTACGTTAAAGGGCTAACAGCTTCAAGCTTAGTAAGCCAATCATTGAAATGAGGACATTCAGCTCTAATTATATCAAGCCCTATATTGCTGGATATAAGCGTCCCAAAAACCACCTTTGCGTATTCGGGAAAAAGCTTCAGTAGTCTTTTGGATGGGCAGGTCTGGGGGTTATTATTTATTTCTTCTGGAGTCTCATATGACGCTCTTATGGCATCAAGCTCAGCTTTTTTGCTGTCCCCCATTACATCTACAATGTCTTGCGTTGAGCTAAACAGGAGAGCCTCAAACTCATGAAGCTGTAGGTAGGGCAGAAACGTAGTTTTGTTAATGTCTTGGGCAAATGAGTGTTCAAGGTGTTCGACTTTTTGGTAGCAATTTCCGGTTTGGCTAGCGAACCCCGGGAAGCCTGTGGGCAGGGCATAGTAGTCGAACATAGTAGTGACTAGTTTTGCGCTGGAGTCGTGGAATAGGCGAGTAAGGTCGTTTTTTGCTTTTTCGTAATTTGTGACGCCACCTTTAAAATTGGCTCCATCTTTAACGGTCTTCGTATTAAGTATCGTAACCGCCAAATCTACGCGTTTCGCTAATAGATGCGGCTGAAGCACTGTTTTTACAAACCTCTCTTCGGTCTGCCCTTCGACTAGGATAATTATTTTTTCGTACACTAATTATGGCCTACCACCTAAGAGATTCTTCTCCCATAGGTCACCCAGCCCATATGAGTCTAGCCAGTCGTTCCAGTCGTCCTTCGTAAGCCTCTTGAACGTAGACTCCTCATGATCTCTATTTACTACGATCACATTTTCTGGCGTGAGCTGGTTAACCAACGTAACGGATTGAGTAGAGACTAGCACCTGAGTATTCGTTGCCGCACTTCTTAGTAGGTTTGCAAGCACTGTAATGGCATAAGGATGTAGGCCTAGCTCGGGCTCATCCAGAAGAACGGTTGAGGGTAGCTTCTCTTTCGGCTGTAAAAGTAGCACAGCGAGACATACAAAGCGTAGCGTACCGTCAGACAAGGAATGGGCGTTGAAGTATGCGTCAGAAGTGGCATGTTTCCATTCCAGTTGAATGGTCTCAGGGCTTAGGGGTGATGCCCTGAGGACAAAGTCATCAAAGAAGGGGGCAACTTGTTTTATCATGTTAACTATATTGCGGTACTCTCGAGGGTATTTTTGCTGCAGCAGGAATAGGTATGCGGCTATATTAGAGGCATCAGACCGTAATCTTTCGTTGTCGCTAATATTGCAGGACTGCTTCATTGCCGCCGTATCACTCGTGTCATGAAAGTGATATATGTGCCAGCTTTCAATACTCTCTAATACATACTTTGCAACCTTACTATTTTCCAGGGAGGCCTTTAAGCCGGATTCTTTACCTCCGGTTGCCAGTATCGATTCCGTATAAGGCTTGGTATACCCTGCACCTTGAAAAGAACACCATTCTTCTTCAAAAAACAGAGTGTCGTTCTCTGAAGCCGTTAGCTTGCAATGGTATGCATTTACTCCAAACGCAAAGTCGATGACGATACTTTTGGTTATTTTCTGGCCGTAGTGCAGTAGATTATGTGCGCCGCCTATCTTTTGAGTGTATGTTTGAAAGCGCTCTCCTGCCGTTGCGTTGAGCATCTTGAATAGAGATATGAGGTTTGATTTGCCCGCACCATTAGGCCCAATAAGGACATTCAACTTTTCAAGCTCAAGCCCATCCAGCTTCCGCACGGACTTATAGCCTTCAATCGTAATCTTATCCAGAGGATGCTTATTCATACCTATATTTATAGCGTATTTGAGTGCAAATGCATAACAGATGAGGATATTATGACGATGATTTATAGGCTTATTCAAATCTTCTCGAAGAAAAGATAGCTACGTAGGTGATTGCTTGGACTTGGCAGCCCTTCCACAAAATCAGAACTTATCAGGAAAAATATTCGATGCCCTTACGCCAAGCACGGAGAAGATCTCGTAGTATGTTTCGATAGATGCAGTGGCTATGCCGCGTTCTAGTGTGGCATAATAATTTGTGGTTACGTCGACCTTTTTGGCGACATCTTCCTGAGTGTAATGCTTCGCCTTGCGGGCTTTTTGCAAATTTGTGCCGATTATTTTGCCGAGTTTACTGCTCATACCAAATCTATTTTAATCCTTTTAGTAATTCGTCAGTAGAAACGCTCAGCCCTTTTGCGAGTTTGTGCAGTGTTGAGAGTCGTGCCCATCGCTGACCTTGTTCGATTGATGCGATAGTTCGCTGTGCCAGACCCGTCTTTTCGGCAAGAGCTTCTTGTGTGAGGTCGCGTTTGCGTCGTAGCTCGGCTATCCGTTTACCAAATGCCGCAAGGTGTTTCGCCTCTTGAGATCTAATCATAGTCTCAACTGTAAACAACCCCCACTAATAGTAACAGACACTACTAGTGTTACTTAGCATTTTAGTGTACTATGTCTTACAGATGGAGAGTAACACTAATAGTGATAGCTTTAGTAATAATCCGCATTTCTCAAAAATGCGCAGCAGTGGCCTTTTGGTAGAGTACCGCCACCCTAGCGCTGCCCTTTCTAAAGACCTCGCCGCGCACATTGCATCCCGCTACGCCGAGGGGAAGATTGCGGTCGTGACCAGCCACCCGCACGCTCTTATTGGCGCGGTGCGCAAACAATGGCTCAGGCTTATACGTCTGGCGCAGCGCGATAGGTCGAGCACACTTAACCCACTACGCAAGGATAACCTGGATAAGGCTATTCACGGTATGCGGTCGGTCGGCTTTACGATCAAAAGTCCGGAGGATGAGCCGCTTGCGCGAGTCTCCTTCGCCACGGTCGAACAGCTTGTCGCCAACCCACCATCATGCGCAACGCTGTACATAACCGAACCTGTCGGCAAATTGAACCGGCACATGCTGGCGACCTGGATGCCACCAGGAGGCGTGGTGGTTGTGTATGATGAGTGAGATCGGGGTGGGCTGCAAAGACGACAAGGTATGCCCGCTGTGCCAAAACCCGTATGTGCCGCCAAACAATAGAATTATCCGCACAACCAAGGATATTCTGGCGTGCGTAGAACACTTCCGTGACAAGAAACAGGAGTACTTTATCTGCCTTTCGCTCGATGGCGCTCAGCGGCTTATTGCGCGGCGGGTTGTGACGATTGGGCTGCTGGACAATACGCTGGTACATCCGCGTGAGGTTTTCGCCGGACCGCTTACCGACAGGGCGTCGTCGATTATTGTCGTGCATAACCACCCATCGGGGATAGCGGCCCCGAGCGACGAAGACATAAAGACGACGCAGCATTTGGTGGCTGCGGGTGTTTTACTTGGTATACATCTAAAAGACCACGTTATTATTGCCCACAATAACCACTTTGGCTTCAGGCGGCATATGCTGTTGTGATTATGGGAACCATACCGCTACCTGGGTTCGAACTCATTATTGCAAGCCGATAATCCGGGTGATGATTACTACTTCGCAAACCTGTGGACGGCCGTTCATTGACCTTGGCAAGGGCGGCGGCCGGAAGTATTGTTCGCCCAAGTGCGCTACGCGGGAGCGAGTTGCGGCATATCGCGATAAACTTTAAGGTTGGGCTTTTTAACATTTAGGCTCGAGGTGGCTTCCTTGATAATCTTTGCTGAATCATGAAGACTCTTAAACTCCTCTGGGTTGAGGGGATAGTCCTCGATAATCTGAACTCCTTTGTGGCTAATCAGCGACGGCAATCCTACCACAACATCATCCAACCCATACTCGCCATTTGCCAACGAGCATACCGGCAGAGTACTTGCAGTATTGCTCATAAGAGCTTCAACGATTTTTACAATTACGCTACCAATGCCATAATAGGTTGACCTCTTAGCCTCAATAATCCTATAGGCGGCGTCACGAATATCTTTGCCAATTGTAGCGACTAGCTCAGCCGAATAACCTGGAAATCGGGTCAAAGGCACACCACTCACGGTTGTACCCGTGAGTGCGGGGAACGACGAATCGCCATGTTCTCCTAAGATGTAGCCATTGATTTCCTGTTGCGAAACGCCGAGCTTATTTGCAAGTGTCACTCGATATCGTGCAGTATCTAGCGCTGTACCGGTACCAAAGACTCTTCCCTTAGGCAGGCCCGAAACATCAAGTGCAACTTTAGTCAGAACATCTACAGGATTGGCGACCATAACGATATATACTGATCGCCCTCCATTCACAATTTTAGTGACCACATCTCGAATAATTGCGGCATTTGCGCCCAACAGTTCCAATCGAGTCTGCCCAGGCTTTTGCGCGAGGCCACATGTGACCACGACAATATCATCATTTTTAATCTCGCTGTATGCACCAACACGAACATGCACATCGCGAGTAAACGCCGCCGCATGATTGATGTCCATTGCTTGCCCTGCGACAAGTTCTTTTGCTACATCAATAAGGACGATTTCGCTCACTACTTCTTTGATAGCAAGAGCTTGGGCGGCGGTGGCACCCACCATGCCGCCCGCGCCCACTACGAAAACTGTTTGTTTCTTCATACTAGCCAACCAGTGCAGCTTCCCACTCGGCCACCACCTCGTCAGTCCAATATGATGCCGGAACTGTAGGAATGTTCAGCGTAACACGATCTTTGAGGTAAGCTTCTTGGCCTGGAAGCTCCACTCTCACCTCAGGCTTGATTCCTAAACAAAACGGGAAGTAATTAGCATCCTTTTCCCAGTAGCTGTGGTCTGCAATAGGTGGATAGCCAAAGTCCGAAAACTTCCAAAGTTTCTTCGTCTTTAATACCGCGAGAGTTGTATTTTTGAGCTTTAGCTTGTATGAATACCATGACAAAGCCGACTTGTCAGCATAATCTGGAATCTTGACCAGCTCAAACTTATCACTGTGTTTAGCAAGGATTGAGGTTAACTTTTCGACAGCTATGCGCTTATCTTCAAGCATGGTGTCGACATTAGGCAGCAAATTCTTAACCGTAAGTGCACCAAATGGATTAATGCGCATGTTAAGCCCATAGCCCGAGAAGTCAACTTGGGAGTAATTGCTTTGATCCATAAAAGAGCCTGGTGAGGTAATCTGCTGTAAACGTTTGTACGTCTCTTCATCATTAGTGACAACGATGCCGCCTTCGCCAACAGAGATATTCTTTTTGCGCTGCAATGAGGCAAAAGCCGCGTCACCAATACTACCAACAAATTTATCTTCGTACATTGAGAAATGAGCATGAGAGAAGTCCTCGATCATGCGAATGCCATGCTTTTTGCAAACTTCAGAAATTCGTTTGCAATCGGCGGGTATTCCCCACATGTGTACGACAACAACGGCTTTAGTCTTAGGCGTGATATTAGCCTCAATAGAATCTGGGTCGATATTACCTGTGGCTGGGTCAATGTCTGCGATCACCGGCTGAAGGCTAAGGTGGTTGAGTGGTGTTGCAGCTCGAACAAATGTCATACTCGGTACAATAACCTCATCGCCTGGCTTAAGGCCAAGCGCCATCAGAATGGCATGAAGGCCAGCTGTACCCGTTGATGTGAAGATTCCGTAATCGACGCCCATCTTCTGAGCAAAGCTACATGGGACACCTTCATACAAATCACCGAGATTCCAAGTACCAAAATCGCGGCCTTCAACAAAGCGGCTCAAGTCTTTCTTTAGACTTTCATCATAACGGGGCCAAATATAAAGGTCTTGTTGAACGCGCTTGACTTCGCGGGCATCACGAATCTTTTGAGATAATCGCCTTATGTTGCTCTTACACTCATCGGTCGTCTCGAGCGAATCTATATCTTCAACCTTAACCCACTGAATATTCTGGCTTTCGCCTTCACCCGGTTTGATTGGTGTATCTTCCTTAACAATCGCGCCAAAAACAAGATCGTAGTGGATGTGTTCGCCAGGAACGATCGTGTACTTCTGAATTGCCCAAGGCTGCAGACATACGCCATCTTTTTCTTGAAGGTATTCAGGGTAGGACAGGTCTTCTTTGGCGAAGCCGAGCTCTTCGGCTACCTCACGTTGCGAGGACTCCAGATAGTCCTCGTTCTCGTCGATATGACCGCCAGGAGGCAGGAAAAACGGTAGCTTTTTGTGGCGAATAAGGAGACACTTGTCGCCATCTTCAGTGAAAATGTATGTTGTTGTGCAAAAATGTTTCAAAACCATATTATTTTCCTTTCTTTACGGTAGTAATTAACTTTTTGATTGTAGAGCTGTAGTCACCTTCGCTAATGCTAGGCTTGGTGACCAGCTCACTGCTTTTTCGGTAAAGCACCTTATCTAATGGCACGCTTTTGTAATTAAGTGACTTGTTAAACTGCATAACACAAAGTTGTCCTTTGTCGCCCAGCACCGGCAGTAAGACGTCGAAGCTTTGTCCAACACGGTTGTTGATTGTCAGTAACGAGCCCAGGAGACGTGTAAACTTAGACTCATCTACAGAGCCCGCCCTGTACTCCTCCAAAAGTTGATAGCAAAGCGCTCGGTACCTGTTCTCGTCAAAGCCATAGTAGCGTTCTAGGTACAAGTAAGTGTACATATCGGCAACAATATCGACATAGAACATTAGATTCTTGCCCATAAAGCCCCTGATAGCCTTAACGTCGTCATATGACAGTATGTCTTGCTGGTAGTTATGGAAAATCAGATGGAGAATTATCGATGCGCAACCGAACTTGTCATAGTGGCGTAAAAAACTTGGCGAAATGGAAAGAAGGTTTTTTTGTTTATCGAGGCTGAATTTCTTCTCATTTTCCTTGCCAACGACTACTTTAGGTGGCAGTTCATAACAGCGCATGTAGTTGAAGAAATCGGCAACTACTTGATCAAAGAATAGAACCGATTGGAACATATCAAGCCTATCTTCCTTTTGCATCTTGAGGTACTCAAACGCATAGAAAGCGCCGCGGTAAATCGGTGATTCCTTACCCTTATCGAGCAATGGGCCCAAGCCATCAGCATCAATCAACCGGTGCTCCGAAATCTTATCTTTATTCGGAGCAAAATTACCCGTGGCATTGACGATAAATTGTAGATTGACGACATCTTTATCGGAATCCCAAGTAAAAAGATGTACCATATCAACCACATCGTTGAGGAACATTTGACCTTCCTCATAAACTAAACGCTTTATGCAGGCCGTCAAGGTTTCATGAGGCTCAAGATGCCCGCCCGGAAATTCCCAGGCCCCCGGGAACATGGTACGCGTTTCGGAGCGCTTCTGAGCCAGGATCTTATGATTTTCGGCATCGTGGAGGATGAAGTCAACGATGATTTCCTTGTATTCCTTGCGTAAGTCGTCACCCAGCTTGTTAAGCTTTCGTTCTCTATCGTACTCCATGCGGGTCTCCTATTGATACTTCTTCTGCGTGCCCAGCAAAATAGCTTCTATGCTTGTATGAATTGATAAATAGCGTTTGGTCTTTGGACAATTTATTCCTATAGCACCGTTCAATAAATTTCATGTTCAGGAGGTTGTCAAGATGGTTACGCTCAAAATTTCTTCCCTTGGTAAAAGTATCAATAAAGAAGTCAAGCTGATTATCCATCATCTCCTCAGAATAGTTTTGCTCTTCCTTGTAAATAGGCTCACCGGAGACACGGTCTTTCATGAAAAGCTGCGCCTTGCTGCCCTCTATGAAAGCCTTCGAGCCAGCAATTTGATAGCCTTCTGCTTTTACACCCGTGCAACGTGACAGAATAATCGAGCCTTGCAGCCCAGTCTCGTAGTACGAAAAGATTATCGTAGCTGAGTCTTCAGTGTCATACACGTTATCTTCCGTTGAAAGGTTTGAAATCTTGGCGTGGATATCATCAGGGTAGCCAAACCACCAGATAAGCTGATCGATAATATGATAGCCCATGTCTATAATCACACCGCCACCACATACATCAGAAAATTTACGCCAACCAGATACAGACTGGGGAAGATTAAGCGTATATGTGGCATTGAATGAAGCAAGCTTGCCCAGAGTATCCAGCGATGCGCACGCCCTCTCATAGAGGGGGTGAAAGCGTCGCTGGGTGCAGATAAAGCAGTACTTCTCAATGTCGTCAATGCTGGCCATAGCGATCGTCTCATCAAGAGTTCGAGCAAACGGCTTCTCCTTCATGAAGGGGATCTTGTTTTGGCACAGGGTCTTACTTACTTCAAAATACTGATCATGAGGAATCGCAACAACGACGAAGTCGACGCCTTCCTTGACCACATCCTGGAAGTCTTCAAGTGCCTTTACTTTATCTTTCAAATCCGGAAATGTCTCATAGAAATTCTTGTGGGTATTCGTATTAACATCAGATACGCACACTAGCTCCACATCTTTTCTGCGCAACAAGGCCGGAACGTGATCATTAACCGACTGTCGTCCGAGGCCGATGACCCCAGCGCGCAGTTTTTTACCGGAAAATCTGAGTTTACCTGTCATATATTTCCTCTTGTTTTAATATTCAATTGTTACAAATTGCGTTAGTTTTTATTGTTCGTGCTATGCTTCTGGCATGAGGACACCAAACAATATTCCAGATATGATCGCCGAAGGGCGATGGGGCGACAATATCTCCTGGGAATTCCACCTGAGCGACACAACACCAGATCCAGACCTTTGTACGGCAGTATACTGTCTGGCTATAGCAGGTACCAATCCAGAAAGGATTGTTTTGGCGCGTAACAAACGTGGCTGGGAAATGCTCGGCGGCCATATAGAGCCGGGCGAGCAAATTGAAGAAGCTTTACTGCGGGAAGCGGTAGAAGAAGGCGGATTTTACGCGACTTATTACAAGCAGTTCGGCTACCGCAAGGTAATTGCGCAGGAACCGGTAGCCAATGATCATCATGGCGGCCATTACCCCCCGGTAGCATACATTCCTCACTTTTTTGCAACTACCGATAGAGAACTTATAGCTCCAACGGGAGAAGAAATTTTTGAGGCGAGTGTGTTTGAAACTAACCGCTTACCCCTTTTGGAAGCCTCGCAAGAATTAATAGCCATGGCAGGAATTGAGTCCTACCAGCAACAAGCCGCTTAAAATTTGGGCGAACCGCCGTTAAGCAGCTTGAAGGCTCGCCGGATGAGCTGATACTCTTTATCATTCTCGGTTTTACTGCCTACGAGCATTTTTGCTAGCTCAGCCTCCGAAAACCAGTCGTAACCTGAATGATCTTCCAGATGTATCTCTACGTTGTCGACACCATCTTCCAACTGCGCAAAATACACAACTTCTATTGAATGCGATGCTTTTACGTCATTCTTATAGGTGAACGCCGCGAAGGGGTCGCCCACAGCGATCCTTTTGCTAAATTCTTCTAAAAGCTCACGCTTTAGGCCTGCGACAATATCTTCGCCAAAATCAACGTGGCCTCCAGGCAATTCGTACACACCCGGCATAAACTTTTTGGTATCAGCACGCTTGGGCAAAAAGACCTTTTCAACGCCATCAAAGTTATGATGGATAAGCGCGCATGCTACAATAACCTGTTGGCCTTTAGCAGGCGTTTCGCTGTCATGCATAGTTTTTGTCATGGTACGGAGTAACCTTTCAGCTTAAAATACGATATGACAAGCTGTAATACCTTGCCAGCATCTTTCTTTTATATTATTCTAACATCTTACTCGAGATTTATGAACATCATTAACTCTATTTATTACGTACCGTACTTGGAATTGCTTAAAAGCGACACGTCTTTTTCGGACTACGCTAAAGGCAAGAGCTACTACACTCAGCTCGCGCCTTTATTTGATGCCATGAATCCAAGAGAAGAATTCACGAAGAAAGAAGTTGATTTCTTGATTGATGCAGCCAGTTCTCATGCGGATATTAAAATTGAATCATTTTTAGATATTGCCTGCGGCACGGGGAGACATCTGAAAGGCCTTGCCCAAAGAGGCTACTCAGGATTCGGCATTGACGCTTCGCGCTCTTTATTGGAGATCGCCCGTAAGGCCGCTCCCAATGCTGAGCTTAATGAAGCCGATATGCGTTTCTTTAAAGTGAGTGCAGCCGTTGATTGTGCCTACTCCCTTTGGGACTCTTACGTATATCTGTCACGTAAACAAGACATAGATGCTTTTGCCAGACGATGCTCAGCTTACATAAAACAAGGTGGCATCTTGATACTTGACTCTAAGAACTATCAGACGCAACAACCGGATGAAGAAGTGGCGTATAGAACTAATAACCATAATCATCTTCAAATTGATACTGTAGTAAGAAGGAAGAAATACCCTCATGACAAAGTCTATGAAGCAATCTTTACGAGCGTTATTCAGAACACCGATACTGGCGAGGCAGGCGTAATAGTCGACCAGACTCTGGCAAGAATCTATAGCATTGCTGAACTCGAAAAGTTGCTTAAACCGCACGGCTTCAGGCTTGCAAAATGCTATGGCAATTTTGACAAAACTGAGTACGATCCTAAAACATCAGACCGCATGATCGCCGTGTTTAAAAAGTGCTAGCAACCAAAACTAGGTTGGCGCTCGACCAATCTAAGGGTGGCACTAGCCTACGCGAAGATTGCTAAGCCCATAATACACTAAGTTACCTAAATTTCTTCATGATTCGTTTGCAAATATAATAAAATTTGTACTGTCATAGGGGTTCTTCGCTAGAATGGGTCTTCGCAGAAAGACACATTGATAATAGTAAGTGATTCTAGCCTCCATGCCTTAGCTAAACCCCATTTTCCTCCGGAGAACGGGCAACTCGCATTTGCCGTTCCGCCAAAAGCGAGTTCGAATAATTAACCGTTGGGCTAATCATCATCTTCTGGCGGCGCGACCTCTTCCCAGATCTTTCCTCGGAAGCCATGCTCACGGATTTTGTCGAGGTATGTAAACCGCATGTGAATTTGCTCCGTCTCCCAGGTGTCTTCCAATAGTTTCTTCGTAGCTCGTTTGCAATAGATCATGTCAGCTTTGGTTTGGCAGACAAACAATGCTATTGGCGGATTTTCTTCTTCGGTTTCGTCCTGCCATTCTTCACCGTCTAGAAACTTCACGTAGTCTTTGAGCCGCTTGCGAACGGTGTAACGCGGCACGGTCGGGTCGAATACTTCAACAGTGTAGCTTGCAAGAATTGTATCGTCTTCACCATAGGGTGCTTTTGTGTAGATAAGATGCGGATGAATGCCTACATCAATTAGAAAATCATAGTAGCCCTCCTCGACGTATTCTGCTTCTGTTTCGTAGGCGAACCAGACATCGTCTTCCTGCGCTTGTCTCACGTATATTTCTGCCTCTACGGCTCGGTTAGCCTGCTTGAACGCAATGCAGGCATCCGCCAGCATAATGCAGCGATCAATAAAGGCTTGGCTCCGGCTCGACTCACGGTAATATTTGGCGATGTGCTTGGAATGTACGTCGTTTTGCTTATATCGGCGTATGGCGTTAATACCCAAGTAGTAAACGGCTGGCTTTGTTTTTTCGGCAAAATGAGTTGAATAGATCCATTCGACATACTGCTTCTCACGTAAATCTTTGAGCCACAGATTAACGTTCTTGTAGTCCTTATGACCTAGCAATGCTTGTATTTGTATACGATTTAAGAATCTATGGTTATACAGTAAGTCTAGTATTTCTTTTTGACGATTTGTTATTTTAGGTAAGTTTATAGGCATAGTGATGTAGTTGTAGTTAGTTATTTCTAGTTTTTTATTACTTCTTGTTGTCTTAGTTTTTTCTCAGGTAGATTTGCAGATACATATTTAGCCAACCCCACCTACCCATATATTTATAAAGTAGATAACACAGAAAAACAAGCGCTAACAGATTGGGAGTAGCTGTATTTATACCCTAGCCCGCAAGGGTGTAAATACTACCTTAAAATGCTTGAACTATCTCTATTTGTTATAGTATACTATAACTATAAGGAATAGTTAACTCCTATGGGTAGAACAAAAGGCGCAAAGAATAAACGGGTATATCAGCCGGAAATAGTAGGGCTGGAAGACGGCGAAAAGCTGGGAATACTGGCCGATATACTGCTGGAAGTAATTTTTGAGGAGGGAGAAAATGCAGCCACAAACGAGTAAGTACGCCGTTGCCGCTATCCGCGTTTCGACCACAAAACAAGGCACGGATAGCGACTCGCCCGAGGCGCAGAAAGAGCAGATTGAACGCTATGCCGAGAACAAGGGCATAATCATAAAAAAGTTCTTTTTGTTTTTGGAGTCGGCCAGCAAAGAACAGCAGCCCATGCAGGAGGCGGTAGATTATTGCAAAGACCCGAAGAATGGCGTTGACCTGTTTGTCATTAAATCAATCGACCGTTTTACGCGCGGTGGCTCGCTGTCGTATGACTTGCTCAAAACACAGCTCGATCAATGTGGCGTGACGCTCGTCGATACCTACGGCGTTATTAGCAACGAGCAAATCAACACGTTGGCGCATCTCGGACAGGAATACAAATGGAGTAAGTATTCTCCAAGTCGCAAATCTGAGATGCTAGAAGCCGAGCGCTCAAAAGACGAGGTGCGAGATATTTTAAGCCGCGTTATTGGTGCAGAAATCCGCTACACGCAAATGGGCTATTGGATGCGTCGCGCGCCCTACGGCTTTGTAAGTGAAAAGGTCGAGACGCAACACGGCAAACGCGTGGTATTAAAACCCCATCCGCGGGAAGCTAAATACATGGTTACACTATTTGAGCTTCGTGCCAGCGGCCAATTTAGCGACCGAGAAATTGCCAAAAAACTCAACGATATGGGCTATCGTGGTCGGCCACAAATACGACGAGCTGCGGACGACAGATCGCGCATTATCGGGCGAACAGAGCCAGCTCTGCTCGACGAAAAGAAGCTCTGGAAAATGGTACGCAATCCAATCTATGCGGGCATAAATGTCGAGAAATGGACGCAAGGTCAGCCAGTCAAATGTATGTTCGACGGGATTGTTTCGATTGACCTATTCAACCGCGCCAATAAGGGCAAACGAACAATCATAGAAATGCCCAACAATAAGATTGCGATTACGGACAACGTCGCGCCCGAAAACGCTACGCCAAAAGGCACGCGCCACCCGGACTTTGCCTTTAAGAACTTTGTGATGTGCCCGCAATGTAACAAGCCGCTGCTTGGCAGCTCGTCACGCGGCAAGACCGGCCAATATTACTCGTATTATCACTGCGACAAACGTGGCCACAAGTTCCGAGTTAAAAAAGAAGAGCTTGAGATGCGCGTGCTTGAATTTGTTGGCGGTTTGGAATTCTCCCAGCAAGACATTGATACGTTGTTTACGGCCATCAGAGCCGCCTACGACAAGCGTATGGCTTATTATCAGGCGCAGATCAATATGATCGACGGCAAGATCGCCAGCCTAAACCAGCAGGCTCGCAGCATGGCCAAAAATTTCGCTACAATCGCCCCTTCAGCTCAACAGTACCTAAACGAAGAGTTAGAGGACGTAGATAAACAAATTAAGCAGCTATCGCTCGAAAGGATGAAGATGGAAGCTAAGAAACCAATGAATATAGACCGGGTAATTGCCCGTGTAAAATATTTCGTCGAAAACCTGGACGAACTGGTCGTAAAACAGATTGATCCGGTCAAAAAAGCACAGTTTTTCGGCCTTATTTTCCGTACATTACCAACCTATAACGATTTGGTTGGTCGAAATCAAAATTCACCCCTTTTTACAGGGGTGAATCCATTGTTTCAAGCCATTATGGCAAATAATTTTCCATTGGTGACCCCAAGGAGAGTCGAACTCCTCTTGCCAGGATGAAAACCTGATGTCCTAACCGATAGACGATGGGGCCAGAGCTTATTGATACACATTGTATCATTAGATTTTGTTTGCAAAATGTTTGTTGTTAGGACTCTGATGTCCTAGTCACGTTCCGCGACCCCAGGATTTTCATACTGCAAGCACAGCTTACAATCTGAAAAGTCCTCTTGCGAATCGCCACAGGCAATTCTCACTATAGACGATGGGGCCTTGTCAAACGTCCCGCAAATTGTAGCACAACAGGGGCGAAAAGAAAACCCCGCCATGAATGGCGGGATCCCTACATAAGTCTGAGCGGTCAGTCATTGATTACTCGGAACGTATTACTGTGCATTGTAGTATAGAAGTCAACAAAATGCTAGTGCCTAGATGCTTCTACACTAGGCTGTACTAGAACCTACGGCTACGACGTAAAGAATGCTTTCGAGCCGGTTGAGGCTGCAATGGCGTACCAGCAAGGGGCGTATCCGGGTCAAGCGGATCACCCAACGGCAACGGTGATATACCCATGTCTGCCGCCAGATAAGCACGTTTATGCCTTTGGAAGAGCAAGTGACGGTACCACAGGAACCCAGCAACCAATGCCGCAGAGCCTATGGCTATAACATTACCAGCACCAGTGTTTGGCAATGTCGTAACAGGCGCGACACACCGCGCATCATCTGCAGGTATGCTAGCGTCGTATTCACATGGGTTACAGCGAATATCACCAACGGGTACGCCCGGCTTACATTCTGGTACGGGGGGAGCGGTGGGCGTAACATATGCTTTGCAGGTCGAGGCGGTCACAGTCTTATCGTTCACAGAAAAACGTAGCACTGCCGAGGCGCTGTAGTTGCCTGCTTTGTCGTAAGTGTGGTCAACCGAAACCGTTTTGCCATCAGTCGATTTTACGCCCGTAGCCGTCTTGCCATCGCCAAAGTCAAAGTCCCCACTTACGAACGTTGCACCGTTGCCATATTTCATATCTGCCACAAACCTATATGAATACTTGTCTTGGTCGAGCAATGCGCCACCAAGTTGTACACACTGATAATATGGCTGTACTACTGTAATGGTTTTCGCACACGCAGCGGTCGTTGAGCTGATTTGTATACCCCAGGGCATAGTGGCATAAACTGTCACCTTGGATGTGAACGAACCTATCTTGGAATACGTGTGTTCAACAACATCAGAGCCATTCGATTTTGTAACCTGGCTACTACCGTCGCCAAAGTCATATACGTACTTAGTTATGCTCGCAAACCCGGTCGCCGAGGCGCTAGAGGTAAAGTCGTAGGTGTTTAGCTTACCGCTAACAGACTTCGCATTCAGAAGGTTACATGCCACGCCTGAACTTACTGGAGTGGCCGTAACGGGGTTGCCACACGGATCCATAATCATAAACTGCGGCATGCCGTTCGCATCAAATAGCACGTATCCCGTCATACTAGTATAGCTACCCAGGGTACGAGATGTTGTGTTGCCGTATACCGTGGTACCACCAATGGTTTTTGTGACCATATTGGTGCCTGTGTGCCAGCTCTGCCAGCGACCATAGCTATATGCGTTTGTTGCAACGGTCTGGCCGGCTACCACTACCCTACCGTCCTTGTAAAACAACGCTGGTTGAGCCTCACTTACGAAACGGCCGTATTCACTGGAGGGCAATCCAAACGCTGCGTAGATAGCAGCAAGATCTTTGTGCCCCTTGCCGTCGCCACTTTTGGTGAAATCTATAAAAGTACTTTTGGAATCAAAGCCACAATACATAATGGAGTTATCGTTGCACTCCATGGCGCGCGCATATGCGTGTGGCGCAAGCCTACCTACGGCACTAACGCTAAGTACAAGTAGAGCACCCAGCCCAAGAGTGAAAGCAAAACGCTGGAGAAGTCGCCGATTAAATAAGCCTGTCATGTTACATCCTTTTTATTCTTAGCTGTATTATAGCCACTTCGGCACACATAACGCAATCTGTAGCATAGTTGCACGACCATATGCAAACACCCCCACGGAAAATCCGAGGGGGTGTTTGCATATTTTTTTGAGCGGTCAGTCTGCTCTTATGTTTGCCAAATTACTGTTTGCAGTTATTTAGCGGGCAAACTTGCGGCCTAGGAACAATCGGTAACCGATTGCACTAAGCACACTCACGACACCAAAGATACCAATGACACTACCTGCGCCCGTGTTAGGCAATTCAGGAGGGGTCACTGGAGGAGTTGTGGGAGGCGTGAATGTCACGCTAGCAGCACAACTCTCGCTTGTCACACCAGTAACATCCTTGTCATTGACGCGGAATGTTAGAGTTGCCGTAACGCGGTACGTACCGTAGTCAGCGTACTTGTGAGTAGCGCTGAGCTTGTCGGTGGTCAATGTTTTGCCATCGCCAAAGTTGTACGTAACCATCTTAAGGCTTGCGCCATTTAGAGCGGTGTACTTCGTAAGGTTTACTGTTACCTGGCGATCGCCCTTGGTAAGGTTAACCAGATCACAACTGTAGACCGGAGTCTTTGGCTGCTCACATACCTTAGTTACTTGTACAATTGCCGTATCCTGGATAGTGCCATAATCTCCTGGCTTTGCATAACCAGTATTTACGAATTCGTTTACTCCGCACTTCAGGTCTTTTTCAGAAGGAAGTTGCGCCGTAAACTTAACGTAACCAGCACCACCGGCGACAAAACCGCCGATATCTAGACCACCTACCGTAACGTTGTCGCTCGTGGATTTAACCCACTTATTGCCAGTTGCGCTTGAAATGTATTCTGTGCTGCCCTTGACGTATGTTACGCCTTGAGGCAAACGGTCACCTACTACAACATTGCTGAGCGTAGTTGAACCTGTGTTCTTAAATGCAAGAACGTAGTCAACCTTGTCGCCGGGCTTAGCAGTAACGCTTTTCTCGAAGGTAGAAGTACCGTTTACGCGCACTTTCTTTTCAAGAGAGTAGTCAGGCATACTAACTTTTGCCTTGATGGTTACGATGCCACTATACTCAAGACAGCCGGGAATTATGCCGTTTGCGCCGGTATAGCCGATGGCTGCACCGGTCGTAACCACGCTATCGTTCAGGGCAAAGCCCTTTGTGACGGCGTTGGTATACATTACAGCACTACCGGGCACGTAGCTCAAGCTAAATGGAGTGCTTGAGTTGAAATCAACAGTATCTGCAACTTCTAATGGAGCAGCGTTTGTTGCGCTCACATATGCGTTTGCGCGAAGTGCGTTTGCGGTAGCTGTTGGTAGGTAAATACGCAGTTTTGCGCCCTTTGCAACACCTACTCCATCGTAATTTGTGCCGTTCAGATTTGCAGCGGCGTTGTTATGTACGTAGATACGAAGCAATACTTCTTCACCGTTTGATACGGTTACATTATCTTTGAAGCCACCTGAAGCGGTGTTTGTCGCATCCTTTGCATCAAAGAATGTACGCTCATCACCATAGCTTGGATTGTCTGTGATCGAGTTAAAAGTAACGTGATCAGCTGGGACTTTCATTGTGTATGTTGGTCGATCAGGACTCCACGCTTGAGCTGCAGTAGCAAGACCAAATGCCCCTACTACTACCGCCATAACGAGAAGACCTTTTTTCGAAATACGCGAAAATAAGTTCTTCATTATCCACCTCCTAAAAAGTGATAGATTAAGCGATATTACACACTTAATGGTATTAAAATTAACTAGTCAAAATAATTATCATTTACGTTTAGATTTGGAATTGTTAAATAACGCTGACATCCGAGTGATTTCCACCTCACGGGGATAGTTAACTTGCATTTTATCATAAATGCAATGTTATGTCAACTTTATTATAGAACAATCAAGCATAATCTTTTTGGGTACTTCTGCCCAATTTATTATTCGTATTGTTAAAGTGCTATCGCTTTGATAAGTCAAATCATTACAGGACACACATTTAGTGCAAACCTACAGTTATTCCTTTAGGCGTGTATGAATATGGGTAATGCGTGGTAATGGTGGTGAAGTCTGGAGGAGTTTAGAGATGGCAAAAAGCCCATCAATTCTCGTCCAGCCAACACCGACCATTACCACGCGTAGCGTAACGCTATGCCACCTGCCGAAGCAGATTACCTATTTGCTGAGAAATCACCCGCAACTGTCGTCCGGGATGCCGTCGCCGTTCTCGTCACACGTAGTGACGGGGTCAGCCGACTGGCTGGGCGCTGGCGTCGGGATGACCGGCTCGGGGTTCGACACCTCAGGAGGCGTCGTCGGGACCGGGGTGGCCGTCGGCGGCGTCCAGGGCGTCGGAGCCGGCGAAGGTGTCGCGTACCCCGTGGGGGTGTCGACTGCCGGTGTGGCAGGTCCAGGGTCGGTGCCGACCGGCGTCGTGCCGGGGCCCTTGACCTGGTCCGGAACATCCGGGTTGTTGAGCACGTTCTCCGAGTCGTTCTTCTCGCAGAGCCCGTTCGGCGGAATCGGCGTGCCATCGGGGCACAGCGGCTCGTCGGTCGGGCCGGGCGGGACGGACGGCGGACCAGCGGTGACGGGGTTACCGCACCTTGCCATGATCCAGATGACCGTCCCATCCTCGAGAGTCACCTTGATGGCCTCGCGGTCACCGGAGACTCCTGCCTGAGCTGCGCCAACGACAGCATCACCGGACACGCCGGAGTTGTAGCCATCCACCGGTGCCTCGCCCGTCTCGACCTTCGCTTCCGCGATGGCGAGCTCGAGTTCGGTCACCAGCGTGACAGCCGCGTCGCTCGCGCACTCCCCGTCCTGGAGCGTGGAAGTCTCCACGTCCCGGTTCAGGAAATACTTGGCTGCACCAGCCAGCAAGCGGGGGTCCTTGCGAACCTCCTCGAGCCAGACCTGAGCAGCCCTGCGAGCAGACGCCTCGTCGGTCGCCTCCTTGATCTCCACGATACCGTCGGCGAACCAACGGTTGTTCGTGTTGTCAGAGAGAACGATGGGCCACGTTGTGGCACACGCTTCAGCGGAAGCCGAGGGGGTCGGAGTCGGAGTCGCAACACATGCAGTGTTCTTGACGTCCAGCGCAGCCTCCTGCTGCTTCTGGGCATCCTCGACGGCTGCGTTGGCGTCGTCCTCGTACCTGGTTCCTACCTTGTTGTCGTCCCTGAGGACGGCATCCAGGTTGGCCTGGGCATCGGTGAGAGACGCGTCGGCAGCCTCGAGCTGCGTGGTCGCCTCCTGGCAGCCGGCGGTTGCCGACGCATCCGAAGACGCAGTCGAGCAGCCGGACAGCATGAGTGCGGCAGTAGCCATCGTCGCCACGAGGGCGAATGTGACCCTGAGCTTGGTCATGGTCTTTCCTTCCACGTGGTGATTAGGCCGTGCCGGACGGCACAGTCTGGGAAGCGGTCAGCGGCTGCTGACTGGGGTCCGACTGGGGAAGCAACTCTTCCATCGCCGTGTAGCCAGCGGCGGCGCGAGCGGTACGCTCGGCCCTCTTCTGACGCCAGGCCTCGGAGACACCCTTGTAGCTGTCCGACACGAAGTTCGGCAGCTCCTTGATGTTCCCCGTGTAGTAGGCCGCGATGAACAGGACCGGAACGAACACAATGACGCCGATGATGATCAACGCGGCGAGGATGTTGAACTGGTTCGCGAAGATGAACCCCGCAGCAACGATCAGAGCGCCGGCGATGATGCCGCCGATGGTCGAACGCTTGGAGTCACTCACGATGGCCCAACCGATGAGGCCGGCGACCACGATGACAGCCACGAGCAGACCGATGGTCTGAGCAGGGTGGTCACCGATGATGCCGAGCGTGATCTTCCAGTTGTAGCTCATGAACCAACCCCCGAAGCCGAACAGCACCGCGAAGAACGCGATGAAGAGGCCACGGCGGGCGGCGTGAAGCTTCGGCTGGGTGACGGATGCGATGGGCGTGGTGGATGCGGTGCTGGACATGACAATCGACCCCTTCCTGGGGACTCGAAACTGTGTCGGGTGCTTGCGAATATCGGGCGTGCCCGACAACCACTGATTCCCCTGGATGGGAGTGGTGTGCTGTAGGCGTAATATACACCCACAAGACACCACTCCCCTCCGTAAAGAAGAGTCGAGAGTTGTTGTCTTAATCTTAGTTTTCAAGCAAATTAGGTTATATGCTTTGGTTAAGCATAAGCGTTACACTGTTCTGCTGCCAGGAGCGATGGAGATGACTAAGGCCATCTCAACACAACTCAACCAAAGCAGAGTACCGCAGATGAAAATGAAAAACCCAAGGAGCAGAGGTAGTATCGCGCTACTAGCTACGAATGGATGTCTGGCAGAGATAAGCGCTAGCCATCCATTGCTAGTACTGTCTCTACCTCTGTTCTTTTGGATATATTTCATCACCTGCAGTACTCTGCCCTAGCCTCTCTAGCATGCAGATCCTAACTCCTCTACTCCCTTATGGCAATAATGCCAAAGGCACCGGTGCATCGCACCGGCTTTAGGGCAAGAGGAGTGCCAGTTTCGAATTTACTTCGAAACTAAGCGGAGAGCAAGGCTCTCCTAGTTATATGTACTGTAATGATCTGACTTATTAATGTACCCCTGTTACGGAACTCCCGGCATATCTTTCACACCAGTCGACCTGTTATCCGGCAAAGCCGTATATGCTGTCGACTTCTTCGGCGCCTGCACATTTTTCCTCCTGTGGTACTCCCGCACCGTACTATTTGTACGGCTTGGTCTGTTCCTCGGTGGAGAAAATGCACATTCGCTCGAATTGCGAACGATATGAAGTGTGACAAACAAGCGCAAAACAGCAGATTATACATCTGCTTAAGCTTTGTTTTATGTTGTCCACCTGTTAAAAGCGCTTTACCGCTCACGCCCGGTTATGGAGTTATCTCTGACGCCCCACAACGAAGGATGCCTACAATATAGCAGATATTTGTTATTTTGTCAATATTACCGCAAGCACTTTATTAACTTGCTGTTTCCGGTGTGGCTGCTGGTATATCTGATATGTCTACGGTGTGGCCTGCCTTCGGAAAACGAAAGCCAAATACACTACCTTTATTTTCTTCGCTCTCGAACAATATTGCGCCACCCTGCGCTACTACAATCTTTTTGGCCATAAATAATCCAAGTCCTGTTCCGTCAGGACGCATACGTCTGGCGTTATCGGCCCTGTAGAACTTAGAGAACAGATGGTTCTGTACTTGGCGCGGCACCCCAATACCACTATCCTTTACGCGGAATTCTATGGCATGAGCGGTCTCGTGCAACGTAATAGAAACCTTGCCTCCGGGTGGTGTGTAATAGATGGCATTATCCATAAAGTTCATAACCACTTGGTGAATTTTTGTCTCGTCTAGCTGGAGGGTAGGAAATATTTCTGGACGTTCATATGTAAGATTAATCTCACGGGCCTCAGCCGTAGCCCGAAGCTGATCAATCTCGGCCGCTACGACATCCCTAAGGTCAACCGGGCCTGCCACTATAACAAACTTGCCCGTATTCAGTCGTGACAAGTTAAGCAAGTCCGAGATGAGGTATACCATACGTTGAGAACTCGCAAACGACTGCGTAAGCATCTTACGCTGAGTGGCATTCAGTTCACCACCATCACCCTCTAGTACCATGCTTAAATAGCCCTTCACGCTCGTGAGCGGTGTGCGCAGCTGGTGGGACGCCATACTCACAAATTCATCTTTGGTCTCGTCTAACTTACGCAGTTTCTCGTTACTCGCACGTAACTTACGAGTTGCCTCATCAACTTTCTGCTGCAATGTCTGGTTAAAGGCCTGGATTTCCTCAAAGTGTTGAGCGTTTTGGACAGCAATCGCAAGCTCACCGGCTGCGATGGTAAGAAGATGTTTATCTTGCGAGCTATATGCTTCACCATCTTTTTTATAACCAATGAGTATATAGCCAATGACCTCTTTTCGTGTCCTCAAGCGTAGACTAAGTGCCACTCGTGCCTCATGAAATGGTTTCCATAGCGGGTTCTGAGTGTTAAGGTCTTCGGCTATAACGAGCTCTCTCCGCTGTTCTATAAGATGCCCCCTCAAATCTGCCAGCCCCGGAGTTAGACTGTGGCCAGTAACGAAGTGCGGCGTATCATTACGCATTAATGCGAACTCAATAAAGGAAGGCTTTAGCGCAGATGATAGAACATCGCGCGTTCCACCTAGGACTTTGTCTAGGTCGGTCTTAGTTGCGACGACGTCACCAATCTTATCAAGAACATCTTGAAAATTATAGCTTTCGCGATAAAACAAACGACTCGTAATCCGATCGAAGAATACCCTGACGTATTGAAATGATATTGCGAGCGGCATCACCAGAAGTATTGAAAGAATCTGACGAAGCGTCTCCCTGTCTGCACCGCCAAAGAAAACGTTGATTATGCCGAATAGGCCAGCTACGTACACCCCTACCATGGTGGCAACAACCAAAACATACCCAACCGAGCGAGCTACGGCAGCACGAATATCGAATAGCTTCTGTGACACGATTGCGTAGGCAATAATACTTGCAAAAGCTAATGTATAGAATGGACTAATCGTTACAAAGAAAGTAGTTTTGAAAATTGGCGTAACGGCAAAATTAGTGATCGGGACTATAGCCCACACGAGTATAGAAGCAATCAGTAAAATAAATAGCTGATTTCGTGATTTGCCAGACGCGGCACGATACTTACGGATCAGTCTCCTGAATGCCACGATAATTGAATAGGTTGCGTGAGACACAAACAACAACATACCCGGCCCCGCAACAGTAGTAGGGGCACCACTGTCAGCAGAAACGGCAGTAAGAACAAAAGGCGACATAACTGCAGCGGCAACTACCAAGCTGAACACTAAATACACTGATAAACCGCGCACCGAGTGTTTCCATTTAGAATCAGGGAAGACACGGGCAAACATATAAAAGAACGTGTTCTGTGCTACAACGCTGACGAATATCAAGCGCACGACAGTGATGATATTAGGTGATTGCAGTAGGACTATGCTCAAATAGCTCATTAGCGCCCAGCTTAGCGATGCGGCTCCAATCAAAGCAAAGAGTATGTTGGTTAAGTTTCTTCGCCCCTTCAGGTAGATGAATAACACCAGTAGAATCTGGGCTATACTACTCATGATAATACTAGCGTTTAACATGGTTACTACTAATGGTAATATATCGGAGGAGAAAAACGTAACTATTATGCCTAAAAAGAATTATAAGGCTTGGCAAGTTAATCCAAATGGATTGACCAGTTCTCACTCATCACAAGAAAAACTACTATACTTTGCCCGGTACGCTATACTTGCACCCTCGGGGCACAATACGCAACCTTGGCTTCTGACACCCTGGGGAGATTCACTGATTCTCTCAATTAACCCTAGCCATTACCTTTCGGGGGATGGTTCTGGTCTACTCAGCGTTGAGCCATACATTAGCCTCGGCACATTCATCGAGACCTTCACACAAGCCGCGAGAGGCTTTGGATACGAAGTAAATGTTAGGCTTTTCCCAAAAAAGGAACAAGTTGCCCTTTTCACAATCAAGGATACTTGCAATCCGGAGCCGGCACTGCTTGACGCAATTACCGCACGCGTTTCAAACCGACACCCATTCAAAACCGATGCCATAAACCCAAATTTCATAAAGAAGCTCACAAATAACACTCTTCTGGGCGTAGCAGCTACTCCAGTTACTAGCCGCGCAGACATTGATTTCATTAAAGAACAGTCTGGGTTTGCTATTGCTTCTATAATGAGCCAGCAACCCTACCGTGATGAATTAAGTACATGGGTACGTGTGAATCACACTCGTCGACACGATGGCATGCCTGGTTTTACGCATGGGTTCGGAAATGTAGTGTCGCTTCTATCTAAGCAGGCGATTAAGAAAGGTCTAAGCCCGGGTAAACAGGTCAAAAAAGCTATGAGTTTGATTGATAAGTCTGGCGCGCTCATTATCATCCGGGGAACCGAAGATACCAAAGAGGCATTCATAAATGCAGGGCGATACTATGCTCGTACATGCATAGCAGCAACCGAAGCAGGATTTGCGAGCAGTGTTTTGGCGGCTTCGACAATAGACCCAACTACACGCGAAGCTGTAAAGCAACACTTCAAGCTCACTGATCGACCAATTATTGTTTTGCGCATCGGGACCGCAACAGTACCGGGGCGACATGGACCACGCTGGACCCTTGAAAGTGTTACGACAGACCCAATCCCCGTAAAATAGCAGTTCTTTCAGAAGTTTGCGACAAGTCATCATTGTCAAGCCGGTACCAATCAGCAAATCGGATATAATAACGACCTGATTCTAGGGCGCCACCAAGCACGATTTGACGAATAGTATATGCAGCTGCACCGCCATCAACCGCGATAGTGCTATATAGTTGTGGACGCCCTGCTAAGCTCTTGCCCATCTCGGATAGTGATTCAAGTGCCCGCGTTGGTACATATTCCTGTCCAACTAGTTGAACCGAGTAACGACGAATGTCTTCAGGGGTAATCTGGGGGTTAGCAAGCACTGCTTGGGGAATATCGACAAGAAAACCGTTAAAAATTTCCTGGGAGCTATCTAAATCATATCGTTCAACGTCGACCAAAATATTATCCCCCAGACTAGTGAACATCAGGAGCGGTATACCATACTCACGTGCTTTCAAGCGAAGTTGTACTTTCATCTTAAAGTCGTCAATTTCGTCAACAACAACAGATAGTTTTGGTTCAGTAAAAAACTCGTCGATTGTTTTCGGTGTGATTCCACTATCAAATCGCCGAACATCAGCAAACGGATTAAGCTCATATATATGCTGGGCTGAGAGTTCGGTTTTTGGTTTGCCAACCGATAATAATGATTCCCGGAGCCTATTCAAGTTTGAAGTATCAAGAGTATCCCTATCTGCGATTTTTATAGTGTCTGAGATGCCTGAATAGACAACTCCCATAGCGATACCAGAACCAACCGACATGCCCGCCACACCAACCACGCTACGGCGTAGTTTACGCTGCTCATCATCCGTTATCAGCAGCTTGTTCCTATTTGTTCGTAGCGCAAACAAAGCATCGGAGTCAACGCAGTGGAGTACCGCACCCAGCCATGGGTAGTAAAACCAGACTTCTGAAACTTGCTCTTTGTAGCGAATGGAATTCAGTTCGATAATCTGTTGCTCGTATATATCAGTTTTTCTTTTTACATTATTCCTTTCCATAAAGTCTTTTAGCTCAGTTTCGGTCATTGGTCCGTTCGCAATAATTTCTGGTCCGCTATTCATCGTCATCTCCTTAATGTGTCCACTTCTGTTTTACGCCAGGACGAAAGTAGGTTGGGTCTTCGTAGTTCCACAATGAAACTATGGGCATAGCTTCCGAACCAATCATTTTGTAAGTCTCGCGGTATTCGGAACTTTCTTGAATTAGCTTCTCCTGTATACATTCGAGGACTTCTGTCACAAGCTCATCGTTTGGCTCAACTCCATGCTTAAGCTCAACATGAATCAAGAGCTGCTGACGACCAGCGTCGTTATATTCAACGTGCATAGTAAATTTACCCGTAAGCGTATGCTCTAACCCATCGTGCTGCAATGCGCGCCGTACTGTATCTGGATAAAGCTGGAACGCGTAGTAGCTGACACTAAAATCATTACGTTCGTATAGGTACACGTATGGCAAGTTCCATAGCGTATCACTAATATCGCGTGCTTTAGCAGCAACCTCCACGTCTAAACCTACGCTTTTTAACTTCTCGTGTGTTTCATGTCTGGCCAAAACGCCACCATAATCCTTTAGGTCATACCGCACTAAAGGCAGTCCACTGTATGCCGTACAGAGTAGCCCGTTACCTTGCTGCTCAAAAAAGAATAATTCAGGATTGTATTGGGCAAAGGTTGGTTGACGGTCGGATTCAGGAAACAGCGTTTGAAGGCCACCCTTCTCCACCAATGCGCGCCGAATCATGATTGTCTCCGGTGTTTCGTGTGCCATGGTTCCCATATCTACGGTGCCATAGTGGTTAAGCGTACTTCTGAGCGGATCCTCGATAGCAGTCTTCTGGATAACGTAGTCTCTAAACTTTTCGCTAAACGCCTCCGCCGAAAAAATAAAACCAAGTGAGTATTCCGACCACTGTATACCCTCGCGGATGCCATCATCTAAAATATCCTTCAGAAAAGGTGCGTATGCACCTATGATAATCTGATCAAAACTACTCCCGAGCTGCTTAACTGCATTGATAACCTCTTGTTTGTGGATACCTGGCGTGATAATACTGAGCTCATACCCTCCATGTTCAGCGACAGTCCTAAGCGCCTCGTATGTAAAAAGGCCGCCAATCCAGGCGCCCATGGGAAATGCTACGATGTAGAGCGTACTTTTCTTGTGAATCTGAAAATTTGAGCGAAGATAAAGCTCCGCCATGACAGCATACTGCCATATCTGAGACTGTTCACGAGGGAAATAGTACGGCTGGCCCGTCGACCCAGAGGTGCTAGATATAATCCACTGCCCAGTCGCAAATTTGCCATCCCAGCACAGCATTTCTTTAGAATATTTTCGTAAATAATTATCCTTATCGATAGTCGGGATTGTTTTAAAATCATCTATATCTCGCACCGAGCTAGGGGAGAAGTGTTTTGACCTCAAGAAGTCCGTATAGGCAGGTACCCTTGTGCTCATGGCAAAGAACAAATGCAACGCCCGCTTTTCTCCCTTTTGCTGCCAGCTTAATTCGGACTCTGTAGTAAGACGATCGAGAAGTAATTCGACATTTTTATAACCATCCGGGAGATACAGACTCATTCTTATGTATACTTCCTATGTTTTTCATTGTATCACGACAGGTAGTTTTTATACAGTTCTGCCCTAAGCTTGCTTTTCTGTCTAAAGCACGCTACATTATGATTGCGATAACAACGCAAACACATGACGTTCATCTCACATAGACTCGATACTTTTGACAGCCGCGACTTCAGAGAAGCAATCCAGAAGCAATCCACGCTGGCAAACCCCGTTAATCTCAGTGTCGGCGTGCCTGAAGAGCTTACGCCTGAGCATGTCAAGGCTGCTGGCATCCATGCCATCTTAAGCGACAAGACTACATACACTCCAGCCAACGGGCTGCTTGAGTTACGCCAAGCCATCGCCGATAAGCTAAATGCCGAGAACAACATACCCTGCACTGCAGAAAGCGTAACGGTTGTACCGGGCCTTACTACAGGGCAATTACTTGTTTACCTAGCCGTACTCGACCCCGGCGACGAGGTGATTATATTCGACCCCTACTATCCGCCCTACCCACATCTAGCAACTATGGTTGGTGCGCGCGTAGTGTATGTGTCTACATTACCAAGTTTTCAGCCAGATTTAGCGACGTTAGAAGCGAGCATAACAGATAGGACTAAATTAATCGTTATTAATACCCCAAACAACCCGAGTGGCGCTGTATACCCCGAAGAAACTTTGCGTAAACTGGCGACGATTGCCGAAAAGAATAACATTCTACTTATATCGGATGAGATCTATGAACAGTTTGTATACGAAGGCAAACATTTTAGTATCGGTAGCATTTATCCAAATACAATCACCATGAATGGCTTTTCTAAAGCACACGCCATGACCGGTTGGCGTCTCGGTTATATGACTGGACCCCAAGAAATAATTGACGCAATCAATGAGCTGCAACAATATACCGTCTTCTCAAGTTCATCAATTGCTCAGCATGCAGCGATTGCTGCGCTCAAACATCAGACACCCCAGGTGCTGCAGAAATATAAAAAGAAGCGAGACATGGTAGTGAGCAGGCTGCAAAGAAGCGGCTACTCAGTTATGGGCGCCCAGGGGGCGTTTTATGCGTTCGTGAAAGCACCCCATAATTTAACGGATATTGAATTTGTAAACCGCGCTACGGAGCATGGACTTATCCTTCTGGCTGGTCGTGCCTTTTCCCAGCTTCATGGCTACGTACGCATTTCCTACGGTGCAGACCTTGCATTACTAGAGAAAGGCCTCGACATCTTGGATGTTATTGCTAAACAGCTCCCTTAGATGTCATGCTAGAATGTAGGTACCATGACGAAGATTGCAATTATCGAAGATGACCAAGCTATTAGCCAAATGTACCGTATTAAGTTCGAGGCTGAAGGCTATAAAGTCGAGACGGCAAGTAATGGCAGGCTTGGCCTGAAGCTTACAGAAGATATGAAGCCAGATATTATCCTGCTTGACCTCATGATGCCCGAAATGAATGGCAACGAGATGCTAGAGCAGCTGCGCAAAACAAGCTGGGGTAAAGATATAAAAGTTATTATTCTTACAAATATGGGCGAGCAAGAAGCACCAGAAATAGTACGGACGCTCGGCGCTCGAAAATTCATCGTAAAAGCAGAGATGACCCCCCGCCAAGTGGCCGAAATGGTTAAAGCAGAACTGGCAGCGTAATAGCTATGGTGCAAAAAGTCGCAATATTGGGCTATGCCGACCAGGGCAAGAGCGCTGTCGCATACTGGGATAGGCCAGAATATGAGATTACTGTGTGCGATTCACGCGCCGATATAGATATACCGGAGCAGTACGCTACACAATTGGGTGATACATACCTAGAGAAGTTAGATCGGTTTGATGTGATTGTGCGCGGTGCGCCAACCATACACCCGAAAGATATTGTCGCCGCCAATGGCCCAGAAATATTGCAGAAAATTACTAGCAACACGAATGAATTCTTGCGAGTCTGCCCGACGAAAAACGTCATCGGTATAACCGGCACAAAAGGCAAAGGCACGACTAGTACCCTCGTTGCTCGCATGCTTGAGGCGGCAGGTAAATGTGTGCATCTGGGCGGGAACATCGGCACTCCACCGCTTGATATGCTGCAGAATGGCATTAAACCCGAAGATTGGGTAGTGCTAGAGCTTGCTAACTTCCAGTTGATTGATATTGCATACTCACCACATATTGCTGTCTGTTTAATAGTTGTGCCGGAGCATTTAAACTGGCACGCCGACATGGATGAGTACACCTCAGCAAAAAGCCGTTTGTTTGAGTATCAGAACTCGAATGATATTGCTCTGTACTTTGCAGGAAGCGAGGCCTCATGGGGTATTGCTCGCGCTGGTACCGGACAGAAAGTTCCCTACTTTGAGTCACCAGGAGCCTGGATAAATGGCAACATGGTGACCATTGACGGGCAAGAGCTATGTACAACTGATGAAATCAAGCTACTTGGTGCGCATAACTGGCAAAATGTATGCGCAGCCATCACAGCGGTGTGGCAGGCTGGCGTGCATGATATAGAAGCCATACGCTCAGCAGTAAAGAGCTTTAGTGGGCTTGAGCATCGACTAGAATTTGTCCGTGAACTCGATGGTATACGTTATTATGACGATAGTTTTGGTACCACACCAGAAACAGCCATTGTGGCTCTGGCCGCATTTGACAACCCCAAAGTTGTCGTACTGGGTGGATCGGACAAAGGCGCGAGCTATAATGAACTGGCGAAAGCAGTTGCAAATTCTAATGTACGAAAGGCCGTGCTTATCGGTGAACAGGCTGAGATTATCAAGGAAGCACTATCGCAAGCTGGCTTCACAAACATTATAGAAAACTGCCAAAACATGATCGAGATTGTTGATGCAGCACGAGCTACCGCACAAACTGGTGATGTCGTATTGCTTTCGACTGGCTGTGCTAGTTTTGGTATGTTCGATAACTACAAAGATCGCGGCGAACAGTTTAAGCAAGCTGTGCTATCACTCGCTTAAGTTGGCTGATTATCACCTGCTCTGGCTGTAGAATAATAGCCTTACCTCCTACGATTTCTCTTATCTCGTCTTCAACCCAGTGGTAGTGAGTGCATCCAAGCACTACTACATCAGAGCCGACTAATAGCGAAGGTAAGATGTCTTCACGAAGTTTTTCTTCGTTCATGCGACTATGCTCAATGAGCTCTGTCCCGCTCCCAATATACTGAACACACCCCTCAGATAATTTGCTAGCAACAGAGGCATATAATTCGTAAGATTGTGGTAGATAGAACCACGAGGAGTGTTCAATATATGGCTAAGCCCTTT
>Ga0172381_10001215_pt1 | contig 30852 bp, 26 predicted proteins | sample Leawel6488metaG_FD_119754 | JGI IMG/M metagenome (GOLD analysis project Ga0172381, IMG submission 119754) | Leachate microbial communities from a municipal landfill in Southern Ontario, Canada - Leachate well 64-88 metaG | ecosystem: Engineered > Solid waste > Landfill > Unclassified | place... | reverse complement strand
ATTTTATTTACGTATTTTGATAAAGTTGCATGAAAAATAATTTCAGGCACAATATCTTTAATATCATATTTTGGTTCAGCACATAATACATAGTTTTGATTAGCAAGTAATTCTTCTAGTTTTGTTTGTTTATCATTTTGTATTATAGAAGTTATATGATATCCTAACGTATTCAATAATGCGAAAGTATCGTCATAATTTATTACTCCCTTGATGTATATCTCACTATCATCACCGACACTAATATTATAATCATTAAACCTTCTTTTTAAAATCTGAATTGATTTTTCTAAAGGATATGTTGTTATTAATCCTTCAGATATTATATGATTGTCGATTGTCTCCGACATTTTTTTAACGCTTTCAATATCTAGTTCATCTATTTTTTCAAGATATTCGTAATATTCAAATAGATTTTTAAATTTGAATAATTTTTTCATTTATTGTTGGTTATTGTTTTTAACTATTTAAAAAATCTATACATTTTTGAATAGTTGCTTCTTTATCTTTTTTATAATCATACTCACTGATATGTAAAACTATAAAATTTTCCATCTTTAGTTTTTCATCTCTTATATAAGATCTTTTTATATTTTCTGGATTGTCTCTATGATAATATGTTCCATCAAATTCAATAATTTTTTTTTCATTCTTTATAAAAAAATCTGGTAATACGAATCCATCATTTAATCTTAAGCCATACTCATTATTTTTACCACTATTATCTAATAATCCGTTTTTGAGAGTAGCAAAATAAATATCATTCCTTTTCTCTATTTTTTCATAAATTTCCCAAAACAATTTTTGACTTATTTTAGAAAAATTATTTTTTTTGTAGTTTTTTATCCATTTCTCTTGTCTATCTAACCATTTTTGTCTTCCTTCTATTTCACCATATTTTTCTATACATTTTTCTAATGAAAAAGTTTTTTGTCTTTCTGATATTTTATTTTTTGCTTCGTTTTCATTAAAACCTTTATTTTTCCAGTAGTCGATTTGTGTTGTATTTATATTTTTATATAATTCAGGATTATTTCTTCTTTTTTCCCAAGTTTTATTATGTATATTCTTCATCACAACGCTAACTTTTTCAATAGCATCATTTTCAGATAACCCTCTTTTTAACCAATATTCTTTTGTCTGATGTGATTTTTCTTTATGAAAATTAGGGTTTTCTTTAATTCTATTGTCCATAGTTTCTTTAATTTTTTCACCTCTGTTTAAAGCTCTCTCATTCTGTAGTTTTATAGCATCGTCTTTTGATAAATAATATTTATACATTAAAAATTCATATGTTCCGGTAGCTCTAGTTTTGCCAAGACATTCTCTAGAACCACATATTTTATGATATCCTCTTGTTAAATCTATGAACCTAGATTCGTTTTTACAAAATGGACAAACTCCCTCATCTTGCTTTTTAAAATATTTATCGTAATATAATTTTTTATCATTAATCGTATATTTATGATTTTTAACTAAATGAACAGATAGTCCTTTAATATCCTTTAATTCTTTATTACAGATTTCGCAGTTCATATATCGTTTTTTTTATATTATATATTAAAAATATGAAAAAGTTTTAATAGGCGAAACAAATATATTTATTTTTTCAACATTTTATAAAAATCTTCTATCTTTATTTGCTTGATTTCATTGGTATATTTGTTTTTTACTGAAACCCTTGTCAATCCTGAAAAACATTTTCCAACATTAGTTTCTCCCATTAATACATTAAATGTTCCTTTGTCCCATCCACCATGCATAATTATATCTACATTACTCCATCCAGATGATATTTTGTTTTTATGAGTTTCTTGTTTGTGCATTTCAGGATCATCAAAATCTGCACCCAGATCTTCAGTTTCATTTATGATATTTAAATTTCCAAACATTGATTGTAATCTTGTCGCAACATCTGTTACGGTATCTAAATCCAATTCTTTTATATTACGAATTAGATCAATGGCACTATAAACATCGTTCCTGGCTATATTAGCTAATCTCCACGAAGAGAATTTATTTTCTAGCCAATCCTGATTATGTACAGAATTATCGTTCTTTAAAATGGCTTTAATTACGTTATTAGATATCTTCTCTTCTGGATCTTGCAATTTTATCATTGCTACTATTTGTTGAAGGGATGGTGTTTTTTTATCTTTGGCGACCAAAAATTCACCTCTTATTACTCTATAAATAAATTGAATATCTTCATTTTTAAAAAATTCTGGTTCTATTTTTTCAAATTGTATAGGGTGTTCTAATATCCAAGAGAAAAAATATTTCTCCATTTGGGCATTCATTACTTCTTTTTCATTCATATGTTTCTAAATATTTTTTGTAGGAATATAGATATTATATTCTATTTAGCGAAAAGGGTTTAAAAATAAAAAAAGAATATTGTCTTATAATATTCTTTTTTCTTTCATATAATTTTAAAATTGGTATATTACATCCAATCATCGGTCGGATCTTTTTGTTTCGCATATACAACTATTGTAGATATAATAATGATCGCCAAAATAATATATAAAAATATTTTATTTGTTATCCGCTGACTTTTCATACTATCAGTTTCATAATCATTCTTAATTTTAGTAATTTCAGTTGATATTAAATTGTAATCATATAATAATCTAATGGAATTTTCTTCATATGTATAACCCTTTTCAATTCTATTAATTAGATTTAATAACGGCGGACTTATATCTTTTTCATATTCCTTGATCAGGGGCATCGAATACTTAATTATTCTTATTACATCATAATTATATAATTTATAATTGGATTCATCCCGATAATCTTTTTCTAATTTTTTAATAGCATCTAAAATGTCTGTAGTTTTTTTATCGTTTTTAATAATTTTTTCATCTCTTAATTCGTCTATCATGTCGTATAAATCTATTCTATAAAGTTCAAGTTTTCTTATAAAATCTCTATTGTTCGTTGAATCAATATTAATTCTACGGGGGGTATCATTGATATCATTTATTGAACGTTGTAATGAATAATATGAATACATTCGAATGACATCATCATATCCATCTCCCCTAGCATTGGTTGGAAATAGACTAGATAAACCAAGTAATATAGAACCTATTGTTGTTGCTTTACTTTCTTTTATATAATCATCATATTTTCTAATATTCTTCATATATTGTTTTTTTTTGTTATATATTAAATATATTTACAAGAATAAATAAAAGTATGTCATTGAAGTTCACTTGAAGGTTATGAATACCCAATGATTGAGAAAGATTTACTTAAAACAAAAACACAAGAAGGTGATGGAGTTGATTATATTCAAAATAACCATAAAACTTATTAATTAAAAAAGAGGCATAAAAAATATGCCTCTTTTTTAATGTTTAACTAAACAATTTATCATCAATATCACTGTCTATTTCAAAATCTGGATCCTGTTCAAAATCTGAATATTGTTCATCTAATGCTTCCATTTCAGATTGGAATTCTTCAAAAGATGCATATCTAAAATATTCATAAATAATTGGTTCTAATGCTTCCAAAACTTCTTTAGTAAAAACCTTGCTATTATAGAGTTGACTATCGAATAAAGTTTTATCTAAATGTTTTACATACCATTTAGAACCATTTTCATATGTTATTTCTCCAGTTTTCTTATCAACAACAGGTTTAACCTTAGCTATACCTACTTTATTAAAATTTTCCACTGTACAGAATTGATCCAACCCTTTATAAGGATTACAACCTTTTGCGTGATCTATTTCAAATTTGATTTTTTTAGGTTTAGCTAATCTATTTTTCCGAGACATTGCTGTGATAACTGAACCAAGAGACCCGGTTGACATTTCATCACGATCTTTATCTTCTAATTTAGCTTTTGATAAATATATAATAACAGAAGCTAAATAATTTAATCCTTCACCCCCAGTTTGAACTGTTTGTGGAAATAGATCTTGTGTATTGTGAGATACTATTCCGTTTTTCAAAATATAATGATGACTTCCTTCTACATTAATATCATAAGTAGTTTCTAATTCTTCCATATGTTCAATTTTTTGAACCTTTATACCTTTATATTCCATTTATAATTTGTTTATTTTTTTGTTATTTTATTCCATTTTTTATAATCGTCATTATTTATAATGATAAACTCGAAATTAAAACCATTAGATAAGCATGAATCTTTTTTAAGATTATTAATTTCTAAATCAGTTTGATATGTATAATTTGATTTGACTTCATATATGATAATATATCATTAGATATTAATTTTGAAATACCATTTATCTACTCTAATCAAACTTATCTAATGTTTTTTTTTAATTTGAGCAGATAAAATTATATCGCCTTCTTTTAATTCATTCGCTGTTATCCAACAGTCGTCGTTTTCGTCAGAAACCCAATTCTCTTTAATCAAGAATTTATGTTCTGGTGTACATTTTATTTCATCACCATTTTCTAGTGTGATTTTAATTATCGGTGATTTGGGATACTCAACTGTTCCTAATACTTTTTTATCACCATTTAATGTTTTTACAAAATCACCATCCTTTAAATTTTCTATAAATTTATAATTACCATCAGACATGAGAACTTCATGCCCGGCTGTAATACAGAGATACGTGTGATTTGTTGCTAGGAGAGGAATGCCTAAATAACCTAAATCATCAATAATAATACGCAACATAGATTTAGTAGCCTTGGCCCTTGACATGTCTTGTTTATCATTACCTTTAATAGCATCTTCAATTTCTTTTTTTGAAGCTAATGCGCCGAGGGAATCGATAACAAACATTGTTTTACTAACGTCTTCACCTTTTTCTTTAAATTTTTTTAATTCATCTAAAAGTTGAGCTAAAAATATTTTTAAATTTTCTACTTTATTACTTCTAATGAGAATAAATTTGTTAGGATCTGATGTGTCAATTCCAAACATATCAAAATCTGGATTTTCTATAGCAAATTCTGTGTCTATATAAATAACATTATATCCTTCTTTTTGTGCATTTCTAACTGTATTCAAACAAATATAAGATTTACCTGTTTGTGTAGGCCCAGCAAAAATAGTAAATCTATTAGAAGCAATACCCCCGTTAAGAATACTTTTAGAAAGTAGTGCATTTAGGATGTAAATACCAGTTGAAATATAATTTCTTTCGGTTCTTAGATTGTCTATTGTGAGCATAGATTTTTTGGAAAGGTTTTCTATTACACTAGACACTTTCCCTAGATTGAATCCATTGTCTTTTGATTTGGAAACGGTTTTAGCCATATATTAAATTTTTATTATTTTTTTAATGATCAATTAAGTGATCTATTGACTTTTTAGATTATTTAAATCAAAAAGTTTAATGAATTATTTGCTTTGAACCATTTTATTTAATATATAACAAAAAACAAAGATATAAGTATGAATTTCTATCTCACTTTATGCAAAAATCGAAAAAAGTTTTATAAATATGTTAAAGTAAACAGAATAAAAAATAAAGTTATTATAGATATCAAACTAGCATTGGAAGAAAATGAAATTTATGATGATAAATATAATGATTATTTTAATTTAATGATTTATACTAGAATAATGCAAAATATTAATAAAGGAAAAGATATATATTATATACCAAATTTTAATAATGAAAAATTAGATATCAAAGAAGTATTAAAAATTAAAGACATTCTTAAAGGTGGAGCTAATTTTAATGTTCTAATGTTTTTTGATGAATTTAAAGAAGATATTAGAATTCAAAATGATGTTTTGACAAATATTGATATTTTTGATAATACTCAAATTTTGAAAGATTATTGATTATATAATACAAAACAATCTCCATCGTAATTACCAGTATTCAATATAGTATCTTCAAAATATACTCTATTTGAATGACTAACTCCTTCTACTTTTTTGATTTCACCAGCTTTTATGGGGTGTATCTCCTCACCAACAAATTCTCCATTGTTATATCTGTTTTCAACATCTTTAATACATATGACATAATCACCTCGTTTTGCCCCTGTTATTAATAAAGTATTTTCGCTATAGAGTTTAATATTGTTATCCAATTCGAGCTTTCCTTTTTTATACCAACGAACACTTTCCATGATTTCGTAAGTTTTATTAAATTTTTTAAAATGCTTTATCATTTGATATTGTCGATTGTGTTTAATTTAAAACTATATATATATTTTTCATTTTGTAAAACATTAATTTTAATATATAAAGAAAAAAGGTTTTTTAATGCACACAGAATATTCTTTCTTATTTGACCCTAGTTTAAATTTAAATACAATTACTAATCAAGATAATTTGAGTAATATATATGGTAGACATATAATGGTTAGCGGAAGTACTCTACAACAGGGTATTTTAGTGTATAAAAGACCTGACGTATATGGAACTGCCAATATTAAAAATTATTTAGCCAATGATGTTCACAGAAATGATAACGATGGTGATCCGTATATACAATTAATTAGGTATTTTGATCAAACTAAATTAAAATCAATGCGTCTCAGAGCAGCTGATTTTGCCTATTTAAAAGATATCGGAGTTTATCCAATAAATCGTCTTTGGATACTTAGAAGATATCCAGATAATGTGATTGTTCCGGATAAACCAACTGATTGGGGTGAAAATTCTCAAGAACCAATATCTACTGTAATTGGATGGATAAAAGATGGGGAAAATGAATCTATGTTTGATCTTTCATTCGGCGAAAATTGGACAGATCAAACAGATATGATAGATCAAGTTATGTCTAATATGTTAGAAAATGAATTTGGTATCCACCTTAAAGCCGGAATGGCTATACCTGGATGGAGTCAGGGTATACTTTTCGGTATGTTAAACGCGATGGGATTGACTAGTGATTATAGTGTAGAAAATGTTCCAACAGGAGATCCAAATGTACTTAGAGTGGCTAAAATGAGAGATATTATGTCTCAGAGTTTAAGATCAGAATTAAGTTTTAAATTAGAAACTTGTTATGAACAGAAATACATAAACGGAATAGATCCAGGACAAGCGTTTTTAGATGTAATGACTAATTTATTTAAAATGGGAACTTCTGATCAAAGATTTATATTAAATAGTGGAAAATTAGTTGGAAAATTTATGAGCATGCTTAATCAAAAAAATGCAAGTGGCGGACAGTGGTTAAGATTAATTAATCAATTTGTAGAGGCGTTTAGTCTTGGTATTAGTAATTTTTTTAAAGAAGTTAAAGATTTAGGAGCTTCTGTAAATGCACAACAAGAAGAACCAACTACAGCCGGAGCATTAAGATCTTCATTGACCTCCAGTATATCAGATTATGTACAAGGGGCAACTCAAGTATTACTTAATGGAACAGTATCTAAATATCGATGGCCATTAAAAGGTTCTATTGCTCTTATGTCTGGTTTATCAACAACACCTTGGCATTTAACGATAGGAAATCCTTATTCCCCTATTATAAATCTAGCTAATATACATGTAAAAGATGTTAAAATAAAAGGAAGTAGTGATCTTGGTTTTAATGATATGCCAGTTAGAATAGAAGTATCGATCGATGCTACTCTTGGTAGACCATTAGGAAAACAAGAATTGGAAAAAATGTTCAATAATGGATATAAGAGAGTATATTCTAAAACAAGAATAGATGAATGGGCGGCAATGGATACTAGAAATAATCATACGACAACTAGCGGAGAAAATACACAAGATAGTTTAGCTAGTAGAATTGAAAATGCAAATACCCCAACACCACAAAATCCTTAAAAAAATAAATAAATATGAGTTATTTATATACTAACGAGAACGCAATAAGAAGCAAAAAACAAAATAATTTAATTGATATTATAAATCCATTAGTTATATGGAATGATAGTATTGAGTATTATGCTCACGTAGTTTCCTTGGAAGAAGAAATGCGCCCAGATTTAATTTGTTATAATATATATGGAAATTTTGAATATATAGATGAATTTTTAACTTGGAATAATATTTTAAATCCGTGGAGTATAAAACAAGGACAAATAGTAAAATATGTCAATGAAAGTGATATATCTATTCTTAAATTACAAGCTACCGAAGATAGTTCAGAAGTAACGAAATCACTTGTAAATCCAAGTAAAGATAATAAAAAAGATCCAAATAGAGAACAAGGAACCGGACTTATTCCTACGATCAAACCGTCTGGTGTTAAGGAGGTGGAAGTTGATTTTAATAATAAGAAAATAAAAATAATGGATAGTTTTAAATGATAGAAGTCATCAAAAGATCTAATAAGAAATTAAAATCCATAGAGTTTTCATATAAAGAAACTGTAAAGGATATCGATGCTACTAATTATGCCGGAGAAATAGGTAAATTACCATTTGTTGTTATAAATGGTGTGAACATAGAATCAAAAGATATAAAATATTTTAGATTATATAATGATAAATTTTTACCGGAATTAGATATGATTTTTACAGATCCTACAAATAAAATTTTTGATTCATATTATCCATTAGATCAACAAATTATTAGTGTTTTAATAAAATCTAATGAATCATTACTTATGTCTATACGAATGGATTTCTGGGTGACTGAATTTAAATCAGTTAAAAATAAAGAAGGAGATTCGGACAAGAAAATATACACACTGCATTCAGAATTAAATGTACCTTACATAATTAAAAATAATAGTAACAGGGGAACTAGTTATGAAGTTTTACAAGACATAGCAGAACTAGCCGATTTAGGATTTGCGTCAAATATGAATGGTACTAATGATAACATGACATGGATAAATTGTGGAATTGATTACATAAGAGAACAAGTTCCAGAAATAGTTAAAAGAGCATATATAGACGATAACACTTTTGTTTGGTCGTATATAGATTTTTGGTATAATTTAAATTATATAGACATTGAAAAACAATTAAATATTAGCACTCAGTACGATGAAGGATTAATAGGACTTAGTTTATCTTTAGATTCAGAAAAAAATGATACAATTCCGTTAATTCTATCTAATCATCCTAATTATAGTGCTACAAATCAATATATAAAAAAGTTTAATTTAATTAATAATTCGACTGAAGTTAATCATGAACTAGGTTATAAGCCCCACGTTTATTACTATGATATAAAAGAAAATATAATAAATAATTTTTTATTGGATCCTATATCAACAAAAGGAGCAAACAATGACAAAATAGTAATGAAAGGGCAACCAGATGATAACGACTATGGTTTAAATCAACAAAAGAATTATTTTTTAGGAAAATCTGATACTGATAATTCTCATAAAAATTATTTATATGCTGAATATAATAACGATCATAATTTAGAATTTTTACAAAAAATTAGAATGAGTATAACGATTGAAAATTCAAATTTTCAATTGTATAGATTTCAGCCAGTAAAAATTGAATTATATAAACTATTAGAATTGGATGATAATTCAAATCCTATTACATCACAAGAAGCTGTTACTAAAAATGTTGATAAATATAAGTTAAATGAACGTTTGAGCGGAGATTGGTTAATAATAGGTATAAATTATACATTCATGAGTGGTAAAGGTAAAGACCAAATGGTTCAAGAAATAACTGTTGCCAGAAGAGAACTTGGTGCTAGTAAAATAGATAAAAATGAATAACCTAAATAGATGGAAGATGCTAATATAATGAAGGCTCGTAAATATGTTAAGGGATATGAGCAAATGGATTTAAGAGCGGATGAAAACACTGAAAATAATCTATATGATATAAATCCAATAGGACCAGAAAGAGAAGTCATAGGTGATTTTGTTCAAGTACAGACAATGGTCGATTATGATACGGAGCATTTCAAATACACGGATTTTAATGATCCTCTGTATATGTATCAAGATCCATTATTTCCGACATTTGATATCATATTAGATACAGAATATTCACCTCTTCTTAGTAACAGGCAAGGCATAAGTTCCATTCAAAGTTTTTTAAATGATTATTCTTCGATTTCTAGTATAGGTACAAGGCAAAAAATTTATAATGAATTTAAAAATACTCTTTATAAATTATTCAATTCTGGGTTTAAAGATATAGATAGAAACAAATCATATTATATTAATAGTATATCTGGATTAGATAAATTGACAGCTAAAATAGTTGATTTTGAAAAAGATAATATAACTATAACTATGAACGAAGATGTGTCCATGATAACAACATATTTATCACAATTATATAATAATTTATCATATTCATATAAAGATCAAAGATATATGTTTCCAGCCAATCTTCTTAGATTTAATATGTATATTAAAATACATGATGTTAGAAATATGGTAAATATTATACCAAAGTATAAACCATTTGATAGTAATTTTAGTGGAGAAACATACACAACGTCTTTTGATAAATCATATCAAATATATTATTTACAAGATTGCACATTTAATTTTTTTAAATCTAAGTTTTTTGAAGATAATATAACAGTGGGTGGATTTGATGCTTCTATAAGTACTACGGTGGCTTCAATTAAAATGGATATCACTTACAAATCCATTTCAATTGAATCTGGATTTCCTCTTATAAAAAATGCTATTACAGATATAAAAAGTAGTGCATTCATTCTACAAAATAAAGCACAGAGTTTAGAAAGTTCGTTGAGCAACAATCAAGTATTTATTAATAATGAAAAAACAGTTGAAACATTTCGAGATGAAATAGAACAATTAAAATCCCCTAGTTTAAATAGTAATGACCCGTCTAATAATAATGGTAGTAATGTTGATGAAGATTTTTCTGCATTAAAAACTTATTATGAACTGAAAAATTCATCGAGAACTTTCGAAATGATGAATATGACGGGGGTTGGATTAGAATATGATATCAATCAATCATATAAAGGAAACATACTTTCACCCGGAAAACTAGATAGACCTTATATGGGAGATGTACAAGTTTCACCTGGTTTTGAACCTAGATGGTATTATAGTGATACTTCTGCTCCAGAAATATCAGAAATGAAGCAAAGTATTTTAAATCAAATTAACATCGGAGGTGGTTTACAAATTCTTCCTTTCGTCATAATCGATTTATTCATGGGTGGATATCACGGTATGCAAGATGGCTCATTTATATCTGGTTATAGTTCAGATTTTATATATGCGCCAAGAGGAGCTAAAAATTATAATAATGGAGATATATTTAATCCACAAGAATTAAATGGCGACACCATTTCAGATTTGGATATACAGAATAATTTAAATAAATTGAATCAAGAAATAATTCCTAATTATCCGACTGGTGGTCAATTATTATCAGACCCTAACGTCCTTAGTGGTGAAATAATACCAATAGATCCAACTGTGATAGATCCTTATTTGTTAGATGGAGATGTTATTCCAGGTTCAATAATTTTACCCGGTGGGGTTTTTTCGGATCCAACTGTATTAGATGGCGAAAATTTAAACTATCAAATACCATTAGATATATTTTTAGATGGATTATTTATACCTATGAATTGGCATGTGAATGCTCCACTTGAAGGCTCTATTCAAATGGATTGGAATGAAAAAGATCCACTAGAAGGATCTATTCAAATGGATTGGAATGAAAAAGATCCATTAGAAGGAATTATAGAGATGTCTTATAATGTAAAAGATCCACTAGAAGGTTTTATTGAAATGTCTTATGATGTAAAAGATTTATTGGAAGGTTTTATTGATATAAATATAAAACCCAAATTAGAAATAGAAGGAAGAATTTCTCAAGATATTAAAGTAAAGGAACCACTTGACGCTAAAATAGATAATTCGTTTGATGAACGTGAGTTTTTGAATTTAATTAAACCAGAATATGATATTTTTATAAAATCACCTTTATCGGGATTTATAGATCAAACCATAAAAGAAAAACCAGATTTTAATAAAGTAATACTTTACGAATATCCAGAGTTTAAAAGAGACATAGACATGGGTAGTTTATATTTGAATATTACTAAAGAAAATATAATCCCAATAGTTTATCTTTATTCTAAAACAGATAAATTCAAAACTTTAGTTGATTATTATTTATACAACAAAGTATTCAGTGAAGCAAAAAATCCAAATGCTTCAATAGTTCAAACAATAAAAGAAAAAACTCCATTAAATTTAATTTATTCGTATAATAATGAATTAAATATATATAAAACGATAGAAAATGTTAGGCTTTATAACAATGAAGTTAATAAAGTTAATAACATGATTGTTAATTATGTATTTGAAGAATATCCTATAAAATATGCAATTGAAGAAGTAAGATTGTATAATAACACAATCATTCCAGCTTTAATGCCAGAGATATATTTATACAATAAACAAGAACAGAATAATTATTTAATAAATGATACTGTTTATCAAATGACGATTAATGAATTTGGTAATAACATACCGAATGGACTTAGTATTGATACTAGTATGAAAGAAAAAACTTTTACAAATTTGGGTAAAATTACTGAAAATGTACCAGAGAAAAAAGAAACTATTCTTCCTATGTTATATGAGCCATCTAGGATTAAAAAACTCCTCGAACCAGTATTATTATATGCACCTGTCGAAAAAATTAAATTTGAAAAGATTGATAAATTATATGAAAATGAAGAATATATTGGTAACATATTTAAATCTAAATTATTAATGAAAGAAACTGATTTTGAAGAATTTGGAAAACGTTTAGATGATGTAAAAATAGAACAAAATAAGATAATGTTGAAGAATTTCCCATACACGACAATGTCATATAAACCGATACTTGAAGTCGAAAATGAAAATAAACGTGACAAGACATTAGATAAAGAAAAACTCGATTCCTTGATAGCTTATAAGAAATCACTAAAAGAGGAATATATTACCATTAAACCGATTATGGATAAAGACAGTGAAATGGTGTTCAAATTAGAGGGTAATAAAATTAATACAGAAAGGAGAGAAAGAACAAATAAGGAAGAATATGAACATAATATCTCATCTTTAAATGATGAAGATAGATTGGTTAAGAAAAAAATCGTAGATGAATATGAACCTCTAAAAAGGAGTTTGGAAGTAGTAAAAATTGATCAAACCATAACATATAAAGCACCATTCAAAGAATCATATATAGACAAGTCTGAAGATGTCCCTGTTCCTGAAAATGATTCAACACTCGAAGGTCAAAGAATAAATATTGATATAAAAGAAGAAGATTCAGAAAAAATGGGTAATGTATTTGATGATGAAATAGAAACAAAAGACCGAAAATATCTTGTAAACAATGAAACTTTGGATTATAATTCTGAACCTAGAAAAGTTTTAGCAACAGAACAATTAGATACTCAAATCAAGAAAAAAGAAAATCTTAACGGTGATTCTATAAATAAAAATATATAGCTTAAAAAATTAAATAGTATATCAAATAATGAAAGATTTAGATAAATTATGGGTTGGATTAGTTGAAGAAAATATTGATCCGGATCGATTAGGTAGAGTTAAAATAAGAGTACAGAGCATATTTGATGATATACCTGTTGATGATATTCCTTGGGCGCATCCAGTTAAAACCCTAACTGGTAAAGCTTTTGAAATACCAGCTATTGGTAAAATGGTTTCTGTATTTTTTCCTAATGATAATATATATGAACCATATTATATGTATTCTGATCATTACAACCCAAATCTTCAAAAGAAATTAAAGGATTATAGTGATGATGAATACCCTAATTTTACAGCGCTCGTCTTTGATCATAAAACAAAAGTGTTTTCTGATGATAATAATTTAACAATGGATTATCTATATAATAGAATAACCGTAGATAATGAAGGTATAAATTTAGAATTGAAAGATAATCAAAGAAAAGTAAATATAGGTACCAAAGCAGCTTCACAACAAGCTGTACTTGGGAATCATTTTTTTGATTGGTTCGACAAATTTATAAATAAAATGGTAGAGCCAAATTCTATGATAGGTAATTCTAGTGCCCCTATACTTAAACCTGAATTAGATTTACTGATGGTGGAATATCAAACTTTAAGAGAAACATTTGTTTCAGATCATGTATATATCGTTGATGATTTAAAAGTAGAAAAACTTGATATGCCATATAATAGTCCCATAGCTGATGACGGGGTTAAAATAAACGCAACGTCGGTGGCTGGAAATAATCCAGGTCAAACAGATACAAATAGTCAAGAGCTTTCAGATAAAATAAAAGCACAGAAAGAGAAGGAATTGGAGATATTAAAAACTGCAACTCCTAGTGATGCCAAAGAGGAATTCGCTACAGCTGATGATCCAGAAGGATTCGATGAAGACTATTCTGTATACAAAGAAATAAAAACAGATTCAAGTGAAGAAATTGAAATCACCAAACAAAGATATGATGAAATAAAGAATAAAGAAATGACTCAATCTGAACTTGAAACATATGAATTTGTAGAATTACAAGATGATGCTGATTTAATGATATATCAAATAAAATATGACGGGATAGATCAAGATGTTTTAGATGAAGGTGGGTTTGTATATGTTGCATCAGATAGTACAATATATATAGATAGTAGTGAAACTTCAAATATCGCAACTTCGTATACTGGCGATAAAAAAGGTTCAGCCACAAATTGTAAAGATATTAATGCCTCTACATGGGGGTATAATATGCAACTTACTAATAGTTTTACCTTGGCGGATTTTACCACAAAAACAGTGTATCCATATAGAGTTCCAGAAGTAAAGAAAGTTGGGGGTTCATATTTAACAAAATATGATATTGCTTGTAATTTAAAAGCTTTAGCTAAAAATATTGTTGAACCATTGAAACAAGAATGTATATCTAGAAAAATAGGCATGTTGATTACGAGTGCATTTAGAAATAAGGGGGGTTCTACTTCACAACATGAGAGCGGTCAAGCTGTGGATATTCAATTTCCTGGTTTAAAGAAAAAAGATTATATAAATATAGCTGTTTGGATTTATAATAATCTACCATATGACCAACTTTTATTTGAACATAAAGATGCTACTAGTGTGTGGATCCATGTTTCTTATAATTCTAAAGGTAATAGATCTATTAATTCCGCTAAACCAAAATATGCTACTTTTTATAATGATAAAACATATAAGAAATTAGCATTGGTTCATGTTTCTGGATTTAGATATACTTAATCAAAAATTAAACAATTGCCACATATTAGTATAAAAGTAACAAAGTTAAAATATTAAAAATGGCAATTAAAAATCAATTATTTTGGAGAAAATATAGACCCAAAACTCTTTCTAGTATGGTCATACTTCCTCGTATAAAAAGAATCATAGAAAATGGGATACAACAAGATTTAATATTTCATGGACACCCAGGTACTGGTAAATCTACACTGGTAGAGATTCTTCTAAAAGATAAGCATTTTATGAAGATAAACGCATCTATGGAAAATGGTATAGATACTCTAAGAGAAAAAATTATGGATTTTTGTGAGACTTTACCCAGCCCTTTTGTGAAAACAACTGATAAAATAAAATATGTTTATTTAGAAGAGTTTGATAAAGTAACAAATGCCTTTCAGGATGGTTTTAAAGCTTTCGTTGAAAAATACGATGACAGGGTTCGATTTATAATTTCAATGAATGACATAACAAATGTCATACCAGCTCTAAGTTCTAGATTTACCAAAATATGCTTCAATCCGTCCAATGACGAGGAGAAAAGTTATCTTATGACAGGTTATACTAAATACCTATTAAGTGTCGCTAAACACTCTAAAATAGATATTTCAGAGGGTGCAATCACAGGAATAATGAGTAAAAATTTTCCTGATTTGAGAGCATCTGTTCAAGATTTACAAACTATTTTTATTACTGGTAATCCAGATACTATGGCGAGTGGTAATTATAGCGACGTACTCTCTTTTATTTTAAATGGACAGAACAATTTATCAGATAATTTTTATTTTGTGATGGATAACTGGGTTAATCAACCAAAAGATTTAATTGATGTCTTAGGTAGACCATTATATTATCATCTTTTAAGAAATAATCCAGAAATCATCAAAACAAAAGGTTTAAAATTATTAGATATAACGAAGCAGTATAATGCTGAATTTGAAATAACTACGGATCCACCATTACATGTAGTTTCTTTAATTTGTGAATTAAAGAAAATACTAAACGAATAAATGTAAATGAACTACTATGACACTAAAGATGTCGTAGTTTCCAGAACCTAAACGAGTTCTTTCTCTTTCAACGCTTCAGCGCCTGTACCATCAAATGATGGTCTAATTTTGGCTCTGCGTTTGTAATCGGAAGTCCCTCCCGATATATCTTTTCTACATCCTTCATTGAGGATATTGATTGCTGCATTTACATCTCTATCATGAATTTCACCACACTCTTTACAAGTCCAAGTTCTATCCTTCAGTTTTAATCCACTATGGATATAACCGCATTTACTACAGGTTTTACTTGAAGGAAAAAACCTATCTATATGAACGATTTCTTTATCATTCCATTCTGCTTTATATGTTAGTGTTTCTATGAATTTACTCCAACTAACATCACTAATAGCTTTTGCTAATTTATGATTTTTCATCATACCTTTAACATTCAAATCTTCAAGGTAGATTGTATCAAATTGATTTACAAGGTTTAATGTAGTTTTATGAATTAAATCCATTCTTGAATTAGTTATCTTTTCATGGATTTTTGCTACTTTAATTCTTTGTTTTTCATACCTTGAAGAGCCATTTTTTTTTCTTGATAGATGTTTTTGATTTTTGGATAATTGTCTTTCATAGTGTTTAAGAAATCTATGGTTCTTGATTTTCGTTCCATCAGATAACACTAAAAAGTCTTTAATTCCTAAATCTATTCCTACTGATTGATTAGTTTTAACTGAAGAAGTATAATTCATTTCAGATAATACACTAACAAAATACTTTCCAGTAGGTGTTTTACTTAATGTTGCTTTTTTTATTTTTCCCTTAATTTCTCTTTCCATTATCATTTCAATACCTTCTTGAAATTTGGGAATTATAATTTTATTTCCTTCACTTCTAACAAATTGTGGACAAGTAAATGAATTTCTTGATTTTCTTGACTTAAATCGAGGAAATTGAGTTCTTTTATTAAAAAATCCTTGATACGCAGTCTCTATACATTTAAGTGAATATTGAAGTGATTGGGAGTTAATTTCTTTTAACCATTCAGTTTCATCATTCTTTTTTAATTGAGTTAAATAGCCTGCTTGTTTATTATAAGTTATTGATTTCTTGTTATTTAGATATTCTTCTTTTCTTTGGTTAAGGAAGTAATTATACACATATCTGACTGAGCCAAAATGTTTATTTAAAAGAATTTCTTGTTCTTTTGTTGGTTTCAATTTAAATTTATATGTATATTTAATTTCTTTCACTTATTCTTATTTATTCTTAATATATCTTTTTACTTAAACTATATATAATTAAAAATATATCACTTTTTTCATTTCTGGAATATAAATTTATTTTCTTTTTTATATATAATAACATGATTAAATTATGTACCGATTTTTTAAATGAAAAACTTGGATATAGAGAAGAAGTAAGCCTTCTTACAGATTTTATTTGGAAGAAGTTTAAAGAAGGCGAAAGAAAGATAGATTGTAGAGAATTCGCAAAGAATAATTTGAGTTTTGAAATTGATACTATCTATTTAGATATAATTAAGGATTCTCAAAGTGATGCGGCAATGTCTATATATTACGATGATGAAGAATATAAGTTAAATAAGTCAGCGTTAATAGATATTAATATCCATTATCATCCCACAATAATGTGTCTCGAACATGAGATAAAACATCTTTTTGATTTTATAATTAATAATGCTGATTATTTAAGGACTAAAAAAGCATTTATTCCATTTCAGAATTTTCAAAAAAATGATAAATTAATAAATATAATCACCGTCTCTTATATAGTTCAAACAGATGAAATAGGAGCATATTTACATAGTGATATTAGAAATTACAAAAAAAATAAAAATAAATATAAGACAGTTAAGAAATTCGTGATGCATTCTTCCACGTATTATAATTACAAATTCTTAATTGATACTGATATAAGAAACGATATATCAAGTTTAACTTTCCAAGAAAAATTAGAGTTCATGCATGTTTATGATAAATTAATGCATATTATTAAATATATTGAAAAAAAAGATTTCTTTTCAAAATTAAAATCTAAAATAAAAGAATTATTAAAAGTAAAAGATTATGAAGACAAACAATACAGCGAACAACAAGTAGATGCTTTTTTTAATAAATTCATTAAAGATATTGAGATTAAGAAAAAATTATTATTAAAGAATCTAGGAAGGTTATATACAATAATAACAGAATATAATAATAATCTATAGTAATTCATTCTTTTTTAATTAATATTATTATCAATTTTCGATAAAATTGACATTTTTAATAATTAATATATAGTATTAAAAAAAACAATGAAAAAGATGAAAACACCAGCAACAGAACCAACTCAGGTTGGAGCTACAACATCTGCAAAAGATTCTAATACAAAGAGTCAAAACATTGGAATTAATATTATTTGGGATTCTAATTTAGGAAATGGTGTATCACCAGATGGTCCTATTACATTGAATAACGGTGAGATTATGCAATTATCATATGAATTTTTAGATGGAAATACTTTCCAAGAAGGTTATCAAATTAATTGGTATACTAACGATCAACAAATTGTTCAAGCATATTGGGATGGAAAAATAAAAGCCCAATGGATAGGAACATGGTTTGGTCCAACATATCCTAATACTACAATTATAAGTCTATTTTGTTATCGTCCTAATCCGAAATATGATCCGAATAAACCTAAAAGTAAACAATGGTTAGATCCTTATCAGGATTATATAGTAGTTAAAGTTGAAGGTTAATTTTTATAAAAAACTTCTAAAGAAAAGAACTAAATCTTTAGTTTAGTTGTAGTTAATCTATAAATAGAACTTTAATTTTTACTCCATTCAATTTAAAAATCCTAATAGTAAAGAATATAATTTGAAAATGGACAATAAAAAGATTCGACAATTTTTAAAAAATAAAAAACCCACAATTTTTTGTGGGTTTTTTATTTTTTAAATTAAACATTTAAATTAGTCATCTAAATCTCCGAATAAATCATCAAATGATTCTTCTTCTAAAGTGTCAGTTGTTGGTGTTTTCACACTATTTTTCTTAATGGAATTTTCTGCGTATTGGAAATTACTTCCATTGAGAATATTCACAATTTGTTCTACGTTAGAACGTTTTTCATCGTCCCAACCATCTTTATTAGGAGCGTGATCATCAAGATTTACACTCGTTGGACGTCCCATTACAACTTCTCTAATCTTAGCCTGCCATTTCTTGTCAACTATCATTACTTTACCATCATCACCTGTAACTGTTGGAGGAGTAACAAACTTAGCTGCTTTCTCGTTCCAAATTTTTAAAGGACTTGATGCTAAAAATGTACTTGTGTCATAATTTGGCATTTCAATCTTACCTGGTCCATTTGGAGAAGGAGTTAATACATTTTTAATAATCAATTTAAAATCTTTACCTGTAACAAAATCAAAAATATTACATTTTTCACCTGTTACTTCACCAGTAACCTCAGCATTGATTTTAGCTTCGATTTTAGGACCATAAGGATAAACTAAGATTTTACCTATCAATTCTGGATGTTGTTCATCTTCGATTACCATTACATAAGAATAATACTTAGTACTTCTCTTGATCAAACTTGCCTTAACTACGTCTGCTTGATTATTGGATTTATAAAGTTTCCAAAAAGTAGCACACAAAGGACAGGGTGTCTGTTGAGAAATATTTTTTTCACAATCATAATATCCTGATAATGTGTTCAACCCATCAAGAGGTCCCTCCGGTTTTACGTAATGGACATACTTTCTAATAGCAGCTGGACCAGTCCCGCTACCATCTAGATAAACGTTTCTCAAAAATCTGATTGTTGCTTTATAGCCTGCTCCCCTAGGGTCTGCGGCGTCTTTTACATTTGGACGATAGATACCATCCTGATTTTTACTTTCTTTGTTTAAGAAAGCTAATTCGTCATTTTGATCTTCTGACTGATCAAATAAGAAATCTTCATTGTTACTCATTTTGCCTACGATTTTTTTTTATTAATGAAAGCCTAATTGTTCCCTCATTACTTCATTTAATGCCTGAAAAAGCCATTTAGTGTTCTGCGCAGAACCACATTTAATTTATGTTAAAAAGTTTAAAAAGTTTAAAAATTTTAACAATATGTTATATATTAAAAAATATAATTCAATAATATTATTTATATTGATGAATTAAAAAATTGTTGTAATTTTTTAATAGATTTTTTATCTTCTTTAAATTCTTCAAACGCGATGTTCATAAGAGAGTTCATCAATCTTCCTGTTAGTGGACGTTCGAATCTTTGATCTAAAAATTTTGTAAAATCCTCATCTACTCCTTCAAAATTATTTATCATTTTAATACAAAATTCATCGAAACTAAAATTTGGTTTATATTCTTGATCTATATCTTCTTTAAGAAATTCTATAAAACTATCATGTATTCTTTTGTAAATAATGATATCTTCTACTATATCATTTTGTATAAGCTCTCTTATTGTCATATATATTAATTATTCCAATTTTCTTCACCGAATGGGTCTTCTTCATTAAATATTCTACCTTCATCTATTTTTTTATACTGTGGGTTGGTATTCGTATTCATTACACCGATTACACCAGTTGCGCCAGGTATACCATACCCCCCGATCGCACCAGATGTGCCATATGTATTTCCTGTATTAATGTTATTTAAATTATTACAATTAGAAAAAATATTTGTGAAATCTGTTACATTGAATGCATTATTTTCAAAAATATGTTCATAAGGATCATAGAAGAGATCATAACGATTATTATAAATCTTTGTGTTATGACTATATGGTTCTATACCTCCTTTTAAAGAATAATACCTCAGTGCAGAAGCGCCATTCACTGTGTTATAATAACCGGTGGTATTAGCCAATTGTGTTCTATTATGATATGTTTTTTGTTTATAGAATTTTTTGTTTATTTGTTCCATTTTATTATTATATTCTACAATATCAGCATAAGCAAAAGAAGACGATGTATTTTCTAAAGTTGAATGGGTATCATTTTGTGTCTTTTTATCATTATCATTTATCACGTTATCAACAGATAGACAATTCTGATTTTTGATAAATAATTTTTTTAGCAAATATTTAAAAACTTTTTTCATTGTGTTAATCCATATTTATTTTTAACATTCTCAACCATAGACATAATTATTGGGAGTGTATATATAGACATTTGTCCTGGATCTCTCATATCAACATCGGGGTGTTCATCTATATAATTCACACATTCATTTGTAAAATCAGTACAAAAATCATCATAAACATATTGATAATTTACATTGAACGCTTGTAGAGCCATATTTATCATTTTAACAGATTCTTTAAATGTATCATATCTTTCGACATATAATTCTGATTCCAATTTAGAGCGTATTTCTTGTTTTTGTTTTAGTGTATCATTTCCCATAATTGTATCATTTGAATTTTTAAATTATATAATCACAACGAGTTTTAGTTTTAATAATTTTATATATAGTGATAAAATTAAGTATTCTATAATATAATGATAACATCCAATAGTTTTACATCTGCTATAAAAGAAGTTACTTTGATTTCAAATTCAGCTTTAACTGTATCTCAGGCTAATAGTTATGGGAATGTTTTAGATATGTTATCACAACAAGACAAAACAAACATATTTAGTAATACCAATTATCCTATTTCTCAAAATGCTGTAAAATTGTTATCTCCAATAACGAATAATAACGGTAAAATAAAAGTATATACTAAAATTAATTCTAATTTCAATGTTGGTGATAGAATATTCTTTATGTATGACCCTAATGCCGGAGATGTAGGAACAGATAGTGTAATAATAGATAATTATTTAGAATTTTCCGGTTGTACTAACTTTAAATATTTGGAACAAATGCAAGGGTATGATATTATAGAAATAGATGAAAGTAATAATGAAATCACTATTGATAGATATTATGACACTAGATTTGAAAATAAAAAACTATACAATCATTACATATCTAAAATATACATAAGAAATATAGTCATAAATGGTGGTGAGATCGATGGAGCTTGTATATTAAATGGTTCATTTAATACTACTTCTGATGTTTTATTAGATATTAATTTAATTCAAGCCGTGGTTTTAAGTGGAACATCATACTATATGAGATATAAAGATAAATATGACAATTTGTATATAGGTACTAATTCAGCTGTGGATACAGGTACAACTAGTTCAATATATAAACCATATTCATATAAAGGGGTTGATACACAAAATCAAGACATGACGCCAATTTCATCTTATTACTCTAACAATAATGAATTATATGGTTATACTTATGTTTATAATAATAATTTAACAAATTGTAGAATAGACAATGGGTATTATATTAATTGTAATTTGACGGATTGTCTTGTCAATGGAGGTTCTTTTACGAACTGTAATATTTCAGCTTCAACCATAAATGATGGTTATTTTACAGATACTATTTTAACCTCTGATTGTTATTGGTTTGGTGGAACTTGGAATGGTGGTAATTTTAGTATGGATATATGGTATGGTGGAACATGGAACGCCGGGGATTTTTGTGGAAAACAATGGCGTGATGGGGTTTTTAATGGTGGTTATTTTTCTGGTTCTACTTGGAAAAATGGCATATTTCAAGGTGGCTCGATGGAAAACAGTACTTGGAGTGGTGGAACTTTTTCTTATGGTATTATGAACTTTACCGATTGGAATGATGGAACTTTTAATAGTGGCCAAATGTCCAATGGAAACTGGTCTCAGGGTATATGCAACGGTGGTACTATTATTGGGGTAGAATGGTTAGACGGGGTTTTTAATGGTGGAAGTTTTACTAATGGGATTTGGAATAGTGGGATTTTTAATGACGGTAGTATTATTAATACTCTTTGGATAACTGGAACTTTTAATGGTGGAACTTTTAATTCTGGTAATAATGTACAATTAATAGAAAATGGAACTATATTTAAAATAACTGATGCTATATATAATTCTGGAAGATGTTGGATGGATGGCATCTTTAATGGAGGAATTTTCTCTAATAGTATTTGGAATGATGGGACATTTGTCAGTGGCTCATTTCAAAACGGGAGTGTTTGGTTAGGTGGAGGATTTAAAGATGGCCATTTTGACAACAGTAGTTGGATCAATGGAGATTTTCTAAATGGTACAGTTTTTAAATCAAATTTTCACAATGTTAATTGGTATGATGGAATATGGAACAATGGTTTATTAGGAGTTTCATTGGATATAGATGGAACCGGGGTTGAAGATCCTAATGTTATATGGTATAAGGGTACATTTAATAACGGTACGTTTGGTTATGAAAGTTCTAAAACTATTGCATGGATTGGCGGTGATTTTTATGGGGGGACATTTATTAATTATAGTCCCAATTGTCAAGATATATCACAACCATATCCACAAGAACTTTTAGATTATGGTGGATTTTTTGGTGGATCATTTCATAATGGTGTATTTCAGGGGACCTTTTATAAAGGTACTTGGGTTAGTGGTACATTTAAGGGTTGTAATCGTTCTGGGATGATATTAGATACTATAAATAAAGACACTGTTGTATTTAAAACTGCGACAGGAGGACTTAGAAAATATGGAGAGCAAAATATAAAAACGCGACAAAATGGGCTTCGAAACACAAATTAAGCCATTTGTATTTAATATATAAATTATAATAAACAATTTATAAAATGCCAAATAAACTAACAACATTAGAATTTATAAAAAAATCAAAAGAAATACATGGTGATAAATATGATTATTCTTTGGTTGATTATAAAAAAACTGACGAAAAAATAAAAATAATTTGTAAAAAACACGGTGTTTTTGAACAAACACCTAATTCACATTTAAGTAAAAAAGGTTGTATGATATGCTCAGGAGTTTTAAAATATAATACAGAAAGTTTTATTAATAAATGTGAAATGTTATTCGGTAAAGATATAAATAATGCTTATGATTTTTCTTTAGTTGATTACAAAAATAATAAAACTAATATAAAAATAATTTGTAAAAAACATGGTATTTTTGAACAAAGACCTGATATGTTTTTACAAAAACATGGTTGTGATAAGTGTAGTGGAACTTATAAATATACAACATCAGAATTTATAAAAAAATCAAAAGAAATACATGGTGATAAATATGATTATTCTTTGGTTGATTATATTTCAGCATTAAAAAAAGTTAAAATAATTTGTAAAAAACATGGCATCTTTGAACAAAAACCATATTGTCATTTAAATTCTAATGGATGTCCCTTTTGTAATATCTCGAAAGGTGAATCACGTATTAAAAGGTTCTTAGAAGAAAAAAAAATAAATTTTAAATATCAACATAAATTTAAAGATTGTAAATATAAGTCTTGTTTGTTTTTTGATTTCTATTTACCTAATCATAATACATGCATCGAATATGATGGGATTCAACATACACAAGAAATAGATTATTTTGGAGGTAAAAGTGAATTTGATAAACAAAAAATTAAGGATAAAATTAAAGATGAATATTGTTTAAATAATAATATTCATTTATTAAGAATTGATCATTTAAAAATGAATGAAATACAAAATATTTTAAAAAGAAATTTCAACTAAAAAGTAAAAAAATTATTAATATATAGATATACAAAAAATAATGTTATAATCATGGCAAAGAATTTATATGAATTTGGACAATTTCAAGGAAAAAGAAATAATGTCATCATAAAAGAAAACGTTCAAGCAGTTGATGATGTTTTTAGAGTAAGAAAAAGAATTGATGTTCCTATGGCACTTGTTAATTCATTCAAGAAAAAAGTAAAAGACGAAAGTGGTAAAAACATTAGTCAATTTTATTCAGATGTTGAATTAGCTGAAGAAATAGCTGACTATATCATTACTTCTTATGTTAGTATCGAAAATTTACCTGTAAATTTGATTTTAGGTGATCAATATTCGAAAGCACAAGGTGGTGCACAATCACAAATACAGAATGATACTGAAGATTTGGATGAAACTCAACCGGTACAGATTCCACAAGCACAGGGACAAGCACAAATACCAGCACAACCCGGACAGGCTCAGTCTCCACAAGCTCAACAACCAGTACAAGGTGCTCAAAGAACAGCTGCTCAAATTCCACCAACACAGGGACAGGGACAGGCTATATAAATAATTAAAAAACATCACCTCTAAAATATAACTATAATATGGAAATAGACGAATTATACAAGATATATCAAGCCAACATAAAAGTGGATCAAGTTCCATTTAATGAAAATTTAAGCCCGATTAAAGTTGGAGATATTTTAGTGGCTCTCTATAATGGTAGAGAAATAAGAGGTGAAGTATCTTCTGTATATGAGGGGTACTATGTTTTAAAGGGCAAAAACAGTACATCTATTAAAATAACTATAGATGATATAACAGAGCATTATCCAAAAAACACCTCCTTTGAAAGCAAAGGAGGTTTTAAAAAATTGAATGAATCTATTTTACCACCATTAGGAAAAATTCCACCATCTACCGATTCTAAAAAAAATGACAAACAGATTCAAAAAGTTCAATCAGCCAAAAAACGGATCATTGATGAACGTGAAGATGATGAAATGAAAAATTCACCAGACAATCAAGTTGATTTATCTATAGAACATATTAAAACTATAGGGAAACTTATTTATTACACGGATGTTAAATATTCTGATATTAATAAAATGTTCGAAAAGGATATTTTGTCAAAAGATAAATATTGGTATCTTTTGACGGAAAAACCTGGTGAAATACATGTCATAAGAAATAATGAAAATGCCTTTCAAATTCAGCCATTTGTTAATGCACTGGTTGATCATTTTCTAAAATCACAGGATCGAATGGTTCATGAAAGTTATGGTAAAATTAAAGTTTCTGGAAATGATGATTTTTCTATCATAACAAATGTACCACAAAATGTTCACAAAGAATTATTAAATAGTATAATTGGATTGTTGAGTGGGATTAAAAAATAATTATTTCATAATATTAAAACATTTACACAATATTTTAATTTAAACTCTTTTACTTGATTCAAATAAATAAACTATGATTTATCTTTTGAATAATATAAAATTTGGGCATCCTAAACTCAATAAACATCAATTAACATGGTTTGATACTTATTTTATCCCACTATTTTTTAAAAGAGGGGGTGAAAAAATTATTATCAATGGCGATTTATTTTATAATAATAAACATACCACATTTGAACTCGTATCCAAAGTAAAACATATTTTTAGCTCTTTTAATATACCCATTGAAATAATAGGTAATGATTATTGTTATGACATATTTAGTGATATGTTCGATAAAATAGATACAGATATATACAATGAATATAATCAATCACTTTTTCAATTCTCTAAGGAAGACGATTCAAAAACAGGGTTTTATATTATACAAGATAAAACTATATTTATTCCTAATAAACAAACACCGAAATTTGTTGAATATCAAATAAATGCAATAGAAGATTTGAATAATATTATCATAAATAATGATTTTATTGATATTTTAGTAAATAGTGAATTACTAGAAAATCAACAAAATAAGAATAAAATTGATCTTTTTTTGAATAATAACTCATCTGTCAATGTTTATTATAATACCAATGAAAACAAATCAGAGGAGAGTATAGAATTAGATAGTAAAAATATTAATATACGCAATATACTTATTAACAATATAGACGATGATCTAAAATCGGAGCTCACTGAGATATTCAATATATATGATGCTAAAAACTAAAAGTTAAGTTTTATTATACTGATACTTCAAATTTCCTGAATCATATATTTTATGTATCCCTCGCTCATTCATTATTTCCATCTCTGTTTTGTTACGATCAAATCCTTCTTTCACTAATTTGTCTTTTTTAAACATATATCTCTGGATTTTTTTATTATTTATGATATAATAATATTTAGGAGGAATTTTTTTAATAAAATTAAAATTCAATTTTTCATATAAATTATCAATATTCCAAGACATGTCCGCATACCCTATTATCTCTTTCGGTTTATAACTTTTTATAAAATAATTAAATAATTTATTTTCGGCTCCGATTACATTAATATTTATTTTATTACAAAATCTAAGTATTTCATACGAATACTCTATTGGATACTTACTCATAGATTTTCTAATTTTTCCAAATGTCATCAAAGAAATTAATTCATTATTAAAAAATAAACCCAATTTGACACTTGATCCAACAAATCCTTGAATATGATTATTTATTAAAAAATCTTTCACTATATTATTATCTATTATTTCTTTTATTTCACATTTTCTAGCTATTAATTTAGTAGATTTTCCTATGAAATTTAAAACCATTGATTTTACTATATTCTGTTTGTCTAACCAATCATCTTCATATATATGAAAAAGTTTTATGCCTTTATCCTCACACATATTTGTTTTTTCTAAATGATAATTTTTTGGTCTATATTTATCACTATGCCAAAACAAACCGTTATATTCAAATGCTAATTTTAATTCTGGTAAATATACATCAATTTCAAATGGATTTATGATATTTCTTGAATTTTGAATTATTTCACCATCATAATTTTCTTTAATAAATTCAAATAAAAGGTTTTCTTTTTCTGAAAATAAAAAACCGATTGGATTACATACTGTACATAAATTAGTAGTTGTTTTAATTCTATTATAAAATATGTGTTTTGGTATTTCAAAAATATGATTTTTTTTACATTTACATATAAAAACATAATTTTCATAATCAATGTATAATAGATTATATTTTTTATATAATTCAATTAATTTCTTTTTCCTAGAATCAAAACTTTTTTCTTTAAACATGGGTACATTAGAAATATTAGTTTGCCCATATCTATTCATGCATGTTTTTTTATTCTGGGTAATATTATTATAGTTCATGTCTCCATACTTTAATAATTTAGTATTTTGACACTTTTCTATATTATTATAATTCTCAGTTCCATATTTTTCTAATTTCGTGTTTTTGATTTTATTTTTAAACTCTTCTAATTTATTATAATGTTCCACTCCATATTTTTCTAAACAAGTTCTTCTGTTTTTATCATAATTATTATAATTTTCATCTCCATAAATTTCAAGTTTAGTTTTTTTAGACTTAATATGTTTACATTTATTACAATAATATAAATTATATTTTTTTAAATTGTTATTGTATAATCTATATTGCATTTTTTTCTCAGAACCACAATTATCACATTTTACTCTGATTTCCGTTGTAGTTTTTTCATATAGATCATCTATTTTAATTTTAACTACATCACCATAATTAACATTATATCCTTTTTTGTCATAATATGTTAAATTTCTACTACCTATTTTTATAATGACTTCCTTGTCTATTATCATGAAGTATTTTTTTATTTTATATATAAAATATATAGAGGTCAAAGTGTAAAATGGCAATAATATGTGACCTTACAATTTAAATATATAAGAAAAAATAATGTTTATCTATGTTTAAATTATTTGTTAGAAATCTAATATATTTTTTAATAGAATTAATAGAAAAATATGAATATAGAAATGAGAAATTTGATGAAAACGAACCATTAAAAAAAATAATTAATTCTTTTAAATTATCAAACTTATTAGTTGAAACCGATTATGGTTTTGTTCCTATAGAAGAAATTAATCTAACTCAACCATATACAATTTATCAATTAGAATTAGAAAACAAATTAAAATTAAATTGTGCTGATATCCACGGGGTCTTCTGTGAAGGACATATAATAAAGTTTGTTAAGGATCTAAAGTTAGATGATGTAATCATTACAAAAAAAGGTTTATCAAAAGTAAAATCTATAAAAAAAATTGGTTTTAAAAACATTATGTTTGATTTATCAATTGAATCAAACGAACATAGTTATTATACAAATGATATTTTGTCATTAAATACAGTTTCGGCTGCTATAGTTATATTGCATACAGCTATATTTAATGAAGACAAAGGTATAATGATTGTAGCAAATAAATTCGATACAGTTAAAGAAATTATTAGAAAAATAAAAGACATCTATGTATTATTGCCATTTTTTATAAAAGTTGGTGTATCTAATTGGAATGAAAAAGCTATTGCTTTTGAAAATAATAGTCGAATTCAATCACAAGCTAGATCAAAAGAACCATCTATTGGTTTTACTATTGATTTATTATATTTGGATGAGTTTGCTAAAGTTCCTGATAATATTATACGTCAATTTTACGGTTCAGCAATACCTACTGTATCGTCTATTGAAAATTCCAAAGTTATTATCACATCTACCCCAGAAGGTTATAACTTATTCTGGGAACTTCTTACCGCGGCTGAACTTCCGAGAGAAGATCCACGATGGAACAAATATGCTTCCATGAGAATATATTGGTGGCGTGTTAAGGGTAGAAGAGATACTAAATTTCTATTATTTGATAATAAACTTCGACAATTTAATATTACCAAAGAAGAAGTTTTAAATGAATTAGAAGAAAAAGGTTATGAATTATATACAAAGCAATTGGAAGATGGTGAAAGATGGTATTTTATAAAATTCTTTGAAGATGATCAAAAAACACCTAAAGAAAATTGTGGTCCGAATGATATACGTCAAATAAGATTTAAAGAAATTATACCATTTCCAGAATTAGCCAGAATTACTAACTGGCAAGAAGAACAAACTAACCTCATTGGAGGTGAAAGTATGTTTAAACAAGAATTTGAAATTCAATTTATAACAGATGACAAATTACTATTCGATAGTGTAATGTTTGAAAATTTTATAAATGATACATTCGAATTTGAAACACCGAACATAGATATATTTGATAAAAAAACATCGTTACCATACAGTAATTTAAAATTTGTAGCTGAAAAACCAGAATTATTTGATATAAGACGTGCCAAAGATTATTATATAACAATTGGCATAGATTTAGCCGAAGGGTTGGGGTTAGATTATTCAGTTTTTAACATATTTCGTCTTATGATGAAAGATGAAGAACTCATAGAAAAGAAAAAAGACATATATAATAACAAATATGATCTATTTAAACTAGAACAAGTTGGGCTTTATCGAAATAACACATATTCTATTAATGAAATAGCACACATATTATATCTATTAGTATTCGAAGTTTTTGACCCAGATAAAGTAAAGATTGCGTTAGAAATGAATAAAAATTTAGGAAGTGATTTATTAACAAATCTTCGTCATGTTTTTAATGATAATAATGATTTTATGGATGGAGTATTTTTAAGATATAACCATAGAGAAAGCGATTCAAAACCAAAGATCGGATTACTTGTTGGTCATAATAAAAAACTTCTTTTAAAAGACTTTCAAGATGCTGTGAGAAAAGATAATATGATATTACATAATGAAACTAATATTATTGAATTGAAATCATTCTCTAAAAAGGAAACACCCGGTGGTGATATAACTTTTAGAAGTGAAACTGGTAACGATGATTGTGTAATGTCATTGGTAAATCTATCAAGTGTTTTTGACAATAATTATTTTAAAAATATGGTTGATTCTTATATAGATTTTAAACTCACAGATAAGGAAAAACAATTATTGATAAAATTTTTAAGTACCAAAGACGAGGGATTACTAGCTGAATATCAATCATATGCTGGAGCACATAAAAGATTTTATCCTAAAGTTAAACCAGATGCCCCATTATATCCAACAAT
>Ga0172381_10001214_pt1 | contig 30877 bp, 38 predicted proteins | sample Leawel6488metaG_FD_119754 | JGI IMG/M metagenome (GOLD analysis project Ga0172381, IMG submission 119754) | Leachate microbial communities from a municipal landfill in Southern Ontario, Canada - Leachate well 64-88 metaG | ecosystem: Engineered > Solid waste > Landfill > Unclassified | place... | reverse complement strand
GACGCTCGGAAGCTCTGGCAGTTGTGTCACGCCGGTGCCGCTGAGGTCCAGGGTTTTCACGCTCGGAAGCTCTGGCAGTTGTGTCACGCCGGTGCCGCTGAGGTCCAGGTATTCGTTTTTGATGTCGCACACCTGCCGTATGCACTCAAGCACGCATTCCTTGCGGTTGGCGAACTTCGCGAGAATGGCAGACTTCAAAACATTCGGGTTTTCGCCATTCGCAGCTCTTACATCGAGCGACTTGCCGTCATCGTCGTTTAGCCATTCCCATTCGCGGTATTGCTCCGGCTTAAGACCGAAGGCTTCGATTGTTCGCTCGTGATGAAGCAGGTCGCCACATAGAATTCGCGGATTCTTTTCGATCGTCACGACGCCAGATAAAAAGTTGCACATGGGCTATTCCTTTCCTTTATGTGAATGTGGTAAATGATTATTGGTGCGGGCTCCTTGGCTTGGAGTGCTTCGCATCAATGCGGCGGGAGGTGGCAAAGCAAAAGAAGTGCGTTCGGGCCATAACAGCGACGAACGCACTGTAGCTGGGGACTCCCGTACCCAGCAAGATGTTAGCCTACCGGCGCGGGAACTAGATCGTTCGCCACATCGGCGCGAACAATCCGCGGATCGAGATACCGCTGCGTTACCGTTGCCGTTGAATGTCCGAGTTTTGCAGTGGCATTTCCACCAGCCTGCGTCACGTAACTGGCTGTTGACTTGCGAATGCGATGAAATCTCATCCCGCATCCCTTCGGCGCGTAGATGCCGGACGAATTGAGAATCGCCCGAAACCTCCGGCCGACTGTTTCTGCCGTCACGTCGCGAGGCCAAAGCATTTCGCGCGATGGATCGTAGATAGAGCGAATCAAGTTCAGAGTGTCCGGAGATAGTCGGAACCAAGCCGCCTCTTTGTCCTTTTGCGGCTCGGCCTGACAGAAGAATCCGCCTTGATCCAGCAGCACGTCGGCAGTCGTAATCGAAAGCATGGCCGACATACGAAGCCCGGATTCCCAATCCGCACAGAGAAGCGAACGCCACCATATCGGTGCCGGTATTCCGCAAACCGATCCTGGCAGATTCTCGCACACCGACAGCACGGCCAGAAACTCCTCGCGAGTCAACGCCAGCGGAGACCTCTTGGGCTCCTTGAGTTTGCGAAACTTCGGCGGCTTGTCGATCAAGTCCTCGTCGGCTGCGAATCGAAGTGGAGCCATCACGTGGCGGAGCGTCTTGTTTACCGTTGCTGCCGACCGGCCATTGAGAAGAAACGCAGCAAACTTCGCAATCATATTGCTGTCGATTTGATTGATCGTCGCACTTCCGGCAAAACGTTGCCAGTGACGGATGGCGATCTCGTATTGCTCGATCGTCTTCTGCGAGCAGCCGACAAGTTGCCGAGGATGATACATATCGTCGAACAGTTCGCGTAATGTCGGCGATGGCGCGGCACAGATCATCATGGTTGCCTTGCCCAGGTGTGCTACCCCCACCACAGTAGCTTTTTGCGACTGGTAGGGTAGTCAAAAATAATGGGAAAGCGCAATCCATTCGTACCGTCCTTGCCGCGATGACTCTTGCCACCGGAATAATCCAGACAATCAGAACCCGCCGCGCAGCAATACGATGGTGCGGTAAATCCCTTGCGGAGGTTCTGGGTAACTTGGAGCCATTCGCCCCCGGAGGGCCCGCATCACCGGCACGGTGCAGCCTTGCGAGGAAACACGCAACAACGATGCGAGCCCTCGGGGAGCGAATGACTTTGTCGCACTACTCTGGTTACAGCAACCAGGCGATCGAGAAGAGGTAAGGCAGGAAACGGTGGCAGAGCGAATCGTACCAGCTAGCGTTTCATGTTGCCTTTTTTCCTCATAGGGACCGCAAGACTGCTTTACGTTTTTGGAAAATGTACTGAAGGATCAAGGATCGCTCAGCGTCAACGGAAACAAATATAAGATTACCCTTAGCTTTTGTCAACACCAGTTACGCGGTTTTTTTGTTTTTTCGCAATGGCATACGTGCTATGGCTTTAGTTCTCGGTCTGCCCCTTGGCGGCGTGTTCAGTTTTCTTGCGGCTATTTCCGCTGGGTCGATGGCCCAGGTCTTTTCGCCGAGCTTGTGCCCTTTGATTCGCCCAGCAAGCAAAAGCTGGTAGACACGGCCAGTCGTGACGCCAAGCAGCGTTGCCGCTTCGTCGACTGAAAGAAAACGAAATGCTGAATCCATTGTTGACATGCTCCCAGTATATGGGTAACCTTATGTTTTTACAAGAGAAAAAACGCAACGGCTCTTCCACGGTCGTAAAGCAAACCGTCCGGCTCTTGCGAGTTTCCGGAAGCCGTTGCGAGTTTTCAAGGTTTCGGGGCGGTCCACCCGCCACGGTGTTTCAAGGAATCGAGGTAATCATGTCAGATGCAGCGGAATTACGTTTACTCAAGTCTTCGCTCTTGCTCGTATCTTCGCGCCTAATGGCTTCAGTCCGGGCCTTAGATGCCGCGCAGTCGCAACTTTCTTCTCTGGAGGCGGTGCTTTATCGCGCTTCGCGGAGGAAGCCCGCGAAGACTGACCAGAAGGTGCCTTCAAAGCAGCCAAAATCAAAGAAAGGTGCTCGGGCAGCCCGCTAAGTTCCATTTCGATCCCGTCGAGCTTTTCAACGATGTCGCTCAGCAGTCGTTCTGTATTGGTCATGTTTTCTTTCCCTCAGTAGAATTATTTAGCCTTGGGGTATCACGACGCCGCCAACGATGTTTCACGTTTCACGAAAGGATTCTCTAATGGATTTCCCGACCGAACCCGGCTATTACATGTGTATGGCGATGGCAGTGATGCACAGTCATCGCGATGATCCAAACCCACAACCTGCCATCCTTGAGGTATCGGGAATTGCTCCTTATCTAAAGGCATTTCTTTTTTACCGCAACGAGGTACAAGAGGTTTCTCCTAATCGCATGGGGATGCTGGCATCAATCGGAAGTCGAATCGACGACGCCGTTAATCCACCCCATGTCAACTCCGACTGAAATCGCTTTGTCGCGTAGTGTCTCCATCTCTTCGGTTGTTACTCGAAAGACGTGGCCACCTTCCATGAAAAGCACATGCGGCATTCGATCGTCGTGCTCTTCCCATTGGATGGCTACGATTTTCGATGGGTCGATGATCGTGTATGTGTCACCGCGCGACCCGATAGCCACTGATACGAATTTGGTTGTTTTCATGTGAATCCACCGGTGATTGTTTTCAAGTTTCCAACTTTTTCTCGAAAGGACCATGTGATGGATTGTGACTTCACGAAAGAAACAAACCTGCGCATTCGGGCAATGGAATTTGCCGTGGAATGCTACAAGGCACCTGGCAGGATCGACCTTATACCGAGTGCCCAGAAAATCCTCGACTTTCTGAATCCACCGCTTCCGCCGCTTGGCGGCAAGCATCTGATCGATGCAGTCCGCCCGGCTCCAAAGCGGCGAGCTTCAAAAGCGAAGCGTGCCTAGTCTCAAGCTCTTCGACACCACACGCCTTGCCAGCCATCAGATTTACCAGGGAATCCAAAACCGGATTCCCTGTGTTTTGCGCCCCGATGATTCGGATTTCTTCGGCCATGATTTTCTCCTGTTTCAAAAGGACTCAGAAAGTACCGGAGGAGGGGATCGAACCCTCACACCCTTTACGGGTACTGGATTTTGAGTCCTGGGGCGAAATATCGGAAATCCACGACATGATTTTGGCGGGCCGATATACCATTTCTGCCTAAAATGGTACGAGGCTGGTAGGCCAAAATCGCCTTGACTCCCCGCCATCCCCGCTTTCTAATGGCCTTTCCGATTCGCTACGGATGCTGGATCGACTTATCCACTCGGGGAACTAGGCGCAAACATCGGGGCACACGCCTGAATAGGGCGTGTGGATGCTTGTCGGGAGCGGTGGCCGAGTGGATTAAGGCGCTGGTCTGAAAAACCGGTGATCGACCTAGCAGTTGATCCGTGGGTCCGAATCCCATCCGCTCCGTTATTTCCTGTTGACTCCGCCCGATTCGCGACCGATAATCAAATAGCTAGGTCGATCACAGCCCACTCGGCTGCCGCCGTACCCAAAAGGTGCGGCGTTTTTCTTTTCTTGGTCACGAATCGCTCGCACGACAGGACTTGGACAGCTTTCGTTGTCTGCGGTTTCTTCGTGTTGCACATTTCCATTTCTTCAGAATGCCCTTTGGAACTGGCACGCCGGACTTCTCAGACAGCCAAATGATTATCTGCCGCACGGTGTTGCTGTATATGTCGCAACTAATGGTGGCCGTACTCGTGCTGGCCGCTTTGTGGTCCGACACTCGAATCACGACATCCTCGCCGCCTACAAGCCCACTGAGATAGATCGATCCCGACTTGGCTTGCGCGCAGGTGAACCGCAGTTGCATTCTGTGCGATTCACGAAGAATTTGCCGCGCGGGACGCTGCGGCCATCCGTGCCCAGATATTTCGTGCGGCTGGATATTTTTCATTTTCGCAGATTAACGCCACGTCAATTGGTTTGCAAGAGCGATAGGTCAGTGAACGCCACGGCGTTTTTCTTTTCTTGGCAACTCCTTACACGCCAAGCACTTCCGCATCAATCCGAGAAAATCCCAAGATTTTCCCCGGTTTGCTATTGCTATATTTTTATATAGCCGATATATTGAGTGCAGTGAGAGTGAAACAGGAAACCAAACACGAAAGGAAAATGAAAATGAGCGAGACAACAACACAAAGCAGCCCCGCGATGAAAGATCAAGGATGGTTCGCGCTGCAAATCGCGGAAGGCGACTTTTTTGCTGACCATGATTACGGCGATCCAGGCGAATGGATCGTGCTGGATCAAGGCAACGAAATCCCGGAGCCGATGTTGCACGCGGGGCCGTGGGAAAATGCAGATGAAGCGATTGCGGCGGCGGACGAGGTAATCGCAGCAGTGAACGAAGCAGAGTGAAACAGAAACTGTTTGCGAGTAGGCGTAATAGCCCGAACCCGAGGCCTCACGAGGCCCGATGACCCGCGATGTTGCGAAAAGAAACGGTCAAGTGTTTTGGCCCGGACGAAGTCGAATAACCATCCTAACACCCCGCCAAGCGGGAAACAAAAAAGGAGAGAACGATGAACATATTTGAAATTCGCAGCCCGGCGACGGTTAGCGATCCTAGATTAGGATTTCCGCGAGGCATTCGCCGCATTTTTAGCGATCGGCGATCATGTGAGCGAGTTGCGCGACTCGACACCACCGCAGAGGAACGCACGAGCGCGCATGGCCGTGTAGGGGTGCGGTGTATCTACGGTCCACAAAAGGGTGATTTCTGGTGCTGATTTGATATTTTACCACCATCACAGTCTTTGCCGGCCCGCGCTGTTGCAGAAACAGGAAACCAATCACGAAAGGGAAAATGATGACTGAAAAACTTACAGCTGAGATGGACCTTTTGCAATGCGAACCTGAGCACACGCCTCATTACAGTTGGACGTGGTCCGGCGATGGGTGTGACGTATTCATGCCAGATCGCTCGCTGCTGATACATGTGCGAACGAGGTTTCCGAGCCGCGATGCACTGCGCATCATAGATGCTGCGGAGCCGGTTTGCGCAACATCAGCACAGGTATCCACTCACGATGCCATGTCTCCGGCATCACGTTCGGTACAATTTTTTCGAGATGGAAAACTAGTGGCCGATATCAACTTATAGTCTACCGGCCTCACGAGGCCCGACGGCCCGCGCTGTTGCGGAACGAAGCGAAACACCAAACACGAAAGGACCCAGCCATGAGCAATGCGTCTCCAGCAATATTTCACATACGGCGGCCAAAAAAACGCGGCAGCGGAACTGAAACGTTTTGCGGCGCTGCGGCAACGGAACACGATATACGTGCCAGTTGGGCTGCGTTTCCCGCCGGACGTTACGAACCCTGCCAGGCGTGCATTGAGGCGCGGAGGCAATTGAAAAGACGTATCAAATCCAAGGAAGCCACCCATGCCTAAAGACCATCAACCGCCTGAGGCAACGCCCTGCTGTAAGCACTGCCAAAATACAGTCGATTTTGATGTGACCACAACAACCGAAGAAGTGCCATTCACGGCGGATACCGCTTCAGTCGCTCAACGCAGGCCGACACATGTGTCCGTGACGTGTCGCGTGTGCGGCAAAATCATCCTGGAGAAAGAGATTCACCATGCCTAAGAAATCCAATAAAAAGCCCGATCGTCGCTACGCCAACCCCGGCCGGCCGCCGACGTCTCCAGGGCTACAGCATCTACTTCGCGATGTCCAGATAAATCTGCGCGTAAATCTGGATGAGTGGGAGGCGTTCAACGAACGCGCACGTAAGGCCGGGATGTCGCGGGTGGACTATTTCGTGTCGAGGTGCTGCGGGAAAGAATAACCCCCACTTCAGGCGTATACCAAAAAGTGGCGATTATTGGTACGATGAAAGCCATGGACAATCCAATTACCTGTTCAACCTGCGATTCCTGGTGTCCCATCTATTCGTCCGACCGACAAGCGATTTGCCGCAAGATGCCGATGGGCATTGGTCCAGTCAGTCTTGGATATCACCAGACGCATCGTGACTTCGGCTGCATCCATCATCCTGAGTTTCCGAAGCTGCTCGAGCTACAACGGCTCGCGTGAGCCATGTATAAAGCGAACGGCTGGTGAGTTAGACCAGCCGTCCTAAACACAACCCGTTTTGGAAAAGGAAAACGAGTCATGCCTACCTGGAAGTCTATTCTGTGCCGCGGCCGTTGGCAATCCCATCCATGGATCGCCGTAGGGCTGTCTATTCTATTGGTTGTGTCTCTGTGGTTCCCCGTTGTCGAATTGCTCTATTTTGTTCGGTCTGTCGGCGGCATCGGTGGCCTGTGGGCGTTCTCGCTCGCGTGCGTCTTGTCGCTGGCTGTTGTCACGTGGGGCGTCCCGGTTCGACGAAAGGGGCAACGCCATGAATCGTAGAGCGTTCACGATCATCGAAATGTTGGTCGTCATCACGATCATTGTCACGCTAACCGGAATGGGCCTGTATGTCATTGGACCAATTTCCGCGCGCCGCGTGCGAGAGGCGGCAAGGCTGGTAAGCGGTTATTTTAACGTGGCGCGATCGCAGGCGATGGAAACTGGCAAGCCGTGCGGAGTTGTTTTCACCACTCCAATGAACGCAACATACGCCATGGTTTTGGATCAATGCTCTGTTCCAGCAACCTACTCAGGTGATGCCGTCGAGTCGTCCGCGAGGATAACGTGGAGCGACAACCAAGGTACGCCAACCGGGACGGGGGCCGTTGCGTTCTATTCCGATGCGTCCGGCACAGTTGCCGAGTCCATGCCAACATCGAACGTGGGAGCAAATGACCGGATTCAATTCAATTACCAAGGACCGATGTACACAGTATTTTCGGTGGCCGGGACATCCGGAGTAGTGGAGTTCGATGCCGGTGAACGCCATAAGATTCAGGCCGTGCCGTGGACTACAGCGACATCCCGACCATTGCCGTACAAGGTTTTTCGCAGTCCGACAAACAGTACAGTCCGTTCGGTTGTCGCTCCGCTGCAAATGCCAACATCGTCTGTTGTGGATCTACAATTTTCTGGAATAGAAGATAGCAGCGGGACACTGCAGCCGTTGTCGGCAACTACCATGGTGCTGTTCTCGCCCACCGGTGCTGTCGATTCAGTGTACGTCAACGGCGTGAAGTCTACTCCGTCATCGCCGTTGTTTTTTCTCGTCGGTAAGCGTGAGCGGTCGCCGTTTGTTGCCGCCAACTACAACGCATCCGACAAGGCAACGTGGTCCAACGAGCAGGACATGGAAAACTTCTATGTTGTCGTGAATTGGTCCGACGGTATGGTGTCGGTGTCTGAAGTTGGAACCGCATCCGATCCTCGGTGGTTTGCTAGACAGCAGTCGTCAGTCGGCGGGCATTGAGGCGTTCTCTGCATTGCTAATTGCTTCCGTGACCATGATGCGGATAGCCCACGCCCTGACCATCTTGGGTAACTTCGCAAACGCGGCGCATCGGCCGGCCGGTTTCTTCTCAAGCAGCCATCCGACTATTTCGTCAAGGTGTTCGCGACAGCCTGAAGTACCCCATGCATTCATCCTAAATACGCGTTCTAAGCATTGGCAACCATCGGTTTGCTGATTGCCGCATATTGCTGTTATGGCAATGTGCAAGTTATCTCCTGGATATCGCGACCAGTTCATGTGATTGCCGTAACTTGGATGCTCATAAAATTTGTTATGTCACGTCCCGCAGGGTAAAATGCACTCAACCCAAAGAGCGGAGACACGGTTGGGATATATAAATCATGTACGAGATATGATCCGTAGAAGCCACCCGACAGAGTCGCCGTGATGTGACCTTGCGTAACATCAAGTATTGCGGTGCAGGCCCCAGACATGAATGGAAATAATTGCGCAGACTTCTGCGCAATTATTTCGGCGCGTTCACCAGCAATCCACCGCTCAAAGCTAAACAGCGTGGTTGTTCCAACACTGACGTACACTGCGTGGAAGTCGTTTGTGCTTTTGTCGAAATTGAAGACAATTAACCACCCAGCGTTTCCCCCTGGTATGCTTACAACTATTCTGTGTGGATAAAACGTGTCCACCGTTCTTGGCCATACTTCAGCAATTGCGTACTGAATTGGAAGATTCGGATTCCACTGGCCAGCAAAATAAGACCACATCGATGAATGAAGTGACCTGGCATTTATCGCAAATGTGTCCTCAAACACTACTTCGGACGTATCGCAAACATCACACTTTGCGTTTTCGTTGACAACCACCTTGGCCTGCCCAAAAGTGATTTCTGCGTTTGCTGCGGAGTTACCGAAAGATAGCTCGATAGCTGAAGACTCGGCCTTTGCGTATGTCGCATAGCTTAGGACAACATCATAAGAATACGTTTCATCCATTAGAATAGATGTTCCGCCGATGTCCATGCGAGATCGTATCTCGATTCGATCGGATATGACACAAAAAGTAACAGCGCAAAAGCTGTTTTCTATATAGGTTCCAATGCCTGATATTGCGATACGGTCACCGGTGGCGATATCATAAGCGAAAATGCGAAGGCGCCCGAGAGAACCAAACTGACTGATTTGGTACAAACTCCCCCAGTGTATTTCTATCCGTACTGATCCAATCCAAATGCAGGATACAGTGTTTGGTAGTGATTTCACCTTGACGTATACGATATGCTTCCAGAATAGACTTGTGGGGATGTTTGTTGTCAGTCTGGCATTCGGGTCGCTTGTTGTCGCGATACCGTTTCCGATTGTCCATGATCCCGAAACGGCCCACTTGCTGGTGTCGCTGTAGTCACCAATATCGAATACAGTCGGACATCCTTTTTTTTTGCAGCAACACCAAAACATTAGCATGAACTCCCACAAGGCCCGGCGTAGGCGAATAGGTAATAGGGCTGGCCGGACGGCGCAGTCTCGGATAGGTCGGTCTCAAAGCGAATCACGACGCCGGAGTCGAGGCAGAAGCCGGTGTCTTTGTTCACGGTCCATTCGGAATCGTCCGGAGGATCGCCGAGGCCGTCGGTGGCTTTGATGGTGTCAACGGTGACTGTGGTGTCTGTGTCCGAGACAGAGGCGGTGGTCGTGCCTTTGAAACGACGTGGCGGTATCGTGTGCTGCCGAGCAAGGACGATGATATCATCCGTTTCATCTTGGATCGTGCCCAACACAGTTGCCATCGGCGGATAGCCCTTATAGCCACCCCAGTGGTCGGCCTTCGGGCCAAGCTCATCGCCATTATCTGGTGCCGTGGAGTCGCCAACGGAAACGGCAACCTGCTCATCGGTCTGGTATACACCCCAGGAATCGGCATCTACGGCCGTGCTGCCATTGACGCAGTAGGTTCGGCCAATCGTGTCGCTCGGCTGCTCGCCTTCAACGGCACGGTATTCTTTGGTTGAGGTGTCAACGGCGGTCGGGCGGAATAGGCCATGGGGGCCGACTTCTTCGGTGCCGGAGTTGTACCATGGGGCGATGTTGCGGGAGTTGCCACCGATGGCAACGAGGCATAGCCGGTATGTTGCCGTGTCGTCGTCGCCTTGATAGTGTGGGTCTCCATTGGCGTCGTCAGGCGGCGTGAAATCTTGCGTGTCCATCCAAAGAATTGGATAGCCGCCAACGTCCGAAACGAGGGCCAGGGTTTGGCCTTCATCGATTCGAGCGAAGGTGTGCCACTCGTAAGTCATCTTGACCAAGACGGGAACGACGCCACAAACCGCTGCGTCGCCAATGAAGCATGTTGTGCCATCGCGTTTGGGAACCGATTCCAAAAGGACGCAGAACTTATCCAGGTGATCTGACAACGCGGGCAATACGCCCTTTAGGCTTGGATCGTATCCAAACTCTGCGATATTGTCGTTCGGGTCAACTCCAGGGGCATCGATTCCAAGTATCGATCCAGTGTAGAGGTCGGTGTCTGTGTTGTTGAGCACGCGCAATACCGTGACGTCACGCGGCCCGGATTGTGGAATTGCCGTGTCTCCGATGTTGGCTTGATTCGCCTGGGAGTCCCGGACCATGTCCATCGTCAGATTGAACGTGTTGGGCGTCATTACCTGCTTGATGCGGGGCTCAACGTGCTGGAAATCGACTCTTTGTGTCATATTACGGTCCCTGCCAACCGGCGTTTGCGCGAGTCGTGCCAATGTTCAACGTTGAAAAGTCGCCATAGTCGTAAACGCGATCGACGTATGCCCCAAGCGGTTTTTGGATTGTCGAGACAGTAGCGCTGTCAACCGTTTGCGCATAGCGATACCAAAGGTAGTGCCAGCCCTCTTTGTCGATCGGGTTTGTGATGCCAGGAACGACTAGGCCAGTGCGGTTGCGCTCACGAGCAAACCGATATTGAAGCGTGTAGTATCGCGGGTCGCGACTTGAGTACGACCCGGACATACCGAGAAACAAAACCTCGCCTCGTTCACGTCCGCGAAATGGCGCGTCGTTTACTGGATATTTAATCAGTTCTTCGCAGGCAATTTCATAGGCGACTGTCACTTGGCCAACGAGAACGTCGTATGTTTCCGTCCATCCACCGCTTGGTACGCGAACATCGCAACCGTGAACGCCTGACTTATCTACATTGATGGCACCGTTGAATGACGGGGCAGATGAGTAGCCATCGCCCGGATAGATGGCAACCTCTTCTTTCGCCTGCGTGATATGTGCCGTCGCGCCGCCAATATCAAACTGCAAAGCCCATGGCTGCAATTCCCATCGCACATGGACCTTCCATGCACCGATGCCGTTTTGTTCCATCCCAAATCCCTTTATGGGCATTCCATTGTAGTATTGAGGGATTTGGGAAAACGCAAATATTCGGACAATCACATCCTCCATGGGTTGGCCCACAACATCGTCCGCCAGAATGTTGTATGTCTGTGAAATGCTGTTTTCGGTATGGGTGATCGTATTGTTGTCTTGATAGATATACATCACGCAACTCCCGATGCTAGTTCTCGCATTTGCGCACGATGGATGTTTTTCTGGTCATGCTGAGCCGCGATAATTTGCGGCATGTGATGCTCTATGATGGAACTGATCTTCCGCAACTCCGTAAGCTGCTCGTCTTTGGTTGACGCACCCATCATCGAGGCGGCTGCGCCAGAGAATGTTCCGGCGGCCCTGCGTCCCTCCTGGATGGAAAGTGGATCGAAGTTTTTGTCTGCCGGCATTTCTGGCAGCTTGTTTTTCTTTTGTAGTTCTTCGGCTGATCGCTGGGCAGCGAGTTTGGCGTCATCGAGCTCTCGTTGGCGCTCGGCGATTCTGGCGGCACGCGATGCGCGTGCATCGTTTGGATCGATTTCATTCTCTTTGTTTCCTAGTGATCCAGTGATCCTGCTAGTTATTGAGTCGCCAGTTGCCTTATTGGCCTCGCGTTTTTGATCCGGCGTTTGCACTTTCTGCGGGTTAGCTATTGACTCCCGTAGTCGCTTTAGTGCGTCCAAATATTCCTGGTTGCTTTGTACTCGCTCGTTGCGAACAAGCTCTGCCTCGCCGGGTCTGTCGCCAACTCCCTCGACAACAGGGGACTTGGCGTATGTATCAAACGCTTTTCCAAGGGATGAGATGTGTTTATCCAAATACGCAAGATCAGCGTCTTTGTTTCCGGTGAGTTTATCCTTGGCTTCTTTGACGCCCTGCTCTGCGCGGTACTCTCTCGCGTCTCTTTGATTGCCTGGGTCGTGCTCTCGTTCATAGTAGAACTGCGCCTGCTTGTCTTTTGAGACAATCTTTAGGCTGTAGAAATACTCAGCAGCGGAATTAAGCCATGACCTGATTTGGGCATACATGTTCTTGATTTCATCAACGAATGCCTTTAAGCCAAGTGATGCAGAATTCCAAATATCATCCCAAGCATTCATGGCCGACGTGACGAGTTCGCCGGTCTGTTTTGCAACATCGACTACAAGTGCATTCCATTGCGGCCGCAACTCTTCCCACATGGACTCAATCCATCCCCTGAATCGCTCCCACTCCAGTTTCATCAAGGCGATGCCAACCGACATTGCACTTGAAAAATCTCCAGCGGCGATAGATTGCCGAATCTGAGAAATGGCCGACTGAGAATCCTGTAAGACCGTGTTCCATCCGGAATGCCAATCGGATGCTATCCGCCCAGCAACTGTCTTTGCCATTGATCCAATTTGGCCGAACATGCCGCCTACTTCCGACGTCACGGATGAAAACGATCCAGAGATGGAAGATGCCGCATTGGCACCAGCGTCTTTGACTTTTGAAAAGACTCTGGAAGCTGCCGAAGTAAGCGACACAATCGCCGTTCCAATTGATCCAACTATTCCAGAAATAGCCGATCCGATTGCTCCGATAATCATTTGCGGAATGCCGGTCAAAAACAGAACGAAAACACCAAGTCCTATCAGTAGTCCCGCGCCAAGTGCGCTCCCGGCTGCGGCGAAAGCAGCGCCAACGGCGGCGGCAACGGCGGTCCAGGCTGCGCCGACTACTGCGGAGACCGCCGACCAAACGGCACCTACGAATGGGGCAATCGTCGCCCATGCTGCTGCTGCAACGCCAGAAACGGCCGCCCAAGACGCGGCCACAAAATCACCGGCAACATTCCACGCAACGGCTGCGATGATTGACGCGCCGGCCCATACTGCTGCCACTACCGGAGCGGCGATAGACCAAAACGATGTTACTGCTGGTGCAATCGCCGACCAAATTGATCCAACGACCGCAGCGGTTGCGAACCATGCGGACGAAATGAGCGACAGTATTCCGATCATCGCGGCCGCAACCGGGGCTGCGATAACAGTCCACGCAGCACCAACGATAGTTGCTGCCAACGACCAAGCCGATAATGCCAGCATAGACATGGCCGACCAGATGGCCGCAATGTGAACGCCGGCAGCGGCCCACGCTGCCGAAGTAAAGACGGCCGCCAGGGACCATGCTATATAGGCAGCGGAAGCAATGGCCGTCCAGAAAGTACCAAGTGCTGCGGCGACAGCAGTCCACGCACTGGAAACCAATGGCGCAAGTGCTGTCCATGCGGCGGACACGATAAGCGCTCCAGCTTGCCACACGGCAATGGCCAGCGCAGCCGCACCAAGCATCGCAGATTCAATGATGCCTATCATTCCAATCCAGAGCGGCTGAATGACGGCTGATGCCAATGCCCACGTAGCTGTTCCGACTGCTCCGGCGATTGCCATGGCGACCTGGATAGCCTGAATCGAAGCCGCCCACGCCATTGCAACTAAGTGTGCAGCGCCAGAAAAAGCAGTGGCCGCAAGCGTTGCAGTTGCCGACATCGCCATTCCGATATAATTGGCGACTGTCGTTATGCCCATCCATGCGTAAGAGGCTACTGTAGCGGCCATCTGCCATGCGAGCCCAACTCCTGTAGCGATTGCAGTAAGTGCGGCGCGAGGCAGCAACAGGATGCCGCTAATCGCTAGGCGGAATAGTTCAACGGCCTGAGAAGCGAACCCAAGGCCAATTGATGCGATTTGTGCCGCAACTCCAACGGCAACAATCGCCCCAACACCCAAAGCAAGGACATTAACAAGGGCTTGGTGTTCAGCAATCCAGGATTTCACGACATTGACAACGCTGATAAACGCCGTCATCGCCCCACGCATCGACGGTAGCAAAGACCCACCGATGACGCGAACGGTGGCCATAAGGACTTCGTAAGAATCCTGCATGAGTTGAACAAATTCACGACCTGATCGAGCAGTCGTGTCGTCGATTGTGATGCCGAGTTCCTTGGCGCGAACCATCCATTGGTTGATTGCATCGCCGCCAGCCTTCAGGATCGGGAGCAGTTCATTGGCCCATCGTCCGAATATTGCCTGGGCCGCCGCCGCCTGCATCGTTGGGTTTGTCATTCGCGATATGGCATCGGAAATGTACTTAAACTGATCTTCCGGCTTCAAGTCACGAAGCGCGCGAACGCTGATTCCGTATCGATTCATCTGGAGTATCAGCGCAGTGTCGCCGCGTGCGGCCAGGTCAATTACCCCAGCCATGTTTTTTAGGCCAAGGGCAAGTTCTTGTGTTTCGACCTTGAATTGTTTGGCGGCATAAGCGAGAGCAGACATCGTCTCGGTTGCGATGCCCGCTTTTTGGGCGAGAATGTAAATATCGTTGCCCGCCTTTGCCGTGATCGCGGCCGCTGCGCCGAGGCCAGCAAAGATGCCACCGGGACTTGAGGCGAAACGCATCAATGCGCTAATTGCGGGCGGAAGCATTCCACCGCCCATTGTTGCGGCTGTAATTTTCGATAGACCCGCTTGCCAAGATATGATCTTGGCTCGCAGGCGAATAAGTCCGACATCAACGTCCGTTGAATCAAGGAATGCGCGAACGAACGCCTCGCCAGCTTTGATTTGCCCAGCAAGTGTCATAGTGGAATCCCCATTCCTTTTGAGATGATGTGTCGAACCTCCTCCATGTGGAACTTCTGCTTCGTTCGCACGACCTTGTCGTGCTTAGACGAAGACTGCTCGATTTCCTTTCCCATTGGGTGGAAATCGGTAAACTTGAACGGCTCTTTTTGCTTGGACGAATCACGATTGGCATTAGCCAAAATCGTCGCTATCAATGCTGTCTGGTTCCATTCCAGCATCTCCCTGGCCTTGGCCATGCGGTCGATTTCGCGATAGCTGAAATTGGACGGATCGATTCCGATTACCCCTGCTCGGTCGTAGCAGGCGTCAATCCATGTTTCTGTAAAAGTTCGTCGAGGTCGCGACGCATCTTTTGATCCACCTGCTTCAACAGAACCGGATCGGTCAGTTTTTCCATCACAAGCGCCGCCGCTGCCGTTTCCATTTTGCCCTGCTGCGTCCGAAGAGTTTGCAGGACTTGGCGCTTGGACGTCGGGGAAAAACCCACGACTTCATCCTTGATGGCCTCCAGTCCTTCTTCAAGAGAGTCGCCGTTTAGGCTTTCACCAAACTGTTCCGCTGAAATGTTCTTTCCGTCCAGTTCCGGCTTGCAGCAAGCGTAAAGAATGTCAGCCACGATCTCGGGGTGGTCAACAATCCTTCTCGCGGTTTCCGCATCGTCTGGCGCAAAGATATCAAGCGGGCTTACTTTGGCGATGTCAACGCATCGCTTGATCGAGCCAGGGCTGATGTGGAACGTGTAGACGTTTCCGTCTTTGTCTTTGAAGGCTCCCATATCGCTATCACTCGCCTTTCGGTTTAGGTGTCCAGGATCGCTTTGATTTTCATGTTGGCCGCCGTCGTGCTGCCGTTGTAGCATTTGGCAACAGCGACCGGATCGCCGGTGATCGGCTGGGGGTCGGGCATGGTGTCGGTCCATGCGTATGGAACGTTTGCCGTGGTGATCGCAATGATCCCATCGGAAATGTCCGTGTTCACAAGGCTTGTGTCGGTGTCGTCGCGAAAATCGACGGCAGAGATTTGGTCACAATAGACTACCAGCATGGTTGCCGAATCGCCGTCAAACGACACGTCAAGGCTTACTGCCGGAGACACGACAACGGCGGTCGTTGGGCTTGGATACGTCGCACCGATGCCAGTGCTTGCCGTAACAGTGATTGTCGTTGATGTAGCGGCAGATACGGTCATGCCGACCCTGCGTCCTCCAGCCCAAAAAACGCCGACCTTGCTGTTGGTTGTGAGGCCATGCCCGGTTGCCAGCCCAGTGATGAGTGCGCTGCCGGAAGAGTCTTCCGTACTGGAGCCTGAAAATCCAGCGGGAAACGCAACGGGATTCGTTCCGCCGATTTCGTGTTTCTCGACGCCGCTGCCTGTGGCCGTGTAACTCGCGGCAGTTCCCGGTGGAAGCGTTTCGCCGTCGCAAGTGACGATCTTTGTGACAGTGCCATTCGCCATGAGATTATTCCTTTGCGGTTATTGTGTTGATTGAGTTGTTGGATTAGTGCCAGGTCGGAACCGCTTGACCGTAACCCGAGAACGTGGGTTTCAGCGTGAATTTGTACTGGACTACGTCGTCCAGTTTTTGCGTATCATCCATGCCCATGACAGCAAAGTCCGCGTCAAGACCTGTTCCGGTAGTGGAATCTTTGATCCAGCATCGGATGGCACTTCGTGCAAGGTACGCAGAGCGAAACTCGCCGAGATGCGGATCGGCCGAGTCGCCGTTGAACTCCACCTCAAACGAGGCGTCGAGAATCGCGGCCCGCGTGAATCCCCAATAGGAAACGCGGCTACTGACCTTGGCTTCGGATGCAGTCGTTTTCAGCGACACGTCCTTGCATGAATCCACAAGCGTACTCGGTGATGCCGCGCCTGCTGTTCCGCGATACAGTTTTGCGTCAAGGGACATCCATAAGGTGTCTGCCATGGTCTACTCCTTCGTGAGGTTGTTAGGTAAATTGTCTTTCGATTTGCGTTGCCAATAGGCCGGGAAGCTCGCCAACTTCGGCAGCAAGCGCCGGACCCATGAATGGACGTTGTGGATAGTCGCGGCCGCGAAAACCGCCGGACTTTTCGTGTGGCTTGCCGACATTACTAAAAAGCGCGATCGATGGCCCGATGATTACCGCTTGCGGGCTGGGCTCAAGAGCGTAAACGATGGACTCTGGAAGTTGTCCGCTGGTCTTTCTGTTTTTTGACGGCTTGTCGTGTGTGTACGGTGGTGTTCCGGCAGGCGATGGCTCCGGAGTGGAAACATGCTTAATCGAACCCTTCGCGTAATTGCGGATGTTGTATCCAAGGATGCGCAGTGCGATGTCGCCCGCGCGACGCACGGCGGCAAGGAGCTTGTCTGCTCCAGATGAGTCGTATTTGCCTCCTCGGAAGAACACGGAACTCATTGAATCACCCTATAGGTAAGCCGAAGTAAACTCACAAATCTGTCGTCGCTGCGAATGCGGTCAGGAAGGTATGGATAAACCACGTCGCCGTGCTTCCACATTGCGTGCGTCAACCCGCGAAGCCGCTTACGCTGAAAGAAATAGTCGCCAACCTCTTCGACAAGTGCGCCAAGGGCATCCAGTGATGCCGTGTCACTCGCGTCAATTGTTTGGCGAAACGCAATGTCGATGCGGTATGTGCCGTCTTGCGCTGATCGCGTGCCCACGTCTTGTTTGATGTCACCTGCAACAACATCCACTTGGAGCAGTTCACTTTCCTCAAGTTTCCGCTCGGTGTCGTATGTGCGCGCTGCTGCAATCGCCTGTGAGAATGCCATGAAGACATAGTCGCCACTCACAAATTGCTCTGGAGTGTTAAGCTCAAAGACAATGGCGTCAGCGATGTTGATTAGGATTGACGACACGCGCTATTCCTTCCGAATGGCCTTGGCGTAAACGATGACTTTCAGATTCTCTGTGTCTGCCGGCGCGTAACAACGCGAGTCGGGAAGCGGAAGGACGCGGTAGACTTGCGTCCCATCGCCGGTTGCCTCAAGAATCTCATGCCCCTTTTCTGGAACTACTGGCGAGCCACCCATGGTCAATTCAGAGACATTGAACTCAAATGCGTGCCCAATCCACGATTCGTAAATGTTGTGATCCTGGTTCGCTTCGACTTCGTATGAGGAAACGATTCCATGCAGTAGGGGTATTTCTGTTGTTCCGATGCGATAGACAAACGGCGTGCTAAACACGGCGTCGAGCGTTGCGTCGGCCGATGCGAAGATGGTTTCAAACATGGATGACGTGCGTGTCATGCCGATGCCTCCGCGAGCACTTGCAACATCTTGTTTCTGTAATGCTCAAGCGAACGCATCTTCGCGTCGTGGCTGTTCCACGATGGGTCTGCGCCGGGTGAATGCAGATGCACCATGGCACTTTCTGGGTCGGTAAATATGATGCCCCGATATTGGTTTCCAAACTTGGCCCACAACTGCATGTTCATGTCGAGGTCTTCGTATCCGCGACCTTCATAGAATTCGTCGTAGCGAATATCTCCAAGCGATTCGCGGAGAATCGAAAACTGTGAATTGCCCCATGGTTGAAGTCCACAATTCGGATCGCGAAGGTTGTTGTCCCAACGACCGTATGCTTCGTATGCAATTGGCGCGTTTGGCGACTTGGCAATGTCCTGCCCATCGATCATGGTTCGGACGCGGTAGCAGACGCGATCGCAATCACCAGTAAGCAGCTGACGCGCACCTGTGATAAATCGAAGACCAACAACCGCATCGGCGTCAAGAAACGTCAGTGCATCTCCGCGAGCATGTTGGATGCCAAGATTCAAAGCCTTTGCCTTGTTGTAGATCGATCCATTCTGTGGATCACCAACTACCCGAACGCGCTCTTCTTGTGTGGACTCAGGAAGAGCGGTTCGGGAGTTGTCAACGATTACAATCTCCCAGTCGGTTTCTTTGCAACAGTCGGCCGAACGTCGGACGGAGGCAATGCACTGTAGTAAGTGCTGCCGTCGTTTTCTGTGCGGTATGATGATGCTATGAAACATGACAGGGACTCATCTTCCTTGATGGAATCATGTGGTTTCCAAACCGGCAGCGGCCCACACTGGAGCAGCCTTCGTGCCGATGTTCTGGTAGAGCAATTTGTTGGTCGTGTCGATCAGCAACGCGCCAGGGTTGGCATAGTTGTATGCCGTTCCTGTCGATCCACTGCTCGGCGCGCCAGCGTTGTAGAGAAGGTCGGGACTGCCGCCGATATTGACATCAACAGCAACTGCCAAGTCGGTGCTTGCCTTGGCGCGGCGTGCCTTGCCAAGATACATGCCAGCAAGGCCCGCACCCGACCATGCCGTGACTGCGTAGCCGGTAAGCGGATTCCAGTAGACGCGGTCGCCAGCGGCGAACGTTGTCCCGGACGCGGAAACGAACGAATGGCACCCGACAAAAGTCAGCGTAACCATCGTGTTGTTTTGCGAGATTGGCTCGATGCCGATAATCACGCCAACTTGCCCGTTCGGGCGGACAATCGGCGTTCCTGGGTATCCAACGCCAAGGTCTTGCCACGTGACGCTGTTGTCTGTCACGTTGGCGTAGTTTGTCGTCCACGACGGCGCGGACGAATCGGAAGTTCCGGCAATGATGCACTGATAGAAGTGGCCAGACTCCGCGCTGGATCGGACGATGTCTCCAACGACATACGCCGTCGATGCCAACCACGGCGTCGAGTGAATTTTCTCGGTCCACGGGTCTTGAACCGGAAGGGAAAGCGGTGTTCGTACTGCTGAAAGAGCCATCTGTATTTCTCCAAAATGGTTGAGGTGATTGTTTGTGGTGGCTATTACGTCGAGGATTCGGCGTAGTACAAGCCACGGAAGTCAGCCGCCGCGACTCCGATGTCGTGTTTGACAGCCCACCGCATTCCCCACTTGCTGGAGTCGTTGTTGGCTCCGTTGAGTGCGTAGCTGGTGATTTGCGGAGCACGGCCGCTTCCTTGCAGGTAGCGGCAAACGAGAGACTTGGCACCGTTCTCGCCCGGTCGGCAGGCCAAGATGTAGTGGTACTTGAGTCCGGCAATGACCTTGTTATTGTCCAATGGATTCGGCGTTCCCTGGTCGTCCATGCGGGCGTCTTTGCGAATCTCAATGTCGAAAACGGAAAGCGGATTGAGATTACCTCCCATACCACTTCCGGTAGCAACCATTGGATACCGGCCTTGCGACCAGAAAACCGTCCTCATCGGAGCGTCGAGATGCTCGGAGATAATTGCAAATCGCGGACGCAGGTTGAGAACGACTCCATTGAGTCGCTGTGAAGCGATTGCTGGCAGGGCCTTTTGGATGCCAGCGATGCCAACCGCACCCGTTGCCGGCGTGTATAGGTCATTGTCAGCGGCTGCCAGCATGTTGGCGTGTCCGCCAGCACTGGTGATTGCAGTCGTATTAAACAACTGACCGCCAGTCTGGTTAAGCTTTGGACCACGTCCGGTTCCAGCGGAGTAGCCACCAAGCAGCAGGCTGTAGATCAGGTCAGGGCGCAGCCGACGTGCGGCAAGGCCCATCTCCTGCGGGCTGTTGGTTTGAAGAACGCCGAAACGGTCGTTGATGAGGTCTTTTTCGTCGATCTCAAAGCGGCCGGAATATCGATCGACCTTAATGGCTTCGTTCCAGTCGCCGTAGGTCAATGAGTCTGGAGTGTTGCGGCCGTCAAGAGTCAAGCGATTCATTTTGCCGACCGTGGCAATCTCGCCGGTCATGAAGTTCGGTGCTTCCTCTTCGACGACCCAGCCCATTGTTGAGTCGGTGGCTTCGAGATAGCCCGCCAAAAACATGGCGTTGAAGTTGGTCGTAAAGATTGCACCGAAGCTCCCTCCAGACAGTCCGGCACGAACAACTTCCTGGTGTGACAAGAATCCTTGAACCGACCTTCCATCGAGGCGAATGCACTGCAACATGAGGTCGGGGATGCTCATGTTCCGGTATCGCTCGGCTTGGTTGAGCAAATTGTTGTTGCGTTGTCGCTGTTCGTCGGTCAGTTCGCGTGTCGGGTAATTGCCGTTCCATTCGCCGATTCCGTTGGTGGCAAATTGATTCGGGCGGTATCGATTGAGCAATACCGATGGGTCAGATGCGAACGCCTGACCCTTCTCGCCGCTCGGCAGGCTGTCGAGGCTCCTGATGACCAGGGCCGCGCCAAGCACGTCAGCCGTAAGGTCCTTGTCAGCCCCATGCGTTTGCGTGTACGGGCCAACCGGCTGGGTGCGGCTGTTGCGGACGGCTTCGAGGAACGCCATCCCGGCTTGCTCAACGGTCATTCCATCGTCGAGCGCCTTGCGGACAACGTCTTCTGGCACGCCTTGGCTGATCTGCTGAATGGCGTCGCGTCGTGCGGTTTCGGCGGCTTGCTTTTCAGCAAGTGCGGCGTCGATCTCGGCGCGAATGCTTTCCGGGGAACTGGCGGCCGATCGCTTGCGGGCCTCTTCGTCTTCTTCCGCCTTCTTTGCTTTGGCTTTCTTTTCGTCCTCGGCTCGCTTGTGGGCCTCTTCGGATTCCTCTTCCTTGGCCCACTTTTCGAGCGCGCCGCGAGTCTCCTCGGGCAGATTGCCGTACCATTCGGCGGCCTGGGTTTCATTCAGGTTTTGCGGCATACCCAAACGTGCAACGCACAAACTTCGTTCTTGCGGTGTCATCTTGACGGTCTCCTTCGTGATGTTCTGGTTTTCACTGCGAATCTGCGTATTGGAATCCGCACCCTTGACTGGCAAGGACACCTCGCGCAGCAATAGGTCGGTGTGGACGTGGAGCGGTTGGTCTGATCGGGCCGTGTAATCGGACTGGCCAGATCGACAACGAACAGTCATGGTCTTTCCGGGCGGAATGGTTGTAGTCGCACGCGGCTGCATACCTGCGGAAAGTTCTTTGATATGACCCTCGCGAATCTTCGTGCGAAGGTCTTGTTCGGCGCTGCTGACATAGAACCAGCCGCCGTAGGAATGTTCCCCTTCGGGTCGGGTATCTCGTACTGATCCGATGATGTTGCGAACGCTGTCTCGCTTGTGGTTGTCTAGGAACGGCACATGCTTGTCGGGTGTGATTCCGTCGATTCTCCATACTTCATGCACTGGCTTGCCCGTGCGAAGGTCTGTCGAGAAAATGGGGGCGTCGGTAGCGAGCGAGCCCCAAAAACGACCTTCTTTGTCGTCCCATGTTTCTGGGCTGATCGTCACTGATCGGATGCGTAGATCGGATGGATCGTAATTGCCGCCATCAACTGCTTCACTTCGCTTGCTCTCTTCTTTGGCGGGCTCAAACTTAAAGTCGTGGTCGGATGCGTGTTCTTTCATCCATTCCATCGCGTTCGTGGCGGTGAACTTGTCTTTGTCGAAGTGGTAACTGACGATGGTTGTTGCGTCGCTATCGCCGACTTTTCCAAACAGAGCATGAACCCCAGATGTGATTTCCTTTTGGCCAAGCACCTTATTGCCATAGGAATCTGGTGCATGAATGCGGGCAGCGTGAACGTTTGGCAGTGGCATGGTTGCTACCTGTTGGGCTCCAAGGCCGTAAGGGTCAGCGACGGCTTCGGGTTGAAGTAGTTCTGTTTTCTGGTGTCCACCAAGTCCAAGTCCTTGTGATTCAAGGTGTGTCTCGCCGGTAGGCGTCATCGCAGCCTGTATGTTTTGTGGGTCCGGCATATCAGCTCACCGAAAATCGTGATGTTCCATTGGTTCTTCCATTGCCGGCTACGAGGTGAGACCCCTTGCGCTCTGGGGCTTTTTCTCCGTCGCCGCTCGAATCTGAATTGCCCGCCTTGTCTGGAATGCCAGGAATCGTTGGCAGACCAGCTTTCTCCAGTAGTTCGTTGACCTTCTTGCGCTCGCCAATGACGTGTCGAATGTCTTTGTTTTGACGTGCGCAGATTTCAAGCAGAGAGACGGACCCGTTTTGCATTTCGAGCCGCTCGGCCATGCGTTCCTTGCTGGCGTCCACTTCGGGAGCGGGAGTCCACATCCAACGTCGTTGGATCGGTGCATTCGACTTTGCTGGAGGAAGACCTGATTTGTCGCCAGACTGATAGGCAAGCGTTGCCTCTCTCGCGACTGCGTTTTCAAGACGATCGAGGTGGCGAGAAAGCATTCCTTGCGTTGCTCGGATGCCTCGCCAAAACAACTGGCCGTCGAATCGCGCCGACGCAAAATTGTGATTGCTGGAATCGAGCAGCATCATCAAAAGCGGCATGTTGACGCAGAGGCCGATTTCCGTAACGAGACTGCGATAGAAGCTGTCCCAATTGGCGGGAGGCTGTTGCGGCGTGACCTGAGAAGCCTGCCAGCCGGGTGGAAGGTATCGCTCTTGTCTTCGCTCGAATGTGGTGTCTGGCGGAGGCTGATTTCCCATTGCCAGTCCAGGAATGTCCGTGCTATTGGAATGCACATACACTCCCCAGTCCCCAGCGGACTTCACGGAATCCAGCATGGAGTATGTGGCGTCTGCAACTTGGGCAATTTTGTCCAAGCATGGGGCCAGCCATGGTATTCCACGGACTTGATCCTCTTCCGTGAGCATGAATCCGTGGATCATGTCGCGGTATGGAACCTCTAGGAATTGGCCGGTATAGACCTCGAACGCGCCGAGAATGTACGGCTGTGAAATGTAATAGGCTACCGGCCGACGATTTCGCAGGTCACGACGTACGCCAAGAGCAACCTCTGGATCGCCTAAAAACTCAGGCGGCGTCAATAGACGATGTGCATGAACTGGAAGAAGCCTGAACCGTACTGGCCCGTCGGCGTCCTCAACGCTAATCATTTGCGTAACGAATTCACCAGCTGCAAACAGGCTGCGAACCCATTGCCGCATGATCTCGTAAAGGCCAAGTTGTTGATTCGATCCAGCGTTATCGCACCACCAGGACCAGATGGCCTGCCGTCGCTCGGCGTACTCTTCGTCTTCACAGATAACTTGTAGGGTTGGAACACTGCTGCCTAGGCAAGACAGTGTGTAGGTCGAAACCATGCCTTGAATCAGGCTGTTTTCGCTGATTTCGTATTCACTGCGATTACGAAGATCAGTCAGATACGTGGCAAGATCGGCGTTGACTGGCTGGCCGCTGACATGACTCCAGTGGCCTTGGTTGACGCGGTCGATACGCGAGGCTTGCCATCTGCGAATGCGTTCGTGGGCATCCGGCAGTGAGCTATTTCCGTGGGCTTGCGGTTGAGATTCTACTTTTCCGCCAAGCCAGTTTCGGATTGTTCCGATGATGCTCATGTGTTACCAGTTGGTTGGCGGTCCCGGGCGTCGATCGACGATGTTGCGCACCTGTATGCCTGCCGTGGCGCTCTGCTGCTTTCGCAGATTGATGATGAATTGGTCAATGCCTTCCGGCGTCCACTCGGCCTTGCGTGATCCAGTCGTCTTCCCGGAACTACGCTCAACTCGCGGTAGAACGGCAATAAGACCCTGCGCGGCAACGGCATTTGTGATGGCAGTAGACAGATCGCCGATTACCACCGCGTCCGTTGCGGCGTCCATGAGATCGTTGAGTTTTGCGACTAGGTCAGTTGCCATAAGTGGCGGGGACGGGCTTCGATCCCGTGACCTCCAGCGTATGAGGCTGGCGAGCTACCTGACTGCTCCACCCCGCGTCACAAGACGAGCGCAATAAAAAAGGCCACGCGAGGATGCGGCCCCGCATGGCCCTTGTATTTGCGCTGGTGTCGGCTCGGTCAATTACTCCGCGCCGTCGTCTTATGCCCGTAAGCTACCAGATAAAATAGCCTCCGCAAGAATGAGTTTCCAATATCTGGAAACTCGTTTTGGTCAAGAAATGAAGAAAGCCGCCCGAAAGGCGGCTTAAACTGACGAGAAAGGCGTGATTCTATTTCTTCTTTCGCCTCCTCTTTGTATTCGAGGGTGCTGTCTTCTTTTTCTGTTCGCTTCCGCCCATCATGGCCAAGCCGATAAATGCCCCGATGCCAGCCAGCGGCCCGAGGACTACGCCAGTTGCGATTGCGGCGGCTGCCTTGCCGATGGCAACCGCCTCATCCATTGTGATCGGCTCGAATTGCGGAAGCGTCGGCGTCCAGAAAGACGACACGTGGGCCGGCTTCGATTCGCATTGCTTTGGGATCAATGCCTCCGGTGTAGCGACTTTGGAGCAGATAAGGGCAGCAGCGGGGCTGCTCGCCTCCTTCTGTGCTTCCTTCTCCTCTTTGGTTGGCTCGGCACATGAATCGATGTCCTCAACGGTTCGCCCGTAGGCGTCTTTTGTGTAGCCCACAACCCGGAACCAGCCAAGCGTGTTGTCGCGAAACGTTGCCCCGATCGGTAGTAGTTTAATGCGTTCCATTTTCAAGCTCCAATTTTTCTAACAGCAGCTTAGATTCGGTCATTGTTTGCTCAATGTCGTCTTGGTGGTCACGCAACGCACAAATCAGCGCTTCGTCGGCAATCTCGATGTTTTGCAAAAACTCGCCGATATTAGTTACCAAAGTGCATACATCGCGGTATGCCTCGATCAATTCCGAAACAGTAGAACTACTTGGCATTGCCATTTGTTAATCTCCAAAACCCCCACCGGCCAGCCATTACCGAAGCCGGAGCTATCGGGCATCGGCAACGTACAGTTACCACGCTGTTAGGCTGCCGGCGAGGGGTATGTGTTAGGCGTGTTGTTGAGCTGCGATAATGCCCGCAACAACACCATCATAATGGCATTGATTTACTTGACGCATCAAACCCCGAGAATCGAGCGTGACCGATGACTGGCCCCATTTTTCACTTACCCCGCTTTTTGCGTTTGGCTTCCTTGCGGATCAATTCCGTTTTCGGAACCTTGACCAGCTTGCGGGCTAGCTGGTCGAACGCCTTGAACCCCTTGGGCTTCTTCGCCTTGCTTACCATTTTAGTAATCCCTTCCAGTCATAAACTTCCAGAACCAATGAGAATCTGCAAAAGGATCGCGGGCGAGCGTCTCACGTCTATGCCGCTCTGCCTGCTCCATTGCCATAACTTCCGCGCGCCGTTTGTTGTAAATCGCAATGCACCTTCCTTCCGAATGATAATCCGGGTTGGTCGAACCGTGACACCGTGGACAAAGAGCGGCCATTTACTCAATCCCCATAAATCCGGCGTCCCCAATACCTGCCAGCTTACGGTATGTCAACCGTTTTCCGACGACTTGAGAGAGGGCCTATGCTGTGACTCGCTTCCGATTACCCGACCACAACTGCCCAACATATCCGCGCGACAGCCCGAAGCGTTTGGCTACTTCTTTTTGCGTGGCCATTCCTCGCAGGGCAAGAATGGCGTCGATTACATCCTGCCCGACCTTTGTTTTTCCGTGCCGATCCCCACTGGCCATCGTGCCGTGAGTCCGCTTGTCGGCGATATTCTCCAAGTGGGTTGCCCACCGCAGGTTGTCGGTCCAATCGTCGCCGCCGGAAAGGGCCCTATCCTGAAACTCGCCAACAATCTCGTGGTTGTGCGCCTTGCACCAGGCCCGGAGGTCGGCAATCTGCCGTTCGCACGAGTCGCAATCTTCGGCGTGGGGCCGTGGGCTGAATCGAGCGTAAAGAATGGCTTTCATGGCTCTGTTTTTTGCTCCGTTACTGGGCAGGCCCCGCAGGCGTCGTGAAGTTGTTCGATTAGGTCATTGATTTTGCCGCATGTGGTCATATCGACGTAATCGTGGTGCCGACCTTGATAGCACATTAGAGCGTCAGTGATCAGGTCGTGGGCCTTGCCGAGGTGTTCTCGAGCCTCGCAGAGTATTTTGTAGGGTTGAGTCATTGGAATAGATGTTCTGGTTCAGGTGTAGCCCCGGCGAAAGCCCGCGCCGGGGTGTGGTGAGAGGCCGGCGGGCGCGGCCACCAATTATGAACGGCTGTTAGGCGTCAATTACCACAATAGCCGCGTTAACGTTCGTACCACTTTCCTTGAACGATCCGGCCGGCAAGTCCTCCCAGTACGTTGCCTCTGCCATGAGTTTTTCGCGTTGCCTCGGTCCGTTGGCACAGATCGCCACAAGTCGGCCGCCCGGTTTGAGAAATTTGCGGGCGTGTTCGATGTGGGTGATGTCCTGTCCGTTGGCAAAAGGCGGATTCATTATGATTTTATCGAATACGCCAAGGTCGCCATTGCACAAAAGGAAGTCGCCCTGTTTTACCCTGCAATTGCAATGCCCTCGCCCGTAGTTGCTGCAGAGTTGTTCAGCTAACGCAGGGGCCAACTCCACAATCATCACTTCCGCCAAGTGATAATTACGCAACAGGGCCGATACAATGTTTCCGGTCCCTGCCGATGGCTCAAGTATCCTGTCCAATTCCGCCGGCGCTGCCAATTTGACCAACTTGTCGGCCAGTTCCTTCGGAGTGGGGAACAACTGTGGGGCGGATACGACAACAACCCCAGCTTGAAGGGCGTCTTTCATCTTGGCGAAGTCGCCTGACTCTTCCGTTTCCACTTTGGTACGGAACGCGGCGGATCGTGCGGCTTGTTTTTCAAGGCTGGGCAAGTCGCGTTCAATCGGGGGTAGCAACGGCGTAGGATCGGTAGTACCCTCCTGTTTCGGTGGGCGTTTTTCTTTTGCGTCAGTGATATAGACCAACACCGACCGATAACCGCCCTCCTTGCTGAAAAAGCCGCTCCGCACACGGTGGGCGTCCGCCGTGGCGGTTGCCTCGATGATCCGCGTCCCCTTGTAGTCGGCGTGCTTGTCGTTCCATTGGGCTTGCGTGATTTCGACGAAGCCATCGCCGGGATAGTTGCAGATTGGCGGCAATGATTTTGCCTTCTTGGCTGCCGTGGTCTGCTCGGCGGTCGGGGGACGATAGTCCTTGATTCGTTCTACGGCTACCACGCGCGGCCATTGGCGATTGTTCGTGCTGACGCTGGAAACTGCACCATTTGCCTTGTTGATTTTCAGGATGGTGAGCCACAACCCAGAAGCGAGAATCTGCCCACCTATCTGTAGATCAAAACCAGCCGCCGGAATGTCGCCTTGTTCTCCAAGCATTGCTTTTTCATATGACAGACGGTTTTCTAGGTGGGCAATCCATCTTTCGCAATAGGCAATGGTTCGGCGCAGGCATGGAACAAGAAGGGCGCGGGCTTGCTGGCCGTTGATGATCTTTCCATCCATCGCCGACCATAACGACATATCGCCTTCGTAGGTGCTGGCCGGCAGTTCTCGAGGGTATTTGTCCAGCGGAAAGCGAAAACTGTAGTGGGTGTATTCGTAATTCGCCAAGCAAAGAGCCTGCGCGTCGGTCAATGTGTCCTTGTCCCATGCCTTGAGGCTCGAAGCTGCCTGGTCTCGCTCTTTGGTGAACTTCCGCAGGTCGGATTCTAGCCCCTTGATTCTCCGATGTCGAACGGCTGGCAGTTCCTTGTATTTGGCGTGACAAAGAGCATTGGTCGCGCGGTCCTTCCAATATTTTGACAACTCCCAGCACTTAATCGCCTTTCTCATGCCGTTTTCAATCCGCTCGGCGTCCTTGCGGGCATGCCGTTCGGAGTGGTGGCCGACTAGAATAGGTTGGCCGAATGGGATATTGTCGGCGATTGCAGCGACCGCCACGCGGGCGTGGTCCGCATCTACTGCGCGGCGTTCACTCAATGTTTCCAGCCGATCGGCTTTTGCTTCTGCGCGTTCGACTAACGTTGTGTCTTCGTCCTCAATGTCGCCGGCCAATTCGATAAGTAAGTCTTCACGTGCTGGAGTCCACATTGGGGCCACGAATAGTTCTTGCTTCGGTGCCCATTTGAAACCGGTCGCCTTAACTCTGGCATAGGTTTCGGCGTCCAGCCGGCTTGTTGCATAGAGTCGTAGCTTGTTGTCTTCGGGTGAGTAGGTTGCCGTGTAGTCGTTCACCGTTTTTGCTCCTGTGTAGAGTGGGCTTGTTTCCGCAACAGCGCGGGCCGTCGGGCCTCGCGAGACCCTCGGAATCGGACTATTTAATCGTTTAGGTAGATCGCTCCTGAATCGTCGCACGACCATTCAACGCTCTCGATCTCGCCGTGATAGTCGGCCACGGCGATTTGTTCCATTCGATCCTCTTCTGGAATTGCTCTCAACAGAATCGGCGCATCGCAATCCAAGGAGTAGCGCCGGCCATCGGCAGCTACGATCGTTGCGCAGCCAGTGCCACGAACACCATTGATGGTTCCATTTTTTACGATTGCTACGGCTTCCAGAATAGTCATCTTTTCACGCCCGCTTTCGCGGGCGACTCCTAAAAGGGGCTTGGTGTTTCAATCAGGATTTTTGCATCCGGTTTCAATTCAATCCACCTCAACGCCATTATCCTCCATCCAGTGATCCAGCTTAGCTCGTGCGTCTTCGATCGTGCCTCCGGCCAAAATAATCTCCATCGCCTCATCGCCGGCCTTGGCCTTGGCCCAATGTGATGCGCCGGCGTAACTCTCCGCGGCAAGATACATCGCTGCTCGCGGATACCGGGCGGCCACCAATCGGCTTTCGGCCTTCGGTGCCCGCGGAGGATTCACGCCATCGTTATACTCATCACCCATCATCTGCGTGAATTGCCGCTGATATCGATCTTCATCGGCGCGGGCCGCCCGCAATTCCTCCAGCCCCTCGATTGCACACTCGCGAGCAATTTCTGCATCAAGGGCGGCTTCGTGTTTGGCCCAAAGCCCATCGAAGAAATCTCGTGCCGAGTTGCGGATCAGATAGCCAGCCCAAAAGAAATTACTGGGGTCGATGCCCTGTTTTCGCAGCCCAGGTAATGTTGGTTTCGGAATCGGCTGCGGCTTGCACACCGCGAATGATTTACGGCCTTTGGCGCCGATCAGATTTGCTTCGATTTCGCCATCATGGAAGCCGATCTCGATTCGATAATCGGTGCCATCTTGGAATTTCCGCTCGATGCTGATTGTTTCGCCACGCTCACTGCAAAAAGTGTTTTCCATTTGCCCCGCATGGCTCGGGGCGGTAGGTCCGGGAAGCTCGAAGGGGTGATTTTTCATTACTCGGCCCTCCCTTCGGCGAACAGCGGAGTAACAACACTGAACTCAGCGGCGTCAAGCCATCGCCCGTCCGCCATGATGTAGATAGGCTTGGCCATGCCATAATTGTGGCTCGGGCGAATCTCGGTAATGGTCGTACGCTCGTGACCATCAATCGTGACTCGATCCCCAACCGACGGCAACCGCAATGCTGATGCCCTGAAATATGGCAACGAGTCAACCGCAAAGCAGTCTTCCGGCAGGCTTGGCAGGTGGCGAGCGTTCGCTAGAATAGCTGAATCCATTTCAGACTCCTCTACAGTTTGGGGTGGCTAGGCCCGGTCGTCTGTCTCACCAGATTGCCGGGCTGTTTTTTCCGGTCCTCGTTCTCATCATCACTGTATGTATTATCGTCTTTTCGTTTCTTTTGTCAATAGATATTCGCGATAATTCTGCTATACATAAAGTGTTATGAGAAAAGAAGTTATGATGCGACTTTTGAGAATCGAGAAAGACCACGAATGCAGGCTATTTGCCGGCCGGTGTTTTGCTCTTTTTTAGCGGGCCCGATCGTCTTGGAATCAGAGAAAAGGCATCAACGGAATCGGCCAACAAAACGTGATGCCCAGCAATTCGCCGACTGGCGATGCGGCCAGATCGCGCCCATACCGAGACGCACTGGCGGGTTACGCCAAGCTGTTTTGCTGCCGCAGAAATGGAGATATAGCGTGTCATTGAAATAGCCTTTGTGTGGTTGCTCATATCATATCGGATTGCATTGCAATTGTCAATAGATCAATTGCGAAATGCACGCAACTCACCGCAGTCTGCCGGCTGTTTTCTTCGGGTCGGTTTTCATGCGGTTTTGGGGCGGTTTTCAAGGCGACGAATACCCCGCTGAATAGTGATGTATTGTGTAATGGTACACCACCCAAATTAGCGATGTGTATGCCATGTCCATACACCCAGCCGCCGGGGGATGCAATGAGGGATTTTGTTAGGTTCTCCTGAGCCAGGGACTGGCATGTGTTTCCGGGCCCCG
>Ga0172381_10001213_pt1 | contig 30883 bp, 50 predicted proteins | sample Leawel6488metaG_FD_119754 | JGI IMG/M metagenome (GOLD analysis project Ga0172381, IMG submission 119754) | Leachate microbial communities from a municipal landfill in Southern Ontario, Canada - Leachate well 64-88 metaG | ecosystem: Engineered > Solid waste > Landfill > Unclassified | place... | reverse complement strand
TGCTGGAATTGTAAACATGGTGGAAATCTAAAAATATTAAGAACTCTTTTGAGATCTATTAAATTTGAACATGGTATATTACTTACAGATAAATGTAAAAAAGAAATCAATGATAAGATAAATCCTTGGGATAATCGATGTGCTGTTGATGATATAATGCAAGCTGAAACCGGATTCGTTTGTGAAAAGTGGGAATACAATGATTGCGGATTTCAGGAGAAAGTATGAAACCAATTCTATACTCTAATAGGAGCTTTCTGGAAGATGAATACTTATCCGGTCCTTTTGACATTCATAGTTTATAATTATTAAAATATTCATTTCTGCTAATCCTGGCAGAAATTTATAATTCCCACTGCAAGGTTCGCCAAGCTTTGCAGAAATTATAGTTGGGTTTTTAGCTTAATTCACCCTACTCCCGATGTCTAAAAACCCAATATCTCTAATAATCCGATTCAATCTGTTGATTGAATCAAAATAGAGGTGTTAAATATGCCAGATGTCATAAGTCTATTGCATAGATTCGATGGCTGTTTATTTGAATCTATTCCTGTAGGAAATTACAGACTATCCATTCAAGGATCAAAAGGTCATAATTGCTATCCAAAAATAGACAATCTTTCGCCATATATGTATGATGAAATGGAAGTTACTGTTTATGAAAACAATGGATTAGCAACAATACCACCAGCTATATTATATGAATTAAAACATAAATGGGATGAATGGTATTTTAATAATCTAACTGTAAGAGAAATTCAATGGCTTTACGATAGTCTTTACTTGTATTCGAAACTTGAAATGCAAGAAATGATGTATAAATTGTTAGATGATGTAAATTCAGGAAGTATAGAATATGAAAAAGAATGTATTGATGTATGTGTATTATCACACCAAATAACAAATAAAGATGGAATATTTTTGAAAACCAATATAATTCGGAGAATGCTATTCAAACTATATGGAATGAGGTGATTTTAATGCAAAATGTAATAGTAATGAACAAGAACCAAATTAAAGAGTTCTTTGCACCGGCTCAGGTAAATCTTCCTGAGATTCATCATCTGTACGTGGCAGTGGATCACGAAAACAAGACAGCGAGATTTAGTGTTCAATTTGATTATCCAGGATATCATATACCAAATGTTATATACAGTGCATCAGAATCATATGGATATAGGGAATTTGCGATAGATACAGAAATAGAAATGCATAATCTTGTTTATCCTGAAGAAATGGAAGCCGAAAAAGAGGATTCTTATGAATTCGTCTTAGAATTCATGAAAAAGCACGATTTGTTGTATGAAAAAATTCAGAGATGGGAAAGTGGCGAATCTTACATAGGTGACGATCTCTCAGATTACTATGTGATCGTTAGCAAAAATAGAGACTCTGGCATCCTGGAAGAGAGCAATTGGGATTACGTCATCAAAACATTCGATGAAAAAGACATTCTAATAGCTCATTTTAATCATTGGGCGGTGGGTTGGGTAGAGCAAATATTGATTAAGGAAGATAACTATCTTGCATTGGAAAAAGCTGATGAAATGCTTGATATAGATGTTCCTTATTTGGATGAGGAAGATTATTATCAACGTATATCAGAAAGAGCTGGTGAGATTGAAGAGGATATGAAAAAAGATTTAAGAAATAAATTCATAGGAAATGGTCTTACTTATTCTGAAAAATCAGAGTATGCAAAACGTATGTGGGGTTTGGATCTAAAAGGAAACTACAAAGAAACAATACATGAATTATCAGAAAGAATGGCAGGAGAAGAATAAATGAAAATTAACATTTGGGATAACGGTGGTATAACATGTGATCGTTATACTGTTTTCATAGATAAATACATGTTTTTTATGTCAATATATCCGGATCGAGCGAATGAAGTAAATTCGTATGTAGGAGAATTTAGACATGGTATGGGCGAGTTTAATATAGAGTTTGATGCAGCGATGCACTGTATGTTGTTTATAAAAATAGATAAAATCCCAAAGACTTTAAAATATGCAATTCGACAGCGAATACTTCAAATAAGGCATGGTGAATAAATGGACGACTTTGATGAGATGATGGAAGTAGAAATGGAAGCAAGAAAACATTGGAATGAGGAGGATAATTAATATGACAGTATATCGTGGTTTTAATCTGGATGAATACGATAACCCTGAAAAAGTAAAAGCCCTGGTCAAGTATCTAAGGGAAAATGGCGATGATATAAACGGTATCGATGACAAGATAGAAGAGAATGATGATTATTATACAATTAATGAAAGAACTATACTATATGGTACATCTCCATCTAGATTAGTTGAGCTGATAAAAAAGTTCAAAGATCAATTGTCTAAGCCAGATGTAAGAAACATCAATAAATATTTAGAAAGTAAGTGTTATGGATACGAACCTATTAAAGAAAGTTATTATGCAGCTCTTAAATCAAGATTACCAGTAGATGAAGAACTAAAATCCGAATTTGTATACATTGAAAATATATTGTATCATTTATTGAGTAATCCAGATGATAAATTTATTCTATCAATTCAAGCAGCTTGGTTTGGTAAAGAGCTGGAATATAGGAGAACTAGCAGTAAAAATGACGGTGAGTATCGTGTACTAACCGATGACGAAGCAGATTCTGCGATGGAAGATTATGTAGATGAAGATCTATGGAAAATGGCAGTTGATGCAGATCAAACAACACAAGGATTCGATGATTGGAGAGCTGATGTAATAAACATGGATGGCCGGGGATCGTTGGCATCTTATGATAACGAAGAGCGGGAAATCGAGATCGATGGAGAGACATACTATATTTACAAGGTGAATTGATATGGAAGTTGAAATTAGGTTTAATGTGAAATTTATTGGAGAAATTTCAAATGTTTTAAATCAGGTAAAAAAACAAATATCAGAAGGAGAATTTTATCCAGAAAAGAACGAGAATGGATATTTAATTAACAAATATAACGATATAAGAATATACAATGAGCATGGTTTTACAATCGGACAGTTTAGGATCAGAGAGGGGCTAGAATGACCCTAAAAGCCGATATCCAAGCAATTTCTGAATAGTTTCCAGAGATGCCAATAAACGACATTAGAAGATTGAGAACCATTGCGTACCGGCTACAAGAGCTGAATACTGCTTATTGCAATCGAGATCTTACGAGCGGGGAAGAGAACAAAAAGGAAGTGCTGAGAAAGGATGTTGAGGAGATAGCCAAGAGAAACAATATTACGATAGAACTTCAATCAGATCCAAGAGGATTTCCGGTAAAAGTAATGGGTACAAAGCATTCGAATAGTTTTGTTGGAGAAGGTTGGGGATTGGGAATATGAAAAAGTTTATCATTCGTGTAACGTATGAGGAAGTTATTCAAGGAAAAGATGAAGAAGATGCTGAAGAAAATGCTAAAATGTATCTAAGACAGAGACTACAAAGTAATGTAAAATTAATAAGTGCCATTGCTATGCATGATGACAAATATCCCTGTGAATACGGTAAGCTAAACCGTACCTGCGACGGCACAAAATGCGAAGTATGCGAACGAGAAGATTGGTTACAGGCTATGAATGAAGATGCTTCGGATGAGAGACATGGACTGTTTGAGAGGGATTAAATGAATGTAGATGAACTTAGAAATATGATCGCTATGGTTGAGGTCATCAAGAGGTATGGTGACTTTGCATACGGAAATGATAGCCCGGAGGAAGTAGCAATCGAATGGGACGATTGGGATATCTCCCCGGAAAAAGCAGATGCTTGGTTATCTGCTAGATGCTTTACTCCAGAAGCAGCACATCAATTAGAAGATTATGATATTACTCCGGAGCAAGCTGGAAAAATAACAGAACAGGGAACAGGGGACTACAAAGATACAGTTGGATACAAAGTATCAAATGGTGATCTCACGATAGAAGATGCTATTGAAATAATCGAGGCGATGTAAATTGACAATGTACGATCCTAATAACCTGAAAAGAGCTGTTGTACTAATAGAAAGCGAAAACAAGAAATGTAATTGCGGTAGAGAATTACGAGTAATTGGCGTAAGAACATTGTCAGAAAGCTTATGTGAAGTGTCCTGTCACTGCGGGCAAGGAGGACATAACGAGTACAATTACACGATAAATATAAACGAACTTTAAACTAATTTTTTCTAACCAGAATCCTCCGCTGGACTTTACTACTATTCTTATTATTAAATCTGGCGCGGGCTGGTAATTAGGAGGAAATTAATTGACAAAATTGCTAGGATTTAATAAAAAAGAGCTGCTGGACATAATGCGTATTGCAGCTCTTTCGCTTCTGCATGACCAGGACGACGACAACCTGAAAGAGCTGGCACAGCCGGAAGAGTATAAAGATGATCTATACGAAAAGATATATGATTGGGTAGAGGATAATAAAGTGGTAGGGAGCTGATGATATGAAATCGCAAGAAGAAATCGCCACAATGTCCGATCGCGAAACACTGGATTACATCTTCCAGTTGGACGGATTTGAGAAAGTATAGGTGATAGAATTTAATCGAATACCTATGATAAATCCGGAGTTGGATTAATTAGTAAGGAATTGATAACATGAAATCCAATATACAAAAATTTGTTAGGATCGATCAAGATATGGAATCTGCCTTTGAGCGCAATTGTGCTCGCGAGTGTATTTGTTTTCAGAAAGGTACTCCAGAAGAAAATTTCCGGTGTTGGAAAACATTGGACCTAGAGTATGACGAACATGCGGTATGCTCGGAGCATACTGGATTTATTTCTGGTGCTCCCAGAGATCTGATATAAAATAGGATCAATATAAAATGATCTACGGAACCTATGAACCCGAAACATCATGTAAATTATATTACCAAAATAATTTATGTGATCTAGTGTTTGAACGAAATGGCTGTAATCGAATTTGCAGCAGAAAATCAGGAAGTATAATAAGGAGGGCTATTTATTGAGCTGGCCGAGGCAATATTAATTTATTCTCATGAATGCGTAGAAATAGATTTAAAAATATTAACACTGATGGAAGCTATGAAAGAGGTAGATGGAAATGAAAACAATAATCAATAGCAGCAATTTAATAGAGCACTATTTGAATATACAAGGATCAATTAAAAGTTATTTCAAGATTAATACACCATTTGCTGAGAAATTAATAAAAATGAGTATCGATGAAGCATATAAAACAATGAATGAATATATTTTCAGGTGATCTGAAATGAAAGAAATCTATATTTCGCTATCTCGCGAGGATGTACTAAGAAATTGGGAATGGGCTCATGATGAAGAGAACCAAGAAAACGGATCCAGGGAGATACATATTTTTCCAGCTCAATTAGCATTTTCAGAAAGAGGATCTAAAGATAATCCACAATATGAGAAATTCCAATTTGTTCAATTCGGAAATTCTTATGGTCCGGATTTTGATTATTCAAATATATCTATATACGGAATATATGATATGTTTGATGAAAATTATCCAGGTTTCGGTGATATTGATTTCAATTACAACGAAACCAGATACGAAGCAAGAAAAGAATTTGCAGAAACAAATAACATAGATTTTGAAGAAGTTGAAGAAAATCATTTGGATGAAAACTGGAAGTATTATCAAGAAGTGAATGATATTGAAGATGAATGGATTCAAAATCATGTTGGGTATAATCAAGATACTGCAAGAAGTGCAATGAAAAACGAACTTGTGGATGAAGAAAAGAGGATTATTTATAAAATTGTTTGGGGGGATTAGATATGGATACTGAAGAAGCCAGGACATTAACAAAAGATAAATTGAATTATTTAATATATAAAACCTGGAAAGAAACGCCAAAAGATCAAAGAGCTGTGCTAATCTTAAGTGCGGAAGATCCGGAAGGATTGGATACAGAAGGTGTTTATTTAGAAATTGTGGTATTGGATGATAATAATGCGGTTGTGAGAAATAGGTGGTTGAATTACGATGCAGATTATGTAACTGTACGAACTGATGATATTTACGACATTTTTCGTGCTTTGGTTGATCAAGTAGATGCTTTGGAGGTGAATTAGATATGTCATTTATAGATAAAGAAATTAAAATGAATTGTACAGTTACTATTTATATGGTATTAGATGCATTACTATATGGTAGTTTTTCAAGGGATGATATAAAAGATTTTATAATTGAATTGGATAGAAGAGTAGAAGATTTGGATTTTTCAATCGATCTAATAATTACTTTGATAAAAGAAGTTTCTCCAGACTGTGAAATAAGCGATTTTAATAAAATAAGAAATGCCATAAAAAATATAATTAAAGAAGGTAGATAATGCTCCCTGTAAAACAATGGGAAGAAAGAGCTGCAATATCTTTAATGCTTGCCGATGGGATTAAAAAATTACCTACTTTTCCTGGACCTGATATAAAGTCTTACGATTTATATAAATTTAATCCACGACTAAAAGAGCTGGCTACTTTGCTGGAGATGGATGCTAACAATTCTATCAGAATTGCTAAAGATATTGCTGGAAACGATGATGAACGAAGTAATCACTTTATTAACTTGAGGGTAAATGGTCGATAACTATGGTGTACTTAAGCGGATTTACACGACAAATAGACAAATATGTAAGAAAGGGATTGAAAATTGGATGGTTTTGTAAATTAAAAAAGAAACCAGCCAGATCAAAAGACTCTGGATTGACACCAGGAGATATGCGAGCAATGGCTGCTTGCGGCATACTAAAAATCATAAAAACAGTTAAATGTGTCCGGCTATGGGGTCCGGGAATTTATTATGACAATGCAGTGAAGCATTTGGAGGAAAATGGTAGCGATATTCAAAATTAAAGGAGAAATAAAATCTGTAGAGGATGATTTAGGTTTTTTCGTAGGCGATGATCACGGCCAATGGCCGGTTACTTGGGATAAACGAAGCACAGCTCTTTGCTGTGTGTGCCAGCAATGGCTCGAAACTGGAATATGTGAACACGTTGAACTGGTTCATAGGTGCATTAAAGAAGGGGAAAAGATTGAAATGCCTGAAGGTAAGAAGATGAAATTGAATGGCGGTAATGTGATAAGAGAGCGCGTTGGAGATAGGTTTGAGGTAATGACATGAGACAAGACGAAATTGATAATATGCGAAAACTTGCAAAAGAAATAGAGGAATATAGAAAAGTTGGAAATGTGAACATAAGCAACTTAAAAGAATATAATCAGGTAGTTGCTGATATATTGGTTATGTTTCCAAAATTAGTATATATTATTGACGTATTGCTACAAAAGTAGATTAAATCACCCGCAAGAAGGTCAGCTCTTTTTGTGGGCATCCATGCCGTTAAGTGTGCGCCGCATGAGAAAGGAATGGAGTATCGGTAATCAACTTACGGGGAGCACACCCCCACTTAATGTTATAGGATGTGATACAATGTCAAATACTAAAACAATAGAAGTTTCAGCGATGTATAATTGTATAAAGAATATAAAAGAGCCAAAAGCTGTATTAATAGCATTATCAAAACTTGAATCAGAAATGGGATGGCATGATTCTAAGGAAGTACGATTTTGGACATATGGAGTCTGGCTAATGAAAAATGGCAGCCCTGGGTGGTATGATTATTATGTAGCATTAAATAATACTATTAAAATAGTAAAAAATGGTGGTGTTCCATTTGAAATTCCGGACGAACCAAATGGCTGGATACCGCCAATTCCTTATCTCAATGGTGATAAACATGATTGAATGCAGTAATGAAGAACGATTGGCCAGAGAAAGCGTTATACGTAAGATAGGTAGACTGATAGAGGATTTGAATGATCTCCAAGTAAAAATTGAAATGTGTGATAATTTATTCGAAACTTATTTTCCAATTGGTATGAATAGTTTAGCTATCGAATACGGAAAATTGGTATTATTGAGTATGGGATATCTATGCCAACGAAATTCAAACGAGAAGAGTTAAAATCTATGACAATTAATCCACACTTTTTAGAAAAGATTTATGAAGAGCAATTGGTTCTGGCCAGTCACCGTAAAGAGCTGGCAAAATGGGAGGCAATAGTTCGAAACATGGATAGGGATATCAAAATCAGTTTGATGCGAGCAGATGATTTGGGAATTAGAGAGGAATTGAGTGAAGAGCGCGGTAAACTTGTTTTGAAGGTTGAATATAAAGAACAGGGTGGAAAACAAGTTAGAAGTAGGTTATGGGTGGCAAAGGGATGAGTTCAATAGATCCTAATGATCCATTTTGGAAAATTATTGCATATTTAAACGATAATAATATGCAACATGTTTCCAAAGTCTGGAAAACAGAAGTAGGATACATGGAGATTTATTTTGGTCGGCATGGTTGGGAACGTCATATGCTGGAAGTTAGTGAATGGCCAATTGAGGGTAAATCATGAATCGGGATGAATTTTTATCATATGTTTATTCACAATTAGTAGTTGATCCATCATTATTTTCAGATATTGTTTTAGTTTCGCAAAAAGCATTAATAGATAGAACAAAAATTGAATCCAGTTTAAGATCAGAAGCATGGATTGCGTTACTTGCTGCATATCCATATATTGGAAAAAGGAAAAAATTGAAAAAATCTGACACAGAATTAATCAATAGAATAGTATTAAAAGCATCAGAAGGTACGGAATTTGGAAAGAAACTAAGGGAGAAATTAAATAATGGATAGATCAAAACCATTACCAATTCATAGGTTTCCTTGTGATTGTAAAAAAGGAAATGAGTGTGGATTGATGGGCGGAAATTGTGTAGAAGGATGTCAATTATACAGGCATAAGGAGGATTAATATGCAATACGATGGAAAATTGTCGATTTCAAGAGTATCTAATTCACATAATAGTTATATATCAATTCAATTGCAAGATGCAAATGCATGTGTTCGTGTTGTTGATATTGAAGTACCAATAGAATTATTTGGTGACATTATTACAGGACTCGGTGCTCAACCAGTAAAGTTTGAAGCTGGTGATTTTAGCAAAATTGGTAAAACAATGGAGTTCAAAACCGAACAAGTTGTAGCAAATTATAAAAATTCGTTTAACAAATCGGAAGTAACAGAGGCATTAAAGAGTGTGATTCCGGCTTACGAAATTGATGGGTGGATAGCAGAAATAGAGTCGTCATTAAATAGACAAAAATCAACCGGAACTAACGAAGATGGACAAAACTATGTTAATGTTCACTTCAGGAGATGGATATGAGCGACGCATTTAATAATTTATGGTCCGGATGCAATCTAATCCGGGCCAAAAGTCCGGCTGATGCTCATACAAAGGCGTTGATCCACATATCCGAACACAGCTCTTTTGTAATAACCGAGCATGGACCAACATATGAGGTAATATTTTTAAATAGTGTAATACTTAATCCACGATCAAAGGAGATACCTAAATATACTGAATTTACTTCAGAAAACGCTATACAGGAGTATGCTAAAAAGGAAATTACCGGAGCAATAGTACCAAACGGTTTCCAGTATACATATGGTAAGGAAATCCATAATTGGGAGTTCGAGGACCAGGGCAAGATAAACCAAAGAGAAGCATGTATCGAACTGCTCAGGAACTTCAAAAATACCCGCCGCGCTACTATGCGACTTGGTAATCCTGGTATGCTCCAAAGCTCAGATCCTGCCTGCTGCTGTATTGTAGATTGGAAATATCGCGCAGAATGTTTGAACATGTTTCTGGTTTTTCGGTCCCATGATTATGGATCAGCCTACTATCCAAACATGCGAGGCTTCGCGATTTTGATGGAAGAAATAGCCAATGAATTAGATATGCCAGTAGGCATTATGGGCTGCACTAGTATGTCAGCGCACGTCTATAAAGGAGATTGGTGGAAACTTGACGCACTAAGATCTGATGATTTATAAACCATTGACCAAAACATATTTATAGTCAGAACATCATCTTCTTTTTGACCAAGGCATAGTTATATTGGAGGAGTAAAATTGACGAGTTTTGAAATACGTAAGTCATCTCTTGTACATGCTATCCGTGCGGCAAGAGCTGCAAGCGACATGGCCTGGATTTCTGCTAAAGAATCGGGTGTAGTAATTTCTAATAGTAACATGGAAAATACAGTTGCTGCAACCGTAAAAATGGTAGATTTGGATAATTATAAATATGATAAGAATGGAGTGCAACATATAATATCACTAGATGAATTTTCTAGAGTATTAGAAACTCTGAAAGGATCGAAATTTGAAATATCTATTGGAAACAATGTACTATGTATTGGATCAGTTGAAATACCATATTCCGAAGATCGATCTATTCCAATTCCACCGGATTTTGATAGTATTAGGCCACTGTTGCAAAAAGACATAATGTTTCCAACATCAATTTTGTTGGATTTTATTTCGAATACTATTTCAATGTGGAAAGATGGAGACAGAAGTTCAAGATTAGTTAAAATTTCAGCAGAATCTAAAAAGCTATCGTTTGAATATAAGCGCAATTGGGAAAATGAAAAAGATATAAGTTTAATAAGATTAGTTGATTTAGATAAAACGAACTTAGATATTATTACCACTTTCGATGCGGCACTTTTACTAAAAATGTCCAAATCTTTTCCAAACAAAAGCAAAATTAGTATGCGCTGGTATAAAGATCTGGTAGGAGAATTTGTTATTAATTTAGATGAAAATTGCTCAGTTATTGTTGATATTGCACAAATAACATTCGAGGAATGAATATGTCGAAACGTATATCGTGGGAGATCATGGCCGGTATAATCAATGCATCCAATGATGGTGTATTGAAATCTAGAATCGTAAATGCAATGGAAATTAATTTCAGGGATGCTAATAAATTCATAGATATTGGTATTAAAAAGAGCTGGCTACGTCGTGATGGGGATAAAATATTCTCAACCGAGGCTGGTAAGGAATTTGCGTTTAGAGTAGACTTTATTAAAGGCATGTGGGGAGAAGAATAAATGTCTGAATATGTAGATAAAATTATAACACAGCTCAAAGAAGCTGGTGTTCCGACAGAGAAGATTAATCAAGCTGAAATCGAGAAATCGTTTATCACAATGGTCAAGAATTTCCGAGTTCCTGAACAAGAGGCACTTCGAGGAGTACTAAATTCGTTCCTAAAGAAGAATGGTTTTGCACCTGCTAAGATTGCTATCAAGAATAGCGTATTGGTCAAGGTAAGCGATATTACCAAGCCTGAAGAATGGGTAGATCTTAAGGTAAAGGTCATGGAAATTTGGGATTCTGAAAACGAAAAGATATCTCAGGCCGGACTGGTAGGTGATGATACAGGATTCATTAAGTTCATTAAATGGGAAAAGTCGCAGCTTCCAAACATGGAAATTGGTAAGAACTACCTATTGAAGAATGTCATTTCTGATGTCTACAAAGGGAATTTCAGTATAAAGATGAACAAAACCAGTGTAATCGAAGAGATTACTGAAGAAATTGATGCAAAAGAAGTAATGGCTGACTTCATTGGAGCAGTAGTAGATATCCAGCAAGGATCCGGGCTAATTAAGAGATGTCCTGTATGTAAAAAGCCACTGGATAAAGGCGCTTGTAAAGAGCATGGCAAAGTTGAAGGGGTGTATGATCTTAGGATCAAGGCGGTACTGGATAATGGTTTGTCTATTCAAGAAGTGCTATTGAATAAGAACATGACAGAAAAGGTAACTGGAATTACAATAGATCAAGCCAAAACAATGGCAATGGAAGCTCTTGATGGGGCTATAGTATCTCAGGCATTCAAAAATATGCTAATTGGAGAATATATGATGGCTTCAGGTAGGAAGGTAGACCGTTATATTCTGGCAGAAGTATTTGACAGTCTGCCAGCTCTTTCCAGTGACGAAATTAATAACGCTCTAGCAGGAGTTGTTTAAAATGGCATTCGATAGATCAGTTGCATTGCGGGTTTTTGCTAATGAACTAAAGCATACCGAAGTAACTATGGATAAAGCAGCAGGAGATGATAAAGCACCCAATTTTGTACTGACTCCTACCGGAGCTAAGTGTAATCGTGTTTTAATCATGGGTACACTTACTGAAAAAGATGATATTGGAGCAGAAAATGAGTACTGGCGAGCCAGGATAGTTGATCCAACGGGAAATATTTTGGTATATGCTGGTATTTATAATCAAGATGCAATGGATTCTTTGGTAAAAATTGAACCTCCAAACTTTGTTGCTGTGATTGGTAAGCCGAGCATTTATGTTCCAGATGGTGAAGAATCCAGGCCAATTTTGACAGTAAGAGCTGAATACATTCGAGAGGTGTCTAAAGAAACTGTTGATCGGTGGTCAATTGAAACTGCGTTGCAAACAATTGATAGGTGCGAAGCTGAAACTCCTGAGAGAATGATGGCTATTGATAAGTATGGGGATCAATTGGATACTTATTCAAATATGGCTATTGAAGTGCTCAAAGAGCTGGCTGCTCCGAGTGAGGAAACACAAGAAGATACTGAAGAAATTGACTTGAGGTAATTAGAATGGTTAAGAAAATTCAGATTATTATAGAAACTAAGCCATATGTACCAAATCCAGATAACTATCCACCAAAATCATCGATTGATGATATGGCAAAAATCGATGTTGATCAAGGTACTGATGTTGTTGATATATTATTAGATGATGGATTTGAATTAACTTATAAAATTGTAGAAGAGGATGAGTAAAATGCGTTACGCAAATTTGGGTTATAAGGCAGCGGTATCGGCTTTTAATCATGATCAAGTAATGAGCACAGCGTTGGCAGCTCTTACTCAAGCGGAAAGAGCTGGTATGTCTTTTGAGATATGGGTCGATGATCCTAATAAAAGGGTTGTATGGCGCATAGGACATGAAACCGCAGAGAGTGAGAGGATATCAAGACTTGATAACGCAGTTGCCCAGGAAGATGATTACGAAGGAACCCTGCAATGGGCAGCTAGGAATAATGTGTTGTTTATTGAGGGATGAAATTGGAACCTAATTTTTTTAATTGTATCAACGAGTGGGGTGCAAACGATGCTGTAGTCAATACATTCGGATCAGCTCTTGCCGTGAAGCAAATTGGAGATCGAGTTCTTGAGATTTCTAAAGATGGAGAATTGCTGGGAAAAGTAATTGAAGTTCGAGATAATCCTGGAACATTTGAAATCGAGTGTGGTATTGGGAATATTACAAAAGCGATTGGACAAGTTTTGAAGAAATGCGGAGGGAAAATTGTTGAAGGAAATTCAGGAGATAATAGCAACATCGAAAAAAATGAGGAAAAAGTAAATGAACCCAAAATTGATGAAAAAGATAAAGAAAATAAAGGAAATTCAAAAAATGGAGATACAACAGAGTCAAATATTGAAGCACAACCCAAAGTTGCAAGTAAAGTAAACGAAGCTCCATCTGCAACCTTGCCAAGTAAGCCAGAATCGACTAAGGCCAAACCCAAGATAGATTCACCTAAGAAGGCTGAGAAAAGTGTACCTACGGTCACTACACGAAGTTCTGCTTCCGATGAGTTTGTTATTGAAGAAGCTGAGAGAAACCAGGCTTGGTTTAGAGGCGGTTTATCTGGTCCAAGTGGATCCGGTAAAACTATGTCAGCTCTCAGGATAGCAAAAGGACTTTGTGGACCCGAAGGAAAATGGTCAGATATCGTCCTTATTGATACAGAATCGCATTCAGGCAGTCTTTACGCAAATCATACAATTAAAAACAAAGATGGATCTACATCAAAAATAGGAAAATATCGTATAATTAATCTGGATGCTCCGTATTCACCAGAACGATATATGAGAGCAATACGAGCTGCATCAACTGCTGGTGCTAAAGTAATCGTGATCGACAGCCTGAGTCATGGATGGGTCAGTGAAGGCGGCATGTTAGACATCCAAGCGAAAGCGGCTGCTAAATCAGGAAATTCTTATACTGCTTGGAAAGATGTTACACCACTTCATGCTCGACTGGTAGATACAATGTTGAGCATCCCAGCTCATCTTATTGTCACGGTGCGATCTAAAACAGAATATGTACTAGAACAAAATGATCGTGGCAAGATGCAGCCCAAAGAGGTGGGCATGGCTCCAATATTCAGGGATGGTCTAAAGTATGAATTTACTACTTTCCTGGAGCTGTCTAATCGTGATAATATTGCGTCAGTTGGCAAAGATAGAACTGGTATTTGGGGAAGCAATGATTACTTCACCCCGGATGAATCTACTGGTGAGAAAATCTTAGCATGGCTGCAAAATAGTAATGAATAATGGATGCATAAGTTGCATCCATTTTATAGATTGTATACATACCATAGGAGATATATTATGAAACTAATGAAAAATATAGATCTTACGAACAAAGTTCAATCCATTTTAGGTGATGATGTTGATTATGCATATTCTACAAGATACAAAAACGATATTAACGACGATGGTTTATATCAAAATTATACTATAGAACCAAGTGATTCCAGGCCAGTTTTTGTAAAAATGAAAAATGGAAATATGTTTATAATTTGGGCCTCCGAGTGGGGAGGTATAACAAAAGTGGACAATGAAAATAATATACCAGCAAGTGGATAAAAGGAGGCATGTATATGGAATTTCCAATTCTATATAAAATTACAGCTAAAAAACAAATTCAAGTGTGGTGTATCAAAGCTGAAGGAAATTATCTTATCACCGAAGAAGGGTTGCTAGATAGTAAGATATCAGTACATAAGGTTCAAGTAATCGATAAGAAGCGATCTCCAACACTCGAAAAGCAAGCTGAGTTAATGGCAGCGAGCAAGTGGAATGACAAGAAAAAGAGCTATTGGGAAAGTATAGAAGAAGCAGAAAGAGCTGGCAACGATCTAGCGCAGGGCGGCTATGCTCCTATGCTCGCACATAATTGTCCACAAAATATTGATTTTAATAATTATTGGTTCATACAACCAAAGCTCGATGGTTTGCGCATGATCGCGCGTAAGATCGACGGTGAAGTGCAGCTCTTTTCCCGTAAGGGACTCCCTATCTATTCAGTACCACATATAAATCGATCCCTAAATAAAATCATGGAAGATGGAGAGATCTTTGATGGTGAGCTGTACCAGCATGGTAAGGATTTTAATGAGTCCTCTGGAAAAATAAGGGCTAAGGATCATGATACTTCAGATATCGATTATTGGGTGTACGATTTTCCCAGGATTCGGGGATTAACCGAGAAAGCACCTTACGAGCAAAGAGCCGCTGATTTAATTATGGAGCAGATGACAAGAGGTACAAATATCGTTATCACTCCTACATTCCGGGTAAACGATTTTGCAGAAATTAAAAAGTATCATGATCAAGTTGTAGAAGATGGGTTCGAAGGAGCTATACTTCGCAATCCCAGGATGCCTTACGAAAACAAGCGATCTAAGAACCTATTGAAATATAAAGAGTTTCAAGATAGTGAATTTGTTATTATTGGGTTTACCGAAGGTAATGGTTCTCTTGAAGGCGCTATTGGATCTTTTACGTGTGCAACACCGGAATGGAAAGTATTTCATGCTAAACTAAAAGCTCCTGTAGCAGAACTTAAGAGATTGTATCAGAATCCAACTGAGTTCTTGAATAAACATCTGACAGTTAAGTACCAGGGTTTGAGTGCCGATGGCATACCACGGTTTCCAATCGGAATGAAAATAAGGTGATTTTATGAATAAAGATCTATTACAACAAGCAAACGATGTTTTATTGGAAATTGAAACCTATGGATGTGATATATCAGGTGCTGGAAAATTGATTAAGTTATTGGTAGCTAAAATAAACGAACTTCAACTAGCTTTGATTGATTCAAGAGCCGAATATCTTAATACCCTAGATAAAAATCCAACATGCTCTGCATGGACACTCGATGAATTGTCACCAAAAGAACAAACTGAATTACGAAAGCAAGCTTGTAAAAGTTTGGAAATGGAAGAACCTCTAATATTATATGATTTAGAGCATAAGGATGATGAAATAAATAAACTTCGCGTAGCGAATATTATAAAGAATTTAAAATATATTAAATGGTTGGACAAGGAGCGCAAAAAGGAGTATGGAATGTCTCATAGACACGAACACGCACAATGGAAGAGAGAATGAGTATATTAATCGGTCCTACCTTAGCAGATAAAGTACTTGATCATTTACCATTTTCTGAAAATGGAGCTAAAACGATCAAGGCTTTAATGTCAGAAATTCCAGGAGAGAGGAGACAAGAGATCAACAGAGCTTGCCGAACTCTGCATAATTTTGGATTCGCGAAATGCCAGGCAACCCGTATCAAAAGTGGAAAGCAAATGAGACAGATTTATATTTGGTGGAGGACGGCATGAGTATAAATGAGAAAGAAATCGTTGAAGATTTGATGGAACAAATTAATGAACTAAAGGCTAGATTAGCATCTTCTGAACAAGAGGTACATCGATTAAACGATTGGATTTATGACCATACTTATCATACAACTACTGCTGGATAGGTACGTGTAACTATTCGCCAATTCTCTTTTTTCTTAACTACCAAAAATTACGTTTACCTAACTTCCCATTCTAGTACACTATGAAATGAATTATCGACAATTGCCTGTTATCGAATAATCAGTATCAGTGGAATCAATAATGAATTTTGATATCCATCGCGCAAACCCATACTTTTGCAGGTCGAACGCATATTTATAAAATTATCATGGCTTATATAGATGATTTTGATTCAATGTATGCAACTATCAAATGCATACATTATATAGATTATGAGTAAAATAAATGTAGCAATCGAAACCGAAGACAAAAATCGTCTTCGCGCATTTGGATGTGTCGGAGAACCTATCTCTGCTTGGCTTAATCGATGTTTATTATATGCAGAAGAATATCGAAAAGAGCATCCTTCTATTCCACCAAAAGATACCTAATTATGCAAGATATAGAATGCATACATGCTATATTGAGCATATCTATCAAGTACCCATCAAATGAGCATAACATGTATGCAACGCATATTCATTATACAACACATCCATGTCATAAAATTTAAATATAGTATAGTACAAATATGCAATGCATGACTAAACAGCAACGCTATACATCTATTAGGATTACTACACAGCTCAGAGATGAGCTAAATAAACGCGGACAAAGACGACAAAGTTATGAGGATATTATCAAAGAAGGTATGGGTATTTCATTCGCGAAGGAACCAAAACAAATTACAGTATACCAAATTAAGCTCAAACCTAAATCATCTAAAGCTGGCAAACCTCTGAAACCCAGGCTACAAAAGGATCCAGAAAAGATAGCTCATATTAAGAAGATATGGGATAGTGGAGAGCATCGTGCTACTTACATTGCTGCTGCTATTGGTTATTCTAGGCAAACTGTAGAAGCTCAACTCAAAAGGATGTTAGATAGCGGCACGATTAAATAGAATTAAATTCATTTCTTGAGCAGAATAGGGAGGCTAAGAAATGGAGAAGATAATGGAAGCCTCCGGGTTCGCGACCAAGCTACCGGAGGGCACCGCAGTACAAACGATAAATAGAACTTTTGAGGATAAAAATGTTTCCATCCATAAAGGAAGAGCACCAGAACTTTCTATAGAACAGCAGCTCTTACAGCTTCGATCAACTGTTTTACGCCTAGAAAAAGAGCTGGCAATGATTAAGGCTGATCTCAAAGACAAAGCTCGCGACGTAGAAGAACTTTGGACCAATTCTGATTTACTTTTTGCAAATGATCGAAGGTTAGTCGATAGACTCCAATCGACGCAGCTAGCTCTTTCTCCAGGCCAGAAAATGCAAAATAGAGTAGAGCGCATAGCTGCCCGTCTGAAAGCTCAGGGTAACACATGGCTCGCGAAGAGAGATCTTCATGGATGGCTAGGGCTTAAGAGCCGTCAACTGGCGCATGTAGTCTATCGTTTATGTATAATTGATAAGAGGTTTGTAGCCAAAAAAGAAGGTAAATATGTCTACCTTAGACTTAGACCGCTAACAGGAAGTTAAATTTTACATTGACTATCTGAGGAGGTTAGACATAGACCCGAAAAATCCTGACTTTGGTAGACCCGTAGAAGGGTAGTATTGCATAGCGGTTAGCTATACGTGTGCTTTTGGATCAGTCTTTTGGATCAATTAAAAGCCAGCTCTTTTGTACCGAGCTGGATGTAAAAGTAAAATTTTACATCTCCTTCGAGAACATCGATGTACCATGATAATCAACATGCCTTATTGCAAACCAGCGAAAACTATTTATTCATTGATGTAATGCTTTATTAGGTAGTGATTTGTCATGAGCGATAAGGAAATTCGGAATTTTGAGCTGCGAGATGCAGATGGAAATGTATGTGGCGTTTATAAAGGTAAATCTCCAAGACAAGCTGCTTTAAAGGCTGCAAATGCTGACTATAAGGAATTCAGTCTCAGGGAGAAAGGTACCAAGAAGCTTCATTTGTTCACCGGAGAGAGAAAGCAGGTTCCTAAGCCAGCTAATGCTCCAGAATGGATGCGGGACCAGATCTGGAAGCCCAATGTAAAGAAGCTCGGAATACAGAAGCTGTAGGTGATATAATGACAGAAGATGAAGAATTCGAAGTAGAAGAAACTAATAATGAAGTTGAACCCATAGAAATTGTACTCATATCCAGGATCAAGAATCTTCAGAAAACCGAAGAATATCAGACAGGCGGTACTGGATTTAAGGTTAAGACCGGATTGCTTAAGAAAGAAGCAACCGAGCGTGGGGTTCCACCGATATCTCTTAACTTGACCCTCAATAATCGCTCAGACTTTGAGCAGGTATTTGAGGGTATTGGACCTAGTGGATTGTTTGAGATAAAGATTACTCCATTGGCGGAGTAATATATTTTAAGAGGTAATTATGAAAGTTTTAAAACCATTTAAAATTGGAGATCGGTTAGTTCCCATAGGAGATCTAACAATTTGCCAATTTATGTTTCTTTGTGATAGAAATGAATTAAGAAATCTAATAGAAAAGGGTTATTTGGAAGCAATTGAAAAGAAAGAGATAGTTAATGATAAAATAACTTTGCTATAGGAGTGATAATACTATGGAACAATGTGAAAATTGCAAGAAATTGGAATCCGAATTAGCGAATCTTAAACACGCTCTTAAAATAAATAACACAGAACTAGAAAATGTTAAAAATGCAATTTATTCAGAAAAGATGATAAATCTAGAAAATGAAGATCGACATCGCATAGTAAGCTTGATACGGTTTGGTTTCGATCTTTCAGAACATGATAAGAAAATGGCTGAATATTATTCAATTAATCTATCTGAAATTATGCCATATGACATTATTCCACCAAGAGCAACAAAGGAAATTTCACAACAATTAGAATCTTGTTTAAAAGAAAATTTCGAGTTAGAGAAGAAATTAAAAATTTCTGATCATAGACTAAAAATGATAGAAATTGAATTAAATACGGCAAAAGAAGCAATTGAATCATATAGAAGTGAAATAAAGAATCTTAAGTAACATTTTTATTCCATCACACCCTTTTTTAAGTTATGACCTTAACTGACACTCGCATGAAAGAGCTGGCTGCTTTGTACGGAAACCTCGGAGAAGTAGACGAGTTATCCGCACTGAGAGCCGCAAATGATGATATTTCCGGATCCAAGACACTCAATAAAGAAGATATTGCCTGGCTCCAGGGTAGCGTAGGCTGGACTATTCCAGTTACAGATTCATCAGCAAATGCAAATTCATTTTATAGAGTAACCTCAATAGTAGACGGAGATACGATTCACAGCCAGCCTTGCAGCTCTTTGATCAATGGTGTCTGCTCAATTCAATCTGGCCTGGGTAATCGATATCGTTTATACCACGTTTCAGCAGCTCCTTTTGAATGGACAGATGGACAACTTGCGGCTACATGGCTCGGAAACCAAATACCAATAGGCACGATAATCTCAATGGATAATAAAGGTCAGGACTCGTATGGTCGTGATACAGTCATTATCTATCGCGATGGCATCAACATTAACCAGCTCATGATTCAGAGCGGTTTAGCGAAGTCCTGGGACGCTACAGATAGTAATGCATCCTCGACGGACGCGGTTCGAATACCAATTTCAACTGAAGTAATTCCAACTACAGTTACTGCTGGTAAATCAATATTATATAAGTATAATATTAAAAATAATAAAACCGTAGCTGCAAAATATTGGCTTGGAATTGAGCTTACCAATTCAGCAGGTGCTACTTATACTTATACCGGAAATAAGCAATATGGAAAAACAATATCAGCAGGTGCTACTGCTTTACTAACTGCTATTGTACCAGCTCAAACTGTAGTATCAGGAACAGTAACGGTTAGACCAATAATAAATAAGGTCTGATAGAGCTAACAAGCTCTATCCTCCTATTGGACAAATTTTAGCAATGGTTACTCCGGTAGTAGTATCCCCGGTGAGCTGTCCATACAAGAAATTGAAATCATCTTTATAGACAGTATTCGGTACCACGCTAGGTTGAGGATCCAGGGTTTCATACAAGGCCAATGCCAGATCGTCCCATCCCTTGTAGAGGTAGAAAATCCACATTACATGATCTGAAGTAAGTGCATTTACCCCGCCAATGTCTCTAAGCATCGCGCATACATCATGATCCGAAGAGCTGGCGGGCGTCGTAGTGGTGCTAGTCGTATCTTTATATAGAGTCACCGATAAATTACGATATCCGCTACTGTAGATAACTACCCCGGCCATTGTACGACTCTTGTATCCTGTTTTTGAGATTACAATATCATAAGTTCCTGCATTCATCGGTATTTTTTCATCTGTCTTGCCAACTACAGCTCCTCCGATAGTGATATCTGCCTGCAATCCTCCTGCGTCTATGAATAGTCCAGTTTCTGATGCAGTTTTTGTACTACTGCTACTGGATTTAGAATATGATGATCCACCAGATGATGATTTTTTGGTAGTACTCGATTTACCACAGTTATAAGTACATGTCCAATTACTAGAATCTGCTAAAAAAGTTGCAGAATCTTTTCCACCAGAACTAAGCCATGTTGCATATTTTCCAGTATCTAATGTGTACTCAGCACCACCAGAATCTTTCTTTTTTTGATCAATATCATACTGGCCAGTAGTTGGATTGAGTATTTTACCAGCTTTAATAATATTTTCTGTATGCGGATATCCAGTATCATCTATCCAAGATATTGTATCTCCTGATGCAGTTATTTTGAAATTTGCAGGATTGTTTTGTCTAGCTGTAAATACAGCAGCTTTATCTGCTGGTAAATATTGCTCAATTCTGGCATTTTCATTAATTAATCCATCAGTTTTATATTTAGCAAGTTTAGAGGCAAGAGCAACTGGATCATCACTCACCGATGCTAAATCAATTTTAACTGCTTTATTTATAGCCTCGTCTGGAAACAGAGCTTGAATTTCCGCAGAAGTTATATCTGGATAAGCTAATTTAAGTTTTGCAATATCAAGAGCACCGTCTGCATTAACAAATACAGAACGCCATGCTATAGCATCCTGCGGCTGCGTTCCTCCATATGTTGAATATTTTAATAATGCATCTGATTTTGTTGGTGCTACTGTCATCGCTGCTTTTTGATCTAGACTTAACTTAGTTGAATCTATTCCTGAAAGAGCTGTATTTGTTGTTTGGGCAGTATCATCTACTTTTAAAACATCGTTTAAAGCAGTGGTGTATGCTTGCTGCGCGAGTTCTGATTTTGCGCCTCCCTTAACTAGCATATCGTAAGCATTAGTAAATTCTTTAGTAAGTGTATCTTTTGCGCCCTCATTTCCAGCAGCTATCATGTGGCCCATACCAACTTGCACCGCAAGAGTCGGATCTGTTATACCAAGACCCTGAGCAATTAAATTGTTAGGTCCAATGCTACCATCAGCTTGCATATCATAAATACGCCGTACTACATCACCATCCAAGAAACCAATAGTTTCAGGATGAGCTGCCCAATAAGCAGGACGTTCTGATTCTGGACGCATATGGCCAAAGCAACCTACTCCAAATGTACAACCTGAAGTATCTGCAACCCACAAACCACCATTTATACCTTTGGAAATTTTATCCTGCATTAGTCCAGGTACAACTTCTTCATTGTACCACTTGAAACCCCATGCTGAAGGGAACAAAACTTTTCCAAATGGCACATTTTCTAAAACCCAATCCAATGGTCCAAGAATTGTATTCACACTTTCCATAGCTGGAATACCCTTTTCTTCTAAAAACTGCATGTATTGATCAAGAGGTGTATTCCATCCGGTCATCTGAATTATTGACTGAAATCCTTCTTCAACTGCGAAATAAGCAAACATCGCACCGTTCGCTACCATCCAAATTTTAAAAGTAGTTTTAGCTGCACCCCATGTAGTAGAAACTGGATTTGTAAAAAGTTCTTTAGCAAATCCTGTCATACCTACCGAAGTTCCGTGAAGCAAATTATTGAATGCAGTACGTCCAAGAGTATCTTGAATTTCTCCTAATCTAACGATATCTTCACTAGTATATGTTCTATGTGTATATAATCCATCAATAAATTTCTGGTTATCTTTACTCAATTTAGCATAGCTGGGAGATTTTTTAATGTCAGAAATTATTGTATCCTGAGCTACTTTTTGATATTGCACTGCAATTTCTGGATTTATATCATAAACTTTATTAAAAATATCATCTGCTGCCAGAGGATCTCTGAGATAGTCTTTTACATTTTTATCAGTTAATAAATCTCTAAGTTCTTGAGATCTAGTTGGAGAACCAGATTCGATTATACTGTTCAACTTAATTTTTCCAACATCAGCAGAATCAGCAGCTCCTTTGTAGCTGTCGATAGATGATTCAATTCTATCTAATTTTGAAAATTCAGCAGGCTGTGCAGCTCTGGTACTTGCACGATTCACTAAATCTTTATCAGCATTAGACAACTTATTCATTATTGAAGAATCATCTTTAATCTTTTTTGAAAATCCATAATAATGAGACTCCATAATTTTATCTGCATATGTAGAATCTGCTGTTTTTGATCCAACTATAGAAGCTAAATCTTGAGCATCTTCACGAGTAGTAGATTCTATATAATTTTGAAAATCTTTACTATCTGCTAATGATGTATTAATAAGATCTTTCCTTGTATTAATATCGACTCCTTCTAAAGAACTAATTAATTCATCTTTTGTTTTTATAGAATCTGCAATATCACTAACTATAGTTTTCTTCTCATCTACTAATGCGTAATAATTTACCTTTGCAGCATCCGCATTAGCTTTTGTAGCAGATATTAAATTTTTATCTCCACCTTTTACAGCTTCATTATATTTCGATGCAGTTTCTGTCATATTATTAGCAGCTTCTGAAATCTTAGAAGTTGATTTATCTACTTTAGTTACTGGAACTTCTACTTTCGGTAACTCAACCTGGTTATTTCCAATAGGAATTTCGTCAGGTATATCGGATACCTGTGTTTCCCCTTTCATCCTACTGAGTAAAGTTCTATCAGCATCCCTCTGCTTTGTAAGATCATCCAATTTTTTCATAGCTTCATCAAGCCTGGATGCTATATTATCGCAGTCAGCCATTTCAAGCACATCCTACTTTACGCATACCTGCAAACTCTTCATCGATGGTCCTTATCACGTTTCTCAGCTCTTCTATCGCGGTATCAAATTGAATCAATTTCTCCTCCTGAACCTTAATTGCAGTATCACGCATTGCAGTCAATGTAGATTTCATTTCATCAGGCGCTATCGAAAGCATTTTATTATATAATTTTGGATTTCTTACTAAACTAGCTGTATCCAATCCATCCAATTGTGTAATTGTTTTTGAATCCAGTTTATTAACTGTTGTTTCCATATTTATATCAAATGGATCTAACTCATGTTGCCCAGCATCTACAAACTTAGATCTAACTTCTTTAATCGCAAGCGATGCTTCGCTTGCAGACGACGTAATATATTTACCATTTGGACCTTTAACTATATACCCATTTAAGAGTTGACCATTTTCATTAAACGAGCCAGCTCTTGCTTCGTAACCTGGAATAATATCTACTGATTCTGGTTTTCCAGATGCAGTATCAAACTGTTGTTTAATATAATTATATCCTTTTTCAGTATGCATCTCTGGAACGCCTTTGGTATTCATCAAGGCATCTATATCCATATCTAAAGCATCATCAGCTAACTTACTTATTCTGCCACCAGCAGCATGAGCGTCTGAAAGAGCTGTAGTTTTTTCAGAGGCTGATAGTATTCTTTCTTGCGTATTAAATACAGCAGTTTTAACAGATTTTGGAATACCTGATAGTACATTGTATCTATCTGTCAATGCATCCATTGCATATTTTTGTTTGTATTCAAGCAAATATCTAGTTCTAATATCATCTAATCCTAATGAAGTAACCTGTTCTCCCGTCAACTTTTCTACTTTTGCATTTGCTCTATTTGCAAGAAGTTCTATTCTCTCATAACTTATATCTGGATCACTAAATGTTCTGAATAATGCCCTGGCTTCATCTACATCACCATTGGCAAATTTATCCAAAGCCAATTCAAAGTTCGGACCCCGGCCAACGCCATCACTAGAACCCAAGCTTAAAGAGCTGGCAGCTTCGTGATAGAGCTTTTCAGCATCGTAAGCATCTGGATATTTTGTTGCATCTGATTTTATAGATTTCCAAAGACCAGAAACATTGTTTTCAGATATTGTATTATATTGCTTATATGGATTGGCTTGATGGTTAAGAGCAGCATCCAAGGTTCGCTTTCCATTTTCATCTAGCGATTGATAAGTCTTGGTCTGGCGCATCTTCTCAGCCAGAGATTCACCGCGTTTCGCGTACATCGCGGGCAGCTCTTCCTTGGAGTACATAGACATCATTCCAGAGTTGTCCAGATCAGCCAAATTGATGATTGGTTCCTTGGAAGATGATTCTGTAACCAACTTGGTTATTTGTGCGTTATCCGGGACTACAGAGGGTTCTGTTTTGATCTCAGTGTATCCTAATTTAGCTGACTCTTTTAATTCATCAGCATCCTTCTGGAGCAATACCTGAGCTTGGTTCATCCTGGATTTAACATCATCTGGCATCGTGGCTACAAGAGCATCCCAATTTGCCATTTCCTTAGCAGATAGTGTATTTAATGACTCTCCGGCCTTACCAGATTTTTCAGTTAATAGATTTTTAAACACCTTATTAGTTAGTGCTTTATCGCTACTTTTTAGATTTTTATAGAAATCTGTATTTCTAACGTAGGTAGCAAGAGCCGTTTCTATGCCATCGAGGGTACTTGTCTTGAATGCTACTCTAGTATCGGCTGCATAAGTATAAGCCAGTATCCTACCCATTGGGGTATTTCCAACCAGATTCATCATTACAGTAGCTGTATCATCAGTACCAGAACTAAATGATGGGATCAATGCTCTTACTTTTTCAATTGCAGTAACTGCAACACCATAGATCTTTTTGGTTGCTGCTGAAAATTTACTATATATAGTCTTGAATAATGCAGTAGATACTGCATCGTACTTACCCCATCCTTCGTGATAAGCAAGTGCGCTTTCAACTGCTTTTAGTTCATCTGTAGAAAGAGCTGTGATGTCTGTAGTCGCCTTCAGCTCTTCTATCGCCTTTTGAGCATTACTATTCCATATCACTGCCTCTTTATCAGCAGATAATTTTAATGTTGATGGATCTGCAATATCCAGTTGATCTGAAATTGCAGCTAAATCAGTAACACTAGCTTCGTTCAAATTCGATGGTAGAGATTCTATAACTTCATCGGCTGTAGTTGAAACTGTCGTTGAAGAGCTGACGGGTGTTGTATAATACGTAGATTGTTCTGCATATTGAGCTTGCGCCGCTGCTTTCGCATTAGCAGTTGCTAATGCTTCAGCATCTGCTAAATCTTGAGCATTTTGCGCGGCTTTGGCGGCCTGAGCAGCATCATAATCAGCAAGCTTGATCCAGCTCTTTGCTGAGTTATCGTATGCCTGAATTGTGCCATCTGTTAGCTGCCTAACGTAAACTCCACGATCTTCATTAAATGAAGTAGGATATTCAGTTACTGGAGTTTCGTCAATTGGTGTTGTACTACCTCCATAATATAATTCATCATATTCTGCTACTGGCATATAGTTTCCAGTTTTTTTGTCTAATATATACCACTCGCCATTAACTTGCATTGCTTTTGTACCACGTTGGGCATCATCTACTATAGTAGATACTGGTCCTGTTGCTACTGGAGTTGATGTAGTTCCACTAGATGAATACCCACTAGATCCAGAATCATAACCTCCGCCTACTCCGGTTGGCTGATGAGTAAAATCTGCTGGTATTTCATCAGTAACTTCAGTAGTAGATTTTCCAACGGTTTCAGAGGCTTTTGCAGTAGTAGTTGCAGTATCAAGAGCTGTATATTTTCCAGCCTCGACGTTGGCCATAGCTTCTTCACCAGTTTTACCAATGGCTTGTACCTTATTTCCGAAAGAATCTTCAACTTTATATAAATCATCACCAATTTTTGTTGCTTTTAATTCAAAATTTTCCATCATATTTTTTACGACAGATGGTTTAGTTTCTGGCATCATACTTTTTATAATTGGCGTATCAGAGACTTTTGCAACAGATGACTCCACTATAGCAGATGTTTTTGCTACGGAAGTATCAATTTTCTTGGTAGAAGTTGTCCACGGTACTTCAATAATTTCATTTGCTACCTTATTTGATGCTTTATATGCACTAGCAGCATCAGTAATTTTTACTCCATTTACTGTATCTCCTTTTTTAAATTCACCAAGTTCTTTTCCAGAATCATCAAGAACTTTATATAACGTTGCTCCACCAGATGTAATTTCTTTAATTGCTGCTTTTCCAATAACAGATTTACCAGCTACAATACCGGATAACTTGGATACTCCTTTAACAGCAGTTTCAGGTACTGCAAGTATAATAGAAGCAGCAACTGGCATACCTTCAGAACCAACAATGAGGTACTCATTTACTGCACTAGCAACCATATCTTTTTTATAACTTGTACTAGATTTAGTTACACTGGTGTCCGCTCCATATTTAGTATTGACACTAGCAACAGTTTGTTCTCCTAATATAGATTCAAGTTGCCATTTTAATCCAATATCCTGAGACATTTCAGCAATTGCTTTTGGATTAGCAGCAGCTATTTTTTTAATTGTTGCAGCATCGCCATATTTTATCAAGAAACTTAATTTTTCGCCCCTGTTTAGATTGTTATCTGAAGTAACTACCTCAGAAGGCAATTTTCCGCTCAAAAGAGCCGATGTTGTCTTATCAATAAATTCTTTACCCTCTCCCCTGGCTTCAAGAGTACCATAAGTCAGAGCATTCATTGGTATATCCCAATTAACTGTTCCTCTGGATATAATAGCAATTGCACCAAATGGATTTGACGGATCTACATCAATTATACGTGGTTTTCCAGATGTACCAGCTACATCAATACCTGTAATTGCAATCCATTTTTTATTTAGAAGTCTATCTTTCATAGACACTCCGGCTCCAGATGCTATTTTTTCTGATATATATTCAGCTATTCCAGGTGAAACATAATATTCTTCTTTCTTAACTGAACTGGCAGAATCTACTTTTCCACTAAAACTATTATATAATTCTTCTCCTGTTATTCCAGTAGCCTTTTCTCCATTAATAATTGCTGAATATATCGCAGTTGGCTCTACTCTGATATTATTTCCAGATTTATCTTTCAGATTTGCAGATTTTGCCGCATTGTAAACAGGATTCACATATCCAATACCAGATACATATGAGTAATTTAATGGGTTTTCAATCTTGAAAGTTGTTTTTGTAGCAGCAACCGCATTTTTTGCAACTTGTTCTTGAGTTAATCCAGATAGCAATCCATATGGATCTATTGTAGACATAATTGATTTCAAAGTTGATTTCGTTGTTTCAGAAGCAGTACTAACTTTCTTCGGCACTGACCAAGTACCAGTTTTCGTATCATAAACCTTACCTTCTTTGGTTAATTGATCATAAGTAGCTTGCGATACTCCGCCAGGAAGAGAAGTTTTTTTAGAACTAGAAGTCGTTGTAGTTTTCTTATTGTCATCATCACTTTCATCCTCAGATGAACTTTTAACTGGTTTAGTATTGGATGAACTAGATGAAGAAGTTACACGATCTTTCAAACTTGCTTTATCAACAGTTTCAGATTTTACATCTTTACTAAGTGATTCAGAAACTGATTTTCCACCAACAATATCACTTATTATACTAGATGGTGTTGAAACTGATTGAACTACTAACTTTTGAGATAATTCTGGTGGAGAAATATTTTTTAATGATTCTGATTCTGCTACAATTTTTGATACTGTAGTTTTGATTGCTGGAGATAATACTGGAGCAGTAGCTACTGTAATATTTTTTGGCAATACTTCTGCATTCTGGTTAGACACATTTATAATATTAGAAACAGAAGTTTTAATCGCTGGAGATAATATCGGAGTAGTTGCTACAGTAACATTAGGAATCGATACAGTATTTGCTTGTTTTTTAGTAGCCTGAATTTCGGATACTGATTTATTTAATGATGGAGATAATATAGAAGAAGTTTTAACCACAGGTACGGTTGGAACCGATATCTTGGGTGTAGATACTACGGATTTCAATGGAGTTACGGTAGAAACTTTTTGAGTAGTAGCAGGAGTTACTGATTTTATACCAGTGCTCCCACCAATTTTAACTGTTGTTGGAGTAGAACCACCAATTTTATAAACCATGAATAAAACTTGTAGTTCTTAATATTAAGGGTTTGCTTATCCAATTGTACTTAAATCTTGATACGGTCTACCAGAAATAGTATTTTCTAGCTCTTTTCCAGCTTGGTTAGATCTCATATATTGTAAAGCATATTCAGGGTCTACATTATACTTTTGAATATATGCATCTTTGGACATAATATCGCCCTTTGCATCTACATAGTTTGGACCAATTCTACCAGATGGCATTGTCCACTCAAAGCTAGTTGGCTGCGGCCCCACAAGCTCTTCTCCTCCGTAAACTGAATTGTCTACTAATGGATAGGCTTGAGATGCTGGATGTTCCCAAGATTGATATGATGCAGTTGAAATTGGATTCTGTATTGTATTTTGTGGAGTGACAATTGTACTCAATTGCGCGGATTTCTGGCCAGTCGTAGCCAGCTCTTTAGCAGCTTGTCCAGTTCTCATATACCACAAAGCATAATCAGGATCTACGTTATATTTCTGAACATATGCGTCCTTAGACATTATATTTCCCTGAGCATCTACATAATTAGGGCCAACTTTTCCTGCTGGCATAGTCCACTCGAAACTCGTTGGTTGAGGTCCTACTAATTCTTCTCCACCATAAACCGAATTATCATAAAGTGGATACGCTTGAGAAGCAGGATGTTCAACTGCTACTGCATTCTGTTGCATATTCATTGAAATAGGACTTGCGATTTTTGATATACTACTTTTAACTGGTATTGATTTTAAATTTGCTTGACTTGTATATTTATTAAAATCTGATATAGCTTTATCAGAAAATGTTATTTTATCGGTATCTTTTCTTTCTGAGTATTTTGCAATATCAGCAGCAGATTTAATACTTCCTTCAAGCAATGGCACACTAGAATCAAATGTTGCTTTTGGAGTTACTGATTGAATTACCAATTTTTCTTCTGGTTTTGGAATTGATGCTACTATATTAGAAACATTATTAATAATATTAGAAACTTCTGTTTTAATTGATGGGGATAATATTGGAGTAGTTGCAACTGTAATATTTGGAATTGATACAGTATTCACTTGTTTAACAGTAGCGACATTTTCAACAACGGTTTTATTTAATGATGGGGTCAATATTGGAGTAGTGGCTACTGTGATACTTTTTGGAACAACAGTTGCATTTTGATTTGAAACATTTATAATATTAGAAACTGCTTTGTTAACCGATGGAGATAATATCGGGGTCGTTGCAACTTTAATAGCTTTTGGAACAACCGATACATTAGAATTACTTGCAGCTACTGTTGCCTTAATTGACGGAGATAATACCGAAGAAGTAACTTTTGGAGTAGAAACAACCGGAGTAGATTTAACTGTAGATACTGGATTAGAATAACTAACTGGCGCAGATGTTTTTGGAGCCGAATAGCTTACTGGTGCAGTTGTCTTAATACCAGTACTTCCACCTATTTTTACTGTTGCTGGTGTAGAACCTCCGATCTTATAGACCATAACTAAAACTTGTGGTCCATGATATTAAGAGTTTCCTCGTAGCAAACTATATTATCAACAGAAGTATAATATCTTATCATGGCCACTTTACTTTCACAAGCAATTGATTTAGCACAAGATGCCAGGACGCAAACGTGGCAGCTACGCATAGCGATCCAGGACATTGAATCTGCTTTTAATTACCATATAAATGCAATTCCATTCTTTAATGCAGCACTTCAACAAATTGAAGTTGCAGATTTATCACTCGGTATGCTCAGAGATTTTCGAGCAGCCAATGATAAAGAGCTGGCTACGAATGAACAAGCTTATATCGATACCATAATCAGTACTCTCTCATCTACTCTAGAGGGATATCGTCTACGGATTAACAAACCAACTCTGACCCCGGAAATTGTCGAAGCTCAAGAATTAAATGGCACAGTTACCGAAGTTGAAGATGTTGATACAATAGTCATTGATAATACCCATAAAATACGGTTTGCTGGTATCGATGGTGCTGAAATTGGAACAGATAATGGCAAACTAGCGCAGAAAGAGCTGGGCGCGCTTGTGATGGGTAAAAATGTTAAGGTTAAGATCGATAAGCATAACCCGATTGAGATCTATGCTCGCGGGTTGGGTACGGTATT